>Ga0105352_1001417_pt1 | contig 12586 bp, 8 predicted proteins | sample EN8Hudsemesocosm_FD_83507 | JGI IMG/M metagenome (GOLD analysis project Ga0105352, IMG submission 83507) | Methane-oxidizing microbial communities from mesocosms in the Hudson Canyon - EN8B Hudson Canyon | ecosystem: Environmental > Aquatic > Marine > Cold seeps | place: Hudson Canyon | collected...
CAATCACCGAGAATGTAGCTAATATATTAAACGTAACGACACTAAGCCAAGGAGTGTCTGGTAGCGTTGTCCCATTACGCAGCTTACAAGATGATTTACACATTAAAGTTGAATTCGCTTCCGCTATTAATTTGCCTATTCCTCATATTGGTATCGCCATTACCTCATTAGATGCACAGATTATCTCCATGGTAATCAGCAAATCAGACGACTTGGTAATTGCTCGTGATAAGGATGGTAAAAGTTTAGTAGAAATTGTGTTCAAGCAGTTTCCTTTAGCGCGTGGCGAGTATTGGGTAGATGTGTATTTGGGTTGCGAAAATGCAATTCATATTTATGATGTGGCATTACAAGTAGCTAAATTAAAAGTATCGCAAATTGGTATAGAGCAAGGTGTGGTTAAATTACCATACGAATGGCTTCCACAGTCTTAATTAACCTGAGTTCAGAATAAGAAAATTTATGAGGATAAGTTTCCCGCTCAATGTATACGCTCATGCATTATTATTAGAAGAAGGGCATGCTGATTATTTGCACTATGGCTTATTTAAGGAGGGTGTTAGTTCAATTTAAGAGGCACAACGTTATTCGGCTGATCTAGTCTTACAACAATTACCTCCCCCACCTTGTAAAGTGTTAGGCATAGGTACTGATTTGGGTACTACGCTGAAACTGTTGACAGAAATGGGTTATCAAGCTCAAGGCATTACGCCGAGTTCAGATCACGCTACTTATATGCAAACACTTGGGAATTTTACGCCTAATTTGGGCAGCTTTGATGCTATTTTGTTACAGGAATCGATTCAATATATTGAGCCGGTTGTCATTTTTAATCAGGCGTTAGATTACTTAAAAGATTCTGGTTCTTTGCTTATTATTGATAAATTTTCTTTACGCGATAAAGAACCTGTTGAACATAGCTTGCATAAGCTTACAGCTATCCTCCCATTAGCCAAACGAGTTTCTTTTTCGTTACAAGCACATCTTGACTTATCACAATACGCTGGATCTACCTTAGATTATCTTTTAAATATCACGGAAAAACATAGAGATAGTCTAGTGACTGACTTGTCAGTATCACTAGAGCAATTAACACAATTAAGTGCTTCTAATAAAGCAGATAAAGCTAATTATGTACAAGGGTATGATGGCTATGCTTTGTTGCATTTTAAAAAGGATCATTTACCTAAATGGCAATTAAGATCATTTGAGAAAAAATATTTTTCTGCGTTGCAAACTCTTTTCAAGCAATCTTTTAAAAAGGTTTTATCAACTGAATTATGGCAATGGAAATATGCACACCCACTAGCACAAGCCTTATGTACTTGGAATAAAGACAGCTTAACGGGTCATTATGGCGGCATGCCACGTGATATTCTCTTTTTTGGCGAACAACATACAGCAGTTCAAATTGGTGATGTGATGGTCGATCCTACTCAACGTGGGGCATTAAATCGCAAAGGGCCTTTTTTCATGATGGCTTCGACTTTTATTGAGTCTTATATAGGCTTTGGTAAACCTTTTTTACTTGGTTTCGGTTTTCCTAATGCTCGGGCAATGCAAGTAGCCGAGTATTTAGGCTTATATTCCCCTGTTGGCCAGATGCTGAAATTTTCATGGCCGGCAGTACAAGGAAGATCTTATTTTTTAACCACATTTCGAGTGCTAGAGAAGAAGAATTTAGCGCAATATAAAGAAGATATTAATGCGCTTTGGCAAGGCATGGCAAAGGGGTTAGGGCAAGATATTGTCGGCGTGCGTGATTACGCTTATGTACATAATCGATACAATCAACACCCTGAAAATAACTATCAGTTTATGCTTATTAGAAGTCGTTTCACACAAAAGCCTCAAGGCTTAGTCATTATGACGGCTAATGATGAATGCTGTGAAATCATTGATCTAATCTGTGCTATACAACAGGTTCCTTTATTAGTGCGCTATGCACAACACTATACTGCAACTCTGAAGTGTACACAGCTTGCCTGCCAAATCACTCAGTCTTTTGCTCAATATTTCACCACATCAGATGCACATCATGAGGTTTTAGATGTACATATTGCCAGTAATATATGGAGCGATGGCCCTACACCTGAACAAATCAAAGGTCATTGGTGGTTAATGAGCGGCGATATGGATTACCGATAATGAATTATTCGACGATTTGACAGCCATAATTATTTTTAAATTCATTTATCTTGTCCCTTAATAAGATTGAACTCTCTTTAATGAATGGGTTATAGGTATTATTAGTAAACCCCCAGAGTGTTGATTTCATTTCTTCATGATGACCCACTAAAAATGGTAGTGTGGTAATGACTTTAAGGTCTCCTGAATTTTCAACAAACTTATCAATCGTATTTGTTTGATCATTATGATCGGTTTCATCCCAAGATAGAATACGATCAAAAACGGAATGATGATAAATATTAAACACAGCACTAATCATTTTATCGATATGAATAAACTCATGATCATGATAAATTTCTATGTGCTTAACTTTCGTGTCATTATGAACGATGGCAATAAACCCAGAGAAAATATGCCACTCTTTCGTCGTTGTTTTTAAATAATCTAAAACTAATGCTAACTGTTCTGCAAACTCTTCATAAAACTCCACATCATCTTCACAAATAATGACATATTCCATATTAGCGTCTTTTGCGCGCTGGATCATATCTTTATAACTTAAACCACACCCTATCCAGCCTAGCTGGTGTCGTAATCCATTGAAAAATGAAAAATCAGAGCTATTTTCTTGCTTTATGAAGTTAGCTTGACGTTCGCTAGTCTCGGGAAGTGTTAAGCAGTTTCCTACATTATTTTCTATAATAGACGTAGGATAGCTTTTTACCTTATGATAAAACTCATCATAGTTAATTAAATCATAGGCAAGTAACAGTCGATTGAAGAAATAATTAAAATCAGATTTATTTTTATTTTCTTTTTTAATATTTTCTGTGTACTGATTTATTCTGCCTTTAGTATTGATCAGCTTGTCGGTAGCAGCAATCATTGCCTGAACATCATTAATGGGTGTAAATATAACCTGCTTTTCAATGCCGTGATACTCACTAATATTACTGCTCATTTCAGAGATAACAGGAACACCTAAAGATAAACACTCATAAATTCGTGTAGTTTCCAACAACGCATCTTCATAATAGTGAATATTAACAACGACTTTCGCAGATAATAGATAAGGGTATAGCTGTTCAGAAAACAGATTACTGATTACTTTTACCTTAAATCGATCCTTTAATGCCTCTAAAAATAATTTCCGGCGCTCGCAGTGCTCATCACCATAAAAAAGAACATCGTATTTTTCCTGTTTATTTTTTGGAAATTCAATACCTTTAGAAACTAGATATTTTTTATAATGCTGAAAATAAGAGATGGGCACATAAAATGTTTGCCTATACTCTATTTTATTTTTTTGCAAAAATTTAATATTATCTAAGGAATAATCTAAAGTCGCGATACTGTTTTTTAGGATAGTAAAGTAGTCGGCTGTAAACCAACGCGAATGAATACTTTGCTCCATCTGAAACGCAAAATAATTTGCTGGCAACGACGTAAACATTTGCGGACATATGACAATATATAGATTATCCGTAAAAGAATTGACGGATAAGTCAGTTATAATTTCTGTAAGAAATCCTGATTCATTTAGTTCATTATCAATGAGATGAGCAACAAATAGTGTGTGTTGCGTCGTTAATACTATTATTTTCTTATCATTATCTTCTATACTAATAGGAACCGGATTTCCTTTAACTTTCTGTTTTAATATTTCTCCTACTTCATCAAATCGGCCTTCGGAAATTAATTGGCTTGCTATTTTTATTTGTCTAGATAGACGCTCTGATCTACGCCTAATGTAACGTAAAGGTTTAGTGATTTCCCAGCTTTTACTCGCCAAGAAAAAATCTATTTCATTGATAAGCCTAACGTGTTCTTCAGCAAAAATTTGACTATCATTTTCAGCTCTATTTCTTTCTTCTGTCAGTCTCAGATTTTCTTCAATAACACTATTTTTTTCTTCTGTAATCTTCAGATTTTCTTCAACAACACTATTTCTTTCTTCTGCCAGTTTCAGGTTTTCTGCAACAATACTATTTTTTTCTTCTGTCAATTTCAGATTTTCTGCAACAATACTATTTTTTTCTTCTGTCAATTTCAGATTTTCTGCAACAATACTATTTTTTTCTTTCTTCAGCGTATTATTCAATTCGTTAGACTGCTCAAGTTGCAATTTTACTTGGGTAACTTGTTGTTCTAAGTTTTTTAAGTTAACAGAATTTCTGACTAAAGCGAGTGCTTGATCATAATTCCACTCTAATTTTGCCCAGTTAATAAAGCGCTTATAATCAACTGAAAAGTCACGGTTCGTACCTGGTAAACCCGAGCCACTCAATACACTAACTCGATACATAGCACCGAGTATAGGATTATGAAAAAATGCGCCTATTTGGCTTACCTTCATCCAAAAAGCCCAGTCTTCGTAGGTATCCATTTCTTCAATAAAAAAACACTCAGACTCTATGACTTTTCTACGAAATAAAATAGAGTGAATAGGAATATAGTTTTCATAAGCGAGACGATTTGCATCAAAGTCTTCTTTATATTCATTAATAACATTCCATTGATTATTCTCAAAACGCACACAGGCAACATTATTATATGCGGCAATAAAATCCGTATTGTCTTGTAAACAATGAACAAGGCTTTCGATATGCTCATGCAAAAACCAGTCATCATCATCCAAAAAAATAATATTTTCACCTGTGCAATGCTTTAGCCCTACATTTGCCGCATGAGATCGCCCTGTTTGTTCTTCTATATGTTGGTAGCTAAATTTCTGAATAGAACCCAGCACTTCTTCATGAACTAACTTAGAATAATCTTCCCCCCCATCATTCACGACAATCAATTCAATATTCGGGTAAGTTTGTCCTGCAACAGAGCGTATTGCTTCACGTAAAAAATCCGCTCTATTTTGTGTTCTAGTAATAACAGACACTAAAGGCAGGCTATTAGGTAATGCGTACGCAGTTGCTTGTTTATTAGCAATTGATAAGAAAAGCGCATTTAAAGGGCGATCTTCTTTAGGCCAGAAATTAAAAGATTCGGCATGAGAAACCGACAAAGGTAATGACCATGCCCGTGATTGATTTAAACCTAGAATACGTTCAATATAATGGTTACTAGCCATTTGACTACTATAACAAGCCATTATATCTTCTTTTTCAGCAACAACATTTGTAATATCAATTAAGCTGTTTGTATAGCCTTGAACGGATATATCATAACTTATTGGCGTTGCTTCAAAGTTTATTTTACGTAGAGCCTCCCACGCTAAAACAGCCGTTACTCTATGGTCAGGATGAGGCTCTTGAGGCGAAGGAAAAAAGACGGTTGCATATTGCTTTTTTTCAATAAATTCACTAAGTCGTTGGATTAGGTGCTTTGATGTATTTAGCTTTCTATCAATTTCACGCCAGAAAAAAAGCTTACGAATGCCTAATTTTTTCCCCGCTAATTCGGCTTCGATTTCTCTCTTTTCCGCAAGCTTAGTATCAGACAGATCAGCAGCTCGGCCATCTGTGACAAAAATAACAGTCACATCTATCTTTGCTTTTTTTGCTAGTAATAAGGTGCCTCCCATACCAAATGTTTCATCGTCTGGGTGTGGCGCCAAAACAAGCCAAGGCCCAGGTGGTAGTTCAGACTCTAAAGTAGGGAGATAAAATGATTCATTGATTAATGATGGCATAAATAAATTAGTAGATTAGATTAAATGAGTAACACCATTAATAGTTGGGATGCTATAAATAAATTTCTATTTTTCGGTTCTTAACACAAGCTGCCATCAGTATTCTACTATTACCATAGTTGATACAAAACGATTACACTCTTCATGCATATTATATTTTGGCTGCGATTTGAAAATCATGGACTTGTGAATTGACTATATTCACACCCCACCCCAGTATTCTGAGGTTATGTTAGATTAGATCATTACAATTTTTAAACTGATTAGTTTATTAAATCAACTTCCAACCATATAGATTAATAAATATCCAGGCTGAATGCAAGAATAATCCAATATGCCGACACCCTTTTTTAGCAGTATAGCCACCATGATGAATAACTGTTACGGATGGTGCATATAAAATATTCCATGTTTTTTTTCGCCTCAATGTTAAATCAAAGTCCTCAAAATATAGAAAAAAGTCGGAGCTAAACCCTTGTATTTCTTTTAACGTCTCGCCTCGAAAAAACATAAAACACCCACTAGCTAAAATAACTTCCTTACTCATTATTTCTGGCATAGACCTTAATTCATAGTGAGCCAATTGTGCGCTGAATAAGTTTTTAATTCCTTGCGGTGCGAACCCTCTTAGTAGTAAGACTAATACCGAAGGATAAGATTTGCACAAATATTCTTTTTCACCATTAGGTTTCCGAGCACTAGGGGTCAGCAACCCTACATCAGTATGATTTTTCATCAACTCAATTGAATTTATGATGGCTAATCTATCGACAAAAACATCAGGATTAATTACTAAATGCAACGATTCACACTTGTCTAGTATCGCAAAATTATGTCCTAAACCATAGCCTAAATTCTTTTCCGGTTTAAGCAATTGAAACGCATTAAACCAATACTCGCTTATAAAATTTTCAAAATTATGATTACCTTCCTCATTCATAGCGGCATAATTATCAACTATGGTCAAAAAACAACTCGCTAATTGTTGTTCTTTCTGAGCATAAAGCACAGATTCAGATAAGCTTTGTAAGGTTTCTTTTAATTTTATTCTGTCTGATCGATAGACAACCAGTGAAATACTTAAGTTTACGGTCATTAATTATATTTTTTATAAAGTATTTGTCGGTAAATAATATTAAGAAATAGTTGACTCGGCCCCAGCTTAGGTGAGTATTTTTCTGTCCAGACTTGAGTATAAGGAGGGTTACAAGCTAAGTTTAGCTTGTAACCACCAGAGAAAACAACGTCATCATTTAATGACGTAGCATGTAAGGGTCACCATTCATTCTGAATACATCAACTGACTTGATGCCTATTAAAATAAATTGCTTACAAAAAAATGGACTTTCATTTAACTTTGAATTGACGTATTTTTTATCACCTACTACGAATTACAAATAATCATTTTTCTATCGAGCCACCCTACTGACTCCTTGCGCAAGCTCTGTATTCTTATAGTACTTTAAAATTTTTCATTAGTATTTAATTAGCCAACTATTAATTTCATCTAAAGAGTTTGTACCTAAAACACCCAAAGCTCTTTCAAAGCGTATGCGATTTTTAATGTAAGTATATTTCGCTTCTAATAAATCTCTATTAGCCGAAAATTCTCGAGCCTGTGAAATAAGCACATCACCAATGGACTGCACACCGTAAGTAAAGCCTTTCTCCATCGCTTCACGTGCTTTTATAGCTGTTTTTTGCGCTCTTGTTGCTGCTTTAATTCGCCTTACACTGGCGTTTGCACTTAAAAAAGCATCGCGTGTTTCTTTTTCTATGCCACGCAATATACTAATTTTCCTTTGCTTGCTAATGGCTAATTGTCTACTTGCTTCTTTTGCGCGCTGATAGGTTGCCCCCCCTGAAAAAAGCGGAATGGTAACATTAATTGCCGCTACTTTTGTATCTATCGTGGGGGTTTGACGATTTTGGTATCCATTATCAGTATTGTAATATTGTAGTTGCAAATCAACCACAGGAAGATGTTTGGCATGTTGACTGATGACATCATAATCTCCCGCTGTAATTTCTTTGTTTTGCGCTTTAATGAGTGGGCTATTACTTTGCGCTTGCTCTGTTACCGATTGAATATCGCCTGCTAGCGGCATAAATTGTATGTCATTTTGCAGGTTTGCCAGTTGCATAACAGGTTGTCCCGTTAATTCAGTTAAACCTTGCTTGGCAACATCCAGCTGCGTTTCAGCTTCTATCCCTTCTGCTAATAAACTATCCATCTTTGCTTCTAGTTCATATACATCAGTAATTTTAACGATGTGTTTGTCGTATTGGCGCTTAATTTGATTTAGCTGTTTTTCTGTTGTTTCTGTTTCCTGCTCAATTAATTTCAGATTATCTTGCATGGCTAACACAGTAAAGTAACGCTCTACTACATCGTACATTAAGACTTGGTGTGCTTGCTGGAAGTCTATCTCTGATTTATCTGTTAAGGCTCTGGCTCTTTGCCAGTTATATACTTTTGACACGTCAATTAGGCTCTGTGTCAAATTGACTGAGTAGCGTTCACCTTTGTAACTATCAGTTCCTGTCGAATCTGTATATTGATTATTATATGAAATATTTACATTAGCACTCGCTTGCGGTAATAATGCGCCGCCTGCTTGTGCTTGTTGCGCTTCTGATAATTCTGTTTGTAGTTGCGCGGCTTTTAAATTAGGGTCTGAATTTAATGCTTGCTCATAAATACTTAGTAGATCGTCTGCTTGTACTAGTGTAGCTACTGAATATATATATAAAATAAGTAATTTTTTTATCATAATTATTCCTCGATAAATGAACGAGCAAATGCATCTGTTAACGGCTGTACAAGATATTCAAATAGCGTTCTTTTTCCTGTATTAATCAACACTTCGGCAGGCATTCCTGGAATTAAGACTAATCCCCCTAAGCGCTCATAGCTTTCTGGCGTTAATTCTATCTTTGCTTGATAATATTGCATTCCAGTGACTTCATCTTGCAAGCTATCCGCTGATATGGTTTGCACTCGCCCTTCCATTACAGGCGTGGTTTTACTATTAAAGGCACTAAATCGAACTTCTGCTGCTGTTCCAATCTGTATTCTATCTATATCTAAAGGAGCAACTTGCGCATTAATAATCAGCTCTTCACCTTCAGGTACGTTATCTAAAATAGCTTGCCCCGGCCCAATAACACCACCCGTCGTATGGGTAGCCATACCTATAATCATTCCTTTAACAGGCGCTATAATTGTACTTCGCTGGTTCTGATCTTTTGCTACAATCAATTGCTCTGAGATACTAAACAATTCTGAATTCACTTCTTCTAATTGTGTTGCCACTTCCTCTTGAAATTCACGTTTCGTTTGTAAGATTTGTAGTTTTGTTTCACCTTGTTGCATTTGCGTGCTTGCAATTTCCGTGATCAGTGCAGCGATATCACTATTTGTCTGCGTATGTTGTCGCTGTAGATCTCGTAATCTTTGTTTATCAGCAAAACCATCCGCTAATAGTTCTTTTAAGTCTTTTATTTCTTCAGCATATAATCTCAGTAATTGATGATTACTTTCTTGCTGTGTTTTTAGCCCTTTTATTTTTAGGCTTAATTGGCCTATACGTTGCTTTAAAATACTTAATTCACCTTGCAGACTATTTCTACGGGCTAGAAATATCTGTGTCTGCCCTGCTGTTGTCTCTTGAACTCGTGAATCATTCAATTGCTTTAGGTCGGTAGAAAAGCTAATTTCTTTTGCTAGTAACCTTTCCGCATTTAAACGAGAGCTAATAACTGAAGCACTAATAAACTGTCCTTGTAGGATTTTAATTTGTGCTGTGACTTGCGTATCATCAAGCGTTAATAATATATCGCCAACGTCTACGAGATCACCATCTCTTACATTTATTTTGTCAACTATTCCACCCTCAAGGTGTTGAATAGTCTTACGATGTGATTTTACAACGACGGTTCCCGTTGCTAGTGCTGAGCTATCTATAGGTGCAACAAAACTCCAAGTACCAAAGATACCAATCATGACAAATAAAATAGTAAAACCTATTCTACGTATAGGCTTGTCATCAGTATTTAACACAACTTCTAGTTCTGTTTTTTCCTTTAAATCTCCTTCCGCTCCTTCGGGGACTAAAAACTTATAAACTTTACTTTTTAAATCTTCTATCCAATTTGCATTTAACTTTTCTTTTAAATCATTGATAAGATTTTGACTATTCTTCATTTTTATCTACTTAAATAATGTATTTAAAATTAATCTATTATTTAATAATTAAATAACGTGAATGGTTGTTGCAGGTCTTTTAGACTGTGCAGGAGGCGTTTGCTTTTTTTGTATCTGAGCAAGCACTTCATCGCGCGGACCATAAGCAAGCACAGCTCCTTCATTTAACATTAATAATTTATCAACACTACCTAATATATTATTTCTATGGGTAACAACAATGACTGTTGTTCCTGCGGCCTTCAAGTTTGCCAAAGCGAGCGCTAGTGCTTTTTCACCTAAATCATCCAAGTTAGAGTTTGGCTCATCTAAAACGACTAATTTTGGAACGCCATACAGCGCCCTAGCTAACCCTATTCTTTGTCTTTGGCCTCCCGACAGATTTCCGCCCCCTGCACCTATCATCGTATCGTAGCCTTCAGGTAAACGTAGAATAAGTTCATGTACATCGCTCATTTGCGCCGCCGCAACAACCTTTCCTGAATCAACTTCACCAAAGCGGGCAATATTTTCGCTAATTGTACCTTCGAATAGTTCAATATCTTGGGGCAAGTAACCAATATGAGGCCCTAACTCCATACGATCCCATGAAAATATATCAGCACCATCTAAGCGTATTTTTCCATTTGCTGCAGGCCATATACCCAACAATGCGCGCACTAATGTTGATTTTCCTGCGCCACTCGGCCCAACAATTCCAACAGAATCGCCGGCCTCTATCTCTAGCGAAATACCTTTAATCACTGGAACTTTCGATCCAGGCGGTACTATCATTGCTTGTTCAACAGAAAGTTTTCCTTTAGGAGCAGGTAACTCCATTGTTTCTTTATCTTCTGGAATTTGAGTTAATAATTCATTGAGTCGTGAATATTGCGCTCTTGCAAGTACAAACCCTTTCCAGCTACCAATCATAAGATCAATCGGTGCGAGAGCTCTACCCAATAAAATAGAACCTGCAATCATTAATCCAGGTGAAATTTCTTGCTGAATTGCTAAGTAAGCACCTAAGCCTAAAACTAATGATTGAAACAGCATGCGCAAGGTCTTAGACATTGAAGTTAACAGCCCTGCTCTTGAGCTAGCAATTCCTTGCAAAAATAACACTTTCTCACTACCTTTTAACCATCTAGCATGAATATTCGCCAACATTCCCATGGATTCAATGACTTCAGCATTACGTAGGTTTTTATTAACTAATGCCCTACCTTGCGCAGCCAATCCATTTGCCTCAGCAAGAACTGAGTGCGTAATTTTCTCATTAATGATGGCTAATATTGTTAGAACAATAGCCGCAAAAATAGCGACCCAACCATAGTAGGGGTGAAACATAAACATCAATGCAATGTAAATAGGTAACCAAGGCGCATCAAAAAATGCAAACAAGCCATTCCCTGTTAGAAATTGACGCAAAGACGTTAAATCATCCAACGGCTGAGCGCTGGCATTTTGCCCCCCACTATAAAGTGACTGTTTATAAGCAATGACAAATAATCGTTTATTGAGCAAAGTCTCTAGTTTTGTACTAACACGAACGAGAATTTGAGAGCGCACCCATTCCAATGCCCCTTGTGTTGCAAAAATAGCAACCACAATCAGGGTTAGCATAACTAAGGTTTCTAGACTACGACTACTGAGCACTCGATCATAAAGCTGTAACATGTAAATAGTAGGTGTCAACATTAATAGATTAATTACTAAACTAAACGCTGCTGCCGATAGAAAAGCGCCCTTACATAGGCCTAGCGCCTCATGTAAGTCAGACATTATAGTTTTTTTTGCCATAACAATTCATTCACTCTTTTACAATTATTTGATACTAAATATCAGCTTACCAGCCGTATTTAGTCATTAATACCATTCATTAAACAGACGGGACTTATAATGACCTCTGAAAACTATATACATAATGGCTATAGTTTATAAAAATTCAAGTCACAGGTCATTTTTTACTTTTAAACACCCTTAGCTACAAACATATCAGCTATTTTTAACACCGTGACAATTAAGGCTATCATGCCAATAGACCAGCGCATATTGGTATTTATCGCTTGGCTTATTTGTAATTCGATGTTTTTTTCGGATATCTTAAATGCGCTTTTTAACTCTGTAAACTCACCTTTTAGCCCTGTAAATTCACCTCTTAAACCTGTAAATTCATTTCTTAATTCAGAAAAGTCACCTTTTAAACTAGCAACATCTGCGGTCACTTCATTTAATTTTTCATCAAGATGATTAATATGGTTGTATTGAGATTTAAGCAATAGAGTATTGATATCCTCTTGATCTAAACCCTCACCACGACTAAATTTTTCTTCTATTTCTTTTATGCGTGGACTGATCATTTCTATCAGCATGTCATCTACTTTTGTTTTATTCATACTGACCTCTTCTGATATTTCAGCTTTATTTTTATCGTTCATTCCGATACCTTTTAAGACTCATTTTTACAGTATAAATAGTGATGCCATTATTAGCCACGGTTATATTTCAGGCATAAAAAAAGCAGTCCAGAATTAACTGAGACTGCTTTTAGAATTAGTGGTGGGTCCTGCGAGATTCGAACTCGCGACAATCGCATTAAAAGTGCGGTGCTCTACCAGCTG
>Ga0105352_1001422_pt1 | contig 12570 bp, 12 predicted proteins | sample EN8Hudsemesocosm_FD_83507 | JGI IMG/M metagenome (GOLD analysis project Ga0105352, IMG submission 83507) | Methane-oxidizing microbial communities from mesocosms in the Hudson Canyon - EN8B Hudson Canyon | ecosystem: Environmental > Aquatic > Marine > Cold seeps | place: Hudson Canyon...
ATACGGGCAGTACGGGATACATCTTGTAAACGCTTGGCAATTTCTTGCTCTACGTCAGATGCTGGGATGTCGATGACAAGCTTACGTTCTAAGCCTGCTAATGTTTCTACGGAAACTTGCATTAATGCCTCACACACGGATACAGAAGCTAGTGAATTTCAGGATTGGCTACTTTATTGATACGGCCAGCGGGAATCAAGCGATATTTAGTTCAATTTCAAGGTATTTGGCGAATTCTGGCTACGTTTTGAGCAACACGCCGCTTTACAACTGTTTTTCCTTACAGTACTGTACGGCTATACAGTACTTACAGATGATTTGAACAGGTCACACCATGAGCGCACTACTTAAGAGCCAAACTGAGCAAGCCCTTCATTATTGGATGTTATGGATAGCGCCCAACGCCCTCCAAACCCAACAAATTAAAAAGCTACCTGCCAGTGAAAAGCAAAGGGTACTCATGCTACACCCAAAGAACCTGGAGCAGCTAACAGGTGCTATTGAAGTAGCTATAGTGAGCGACTTATATCAAATGATTACCCTGCCCCGCGCCTTGCTATCTGCCGGCCAGCAACAAAAACTGGAGTTACTGGCTATTCGCCACCACACGGTACTCACTTGGCTAGGTGTCAGCAAACGACTGAATAGCGCCAGCCAGCTAACCCTTATTTAGGCTAAATTATTTAACAATGCCTCAACCCGCCTAACATCTTCACTGGTATCTACACCATGACCTGGGGGTTGGTCGATGACGGACATGTGAATTTTCACACCATAACTCAAAGCCCTTAACTGCTCCAGGCACTCGGCGCGCTCCAAAGACGTCATTTCCATTTCATCATACTGCCTCAAAAAAGATACACGATAGCCATACATGCCGATATGGCGATACACGGCAGATTGCTGGGTAATATTAGCCTGCCCTTCTTTGTAGAGCTCGCGGTCCCAAGGGATTGGCGCACGACTGAAATACAAGGCAAAACCATTGTTGTCTAGAACAGCTTTCACTACATTTGGGTCAAAAGCATCACTTGCCTGAGTGATCGCCGTACACAACGAGGACATACCCGCTTGGGGGTTTTGCAACAAACCCTGCGCGGTGAGCTCAATTAAATCTCGAGGAATAAGCGGCTCATCCCCTTGCAGATTCACGATGACGTCGGAGTCTTGCCAATTCATCTCCCGCGCTACCTGAGCGATACGTTCGGTACCATTTTCATGGCTGGGTGAGGTCATCATCACATCTGCGCCAAAGCCTTTGGCCGCTGCCATAATGCGAGCATCGTCGGTGGCAATAACAATCTCAGCAGCGCCTGTTGCCACAGCACGCTCATACACATGTTGAATCATGGGTTTACCGGCTAGATCGATGAGAGGTTTACCGGGTAAACGACTGGAACCATAACGGGCAGGAATAACAATTTTATAATCGGACACGGTAATACCTATTGAAATTTAAACTGTTTTTTCTTCGAATTCGGGCAGCATAGCCCCTATGTAAGCCTGCTCTAAGTCCATGCGACTGGCCAAAATTAAATCGGCCACTTCGCGGGCAACGCCCTTTCCCCCTGCAGCCTGGGTCACCACATGAGCATACTTTTGCACCATTGGATAAGCGTCGGCAGGAGCCAGAGACAACCCCACTTTACGCATAACCTTTAGGTCGATGACATCGTCACCACAATAGGCCACCTCATCAAATTGGATGCCTAAATTGCTGGTCAACTCCTTAAGGGCAAGAAGCTTGTCCTTACAGCCTGTGTAGGCATGCTTAATGGACAGATCTTGTATGCGTCGCTTTAGAGGCAATGAGTCCTTAGCGCTAATGATAGCCACTGCCACATCGAAGGTTTGCAACAATTTAATGCCCACACCATCCTTCACATTAAAGTGCTTTACCAGTTCGCCATCCTGACTATAAACCAAGGTGCCGTCGGTCAATACACCATCCACATCCAGTACCAGCAACTTGATTTTTTGTGCTTTTTGCGAGATTTGTTCACTCAGCATTTCTTTCATTCTTTATTTACCAGATGTCGTTCATAGACATCATCATATCGAACAATGTCACTCTCATTCAAATAAGAGCCTGTTTGTACCTCAATAATCTGCAATAGCTCTGAGGATGAGTTGGTGAGCCTGTGTTTTTCATGACATTTAATAGTTATGGCCTGCCCTTGAGTCAACACACTTTCCACCCCGTCAAGTTCCACTGCTGCCTCGCCTGCTATCACTACCCAGTGCTCACTGCGGTGACCATGGCTTTGTAATGAGATTTGAGCGCCGGGTTGCACACTTAGCTGCTTCACCAAAAAATTGCCTCCCTGAGCCAGCACCTTAAATGAACCCCACGGGCGACACACGTCCAAGCCAGCTAACAGGTCCATACGCTTTGCCTCTACCAATAATTCGGTAACGGCATTTATGTCTTTCATGGAATCCTGATGGGCGACCAACAGCAGATCATCATCGTTAACCACGACAATATCATCCACCCCCACTACCAAAGAGATTTTGCCACCTTTTGTAAAGGCAGCGGGCAGCCCTAGTTGCTTACGGCGTAGCAAGAGAGATTTCCAATTCCCCAGATCATCCCAATCACCACTATATTTTAACGCCCTTAGACTTTCAGACTTCTCAAGAACCGCATAGTCGAAGGAGACACTGGGTGCGCCACCCATTGCAGGGCCTAATAACATGAAGTCATAGAGCTTCTTACGGGATTCATAGGCATGGCATATGCTGCTGTATAGTTCTGGCTGGTGCTCTTTAAACACACAAATTAAATGACTGGCATGAGCCATTACCACACCCGCATTCCAAAAATAATTTTCTAGCTCCAAAAAGCCTTGCGCGGTTTTAAGGTCGGGTTTTTCCACAAACGCCACGAGATCAGTGACCAAATCACCTCCTTCTTCCAGATTAAGGTAGCCAAATTCTGTAGATGGGTAATCAGGTTCCACGGCCAGCAAGATAATTTCGTTTGAGCTGAGTTTTTCGAAACCAGATTTAATTACACGGGCAAACAACTGGCTATCGGGTATAAAATGATCACTGGGCAATATAAAAACCCTGCCATCAGAGTTTTTTTGCAGGACATGAAGGCAAGCGATTAATATGGACGCGGCGGTATTTTTAGCAACTGGTTCAAGCAGTACACAATCATCATTCAAACCCAAAGGGGTTATTTGCTGTCTGAGTAAAAACCTGTGCTGCTCATTAGCAATAATAAGAGGAGTCTTACTTGAGCACAGGCGCGCACGCTCAATACTTTGCTGCAACAAGGTTTGTCCTTGCTGCAGCAAATCGAGAAATTGCTTAGGGTGATTTGACCTGGAAATGGGCCATAGCCGGGAACCACTGCCCCCGGCCAGTACAACTGGATAAATGGCCATTTAGATCTCTAACAAATTAACTTAAAGCAGACTCAATCTCTTGAGATATGCCTCGGTACTCTTTTTCAAGTTTTTTCATGGCTTTCTTGGATACGCCGCCTAGTAAGTTCACGGCATTACGCACACGTGCTCGACTCACATCAGGGCCAATCATGGCCATGGAATCCAGAACAGAGAAGGAAGCCGGAGTGCCGGCAATGGCTACGAAGAATGGAAATAACAGATCTCGAATTTTCACATCTATTACCTTGGCCAGAGCAAACAAGCGCTGCTCAATATTCTCTTTATCCCAGTGGCGAATCGCTTCCAACTGCCATAAACCCAATTGCAAGACCTTAATTATTTGCTCTTGCTCCAGTGACTTATGGGTGAAATCTGCCTCGCTGACCTGAGGGTGGCCGCTAAGCATAAACCCAGCCAAGGGAACCACGTCTGAAAAGGTGCTGATACGAGGTTGAATATGAGAGATAACAGGCTGTAAAAACTCTTTGTTAACACCCCAAGCCATGAAACGCTGGATAAACTCATCTTCTGAGAGCTCTTTTAACCATTGGCCGTTTAACCAGGACAGTTTTTCAATATCGAAGATAGGGCCGCCCAAAGATACACGCTGAATGTCGAAGTTTTTAAACATCTCATCGCGGCTAAACTTCTCAGACTCATCCGGCATGGACCAACCCATACGACCCAGGTAATTTAGCAATGCCTCAGGCATGAAACCGGAGCGATGATAATACATGATGCTAGTAGGGTTTTTACGCTTACTAAGTTTGGATTTATCCGGGTTGCGCAATAAAGGCATGTGACACAATTCAGGCATATCCCAGCCAAAGTATTTGTAAAGTAGCTGGTGTTTGGGAGCCGAGCTTAACCATTCCTCACCACGAATAACATGACTGATTTCCATTAAGTGATCATCCACCACATTGGCCAGGTGATAAGTCGGCATACCGTCGGATTTCATAAGAACCTGGCAATCTACCATATTCCAATCCATGTCTATGTCACCACGCAACATGTCCTTAAAGGTGCAAACACCCTCCTCTGGCACATGCATACGAACCACATACGGGGCGCCATCCTGAGTGCGCTGACTAACCACATCGACAGGCAATTCCAAATCACTGAATTTTAGTGCCGAAAATCCACCTGCTTCCTTCTTAATTGCCCTTAATTCATCTAGTTCTGATGCCGTGCGATAACACTTAAACGCATGACCCGAGGCCAAAAGCATTTCAATGTGAGTGCGATAAATGTCGCTTCGCTCACTTTGGCGATAAGGCCCTTTGTCTCCACCCACATCAGGACCCTCATCCCAATCCAGCCCTAACCATCTTAGGCTGTCAAAAATGGCTTTTTCTGACTCAGCATTGCTGCGCACTTGGTCTGTATCTTCGATGCGCAAAATAAACTGGCCGCCATGCTGACGGGCAAACGCCAAATTAAACAAGGCGATAAAGGCTGTACCAACATGGGGATCACCAGTTGGAGAGGGAGCAATTCGAGTACGTACGGTCATGGTGTGTCCTAAAAATCAGGGATTAAGCGCTAAAAATGCGGATTATAGGCCTAACCGACGCTTTGGCCAATAATTTCAGGTGGACTATGCTTAATGAAACCTTTCACGCAGCCCTTTCAGCCCCATGCGTATACTGTTTTTATGCATATTATTACTCATTAATCCGCAGGCCCTGGCTCAAGATGTATTGCCCAAGGGCAAGCAAATGGTGGGTGAAATTGACATATTCATGGACTTTGCCCATCAACATGACGCTGTCAGTATTCAAAAACTAGGCCCGAATGACTGGCAAACAATAGATAGCAGCAATATAAGCCTAGGCTATACAAAAGCCACCGTTTGGATAAAATTTAGCCTTACAAACCCGCAAGATAAGCCACTCAATAAATTGCTGGACGTGACTTATCCTTTGCTTGATTTTGTGAGCCTGTATGAAATAACGGGCCAGCAGCTTCCCAAGATTATTATGCGCAGTGGAGATCGCCTACCTTTCACACAGCGAAGCTTCAAACACCCCGGATTCATCAGTATTCTCAGCCTCCACCCTCAGCAGCAACATGACTACCTAGTTAAAATAAAAAGTGGTGCCCCCATACAAACAGAGCTTATTTTGTGGAGTGCAAACGCTTTCCAGGGTCACTATCGACAGCAGTCCAGCATTTTGTTTTTTTATCTAGGGTTAATTCTCAGCAGTGCCGCGTTCAATTTCTTAGTTTTCTTATACCTAAAAGAAAAAGTTTACCTCGCTTATTCTATGTACGCAGCCAGCTTTGCGTTATTCATGACCAGCCAGCACGCCATACTATTTGAATACGTCTTTCCTTCTGCACCTGAGCTGCACCATTGGTCTCAATTACTGCTGTCCAATATGGCCATATCGTTTACCGCCCTGTTTAATTTATTGTTTTTAAAGGTCAAGACTTTTAGCAAGTCTGGCTGGGGGTTATTGACCTTCGCTACATTGCCCGTTTTATTGCTGCTGGCCAGCTCTGCCATGAGCTTCACCATGGCCATTCAGACCACTGTTTTTGGGGCACTCATCATAATTCCCGCTATTTTTATTATTGGTTTATTTAACGTTAAAAAGAATATCGACGGTTGGTTATTTATTGCCGCCTGGGTGTGTTTATTTGTCGGCATTATAACTTTTTTAACGTCTAAAATTGGTCTGATTGGATTTGGCCCACTGATCAATCACTCAATTCTCATTGGCTCGGCGTTAGAGTTGTTGATATTTGCAGCGGCCTTAGCGCGCCGCATCCACAGTGAAAAGGTTAAACGCATTCAAGCCCAGCAAATCATCATTGAAGGCAGTAGACAAACCGCCAAATTGCACGAAGATATTATCTACAGCACCACCCATCACAGCATTACCGGACTACCCAATCGTAATTATTTTGAGCGCTGGCTGAACTTGCACCTACGCAAGGAAAAACCCTGCACACTGGTACTGTTTCATCTTTCTCGATTGCATGAAATCGACAAAACCCTAGGTCGTGAAATTAGTAATGAAGCACTGGAAACATTTGGCTTGAAACTGAACAGTGAAATTCAGCTACTGGACAATATTGAGGTGCTGGACAGCAAGGAAAGTTTTTATGTGGCCACGCTCAGCGCTAGTACTCATGGCTTGGTCATCAACAAGGCCGTTAGTGAAACACTACTCTCTCACCTGAAATATTTTCAGGGAAGCTTGAATGCCGCGCTCATGATCGACAACCTGGAAATTGATCCATACGTCCACTGCGCTTATGCACTTTATCCAGAACACGGCCGTGACGCTCAAATACTAATGCGCCACGCAGGTATTGCACTGGATGCGGCCCCAAATTTTGAGCAGCATATCGTGCAATATACCAAGGAAATCAACCCCTATAACGAACGTCGCTTAAAGCTTATGGCCGAGCTTAAACGAGCCATTGGCAGTAACACCCTAGATCTTTATTACCAGCCATTGGTAGACACTTATAGTGGTCAGTTTATTGGTGCGGAGGCGCTGATTCGCTGGCCCCATGTCGAGTATGGTTTGATTATGCCGGATGAATTTATTCATATTGCCGAAAAAACCGGTGTGATTCAGGCCCTTAGTTTGTGGGTAATCCGTACCGCCGTTCAGCCCTTAAAAGCCTGGGTGAATATTAACCCCGACTTTTTGCTGTCGGTAAATGTTAGCGCCCTGAATTTGCAGGACAACAAATTCATATCCGCCCTGCATATATTGTTCGAGGATGACCTTAAGCTGGCCAAAAACATGATTTTGGAGGTCACTGAATCTCAAATGATGACCGACACTCAGCATGCAATGAAGAACCTATGGGACTTAAGTGAGCTAGGTTTTCACATTGCCATTGATGACTTTGGTACAGGTTACAGTAATCTGGCCTACCTCACTAAATTGCCCGCCAGTGAGCTTAAAATAGATAAGGCCTTTATCCTGAATTTAGAAAGAGAGCCTCAAAACCAGGTACTAGTGGCCACCGCTATTCAACTGGCCCACAACTTGGGATTGAAAGTAGTGGCCGAAGGGGTTGAGTCAGAAGATACCCGAATACTGCTTGGTAAGCTGAACTGCGACTTCTGCCAAGGCTTTCACTTTAGTCGGGCCCTACCCCTACAGGCCTTCAATGGTTTGTATGCTGATAATCGTGCCTAGGGCGTCCGTTGTAAAACGCTAACAACTTGATGGCATGAAGTGAGAGCAAAATATTATTAGCCAACACCCGCCACCTATCCGCAATCCTGGCCTAACCTTAAGTAATGATTTCTGATTTAGAGAATTACATGAGGTCACTACTATCCCTGTGTTGCCTAATACTCAGCTTTCAATCTATGGCCGACCACAGGTTGTTTGTGGGCCTATACTCTGACCATTATGGCTATGATCAATATAAAGATTACAGCGCCACCGGTCGCAGCTACAAAGAAATACGCCCACTTAATCAAGGGGGGCCAAAAGCCAGTAAATTAATAGGGTACATGTATACAACCCAAGGCTATACATTGGGCGCCTGCACCTTTAAAAATAGCTTTTATGAAAGAACCCATTGTCTGCTAGGTCTGCTTAGATACCCGATTACAAGCAATTTAGTATTCGAAACGGGCATGAACCTTACCTACGGGTACCGCCCTGCGCTCATTATGCAGATGGCCAGCTTAAGTATGAGCAAGAAGTTATTGCCTATCCCTATCGTTGGCATCACCTTCGAGTATAAAAAATCTTCCCTTTCGTACAATTACATGGCCCCGGGCATTACGGCGGTGGTATTTGCATGGAAGCTATAATGAAAAGGGTTTTGAGGGTCTATGAAAGCCGCATAGCAAAATACCGGCAGTACCTCGCGGCCGAAAAGGAATACCTTGCAGCAGCAATAAGATCAAAAGACACGAAAGCACAGCTGCAAATACACCAGTCAGAAATACGCAGGCTCACAGATCTTATGGAACAGTGCAGATTTATATGCGTGGGTATTAACGAGTTTGAGGGCGAGATGAATAAAAGGTAATTCCCTTTAGTACTCTATTGCCAGCAGGGTGGATCAACCACTGCCCCACCAAGCTGACAAATACCTCCTGTAACAGACGCGGCATCTCGCCTACCAACGTTTGCCCGCGGTAAGAAACCAGGCCTCAGTATCATCACTGCCAAAGGCAGCCTCCAGACGCAGTGGCAAATCATTAATATTTAAGCGTGCCCCAGCACCAATACTGTAAAGGGAATCATCGGCTAGGCCAGATATAGCGTCACTGGCTTGACCCGCCTCGGCAAAGGCAACCAGTTCGATACTCTTTCCTTCTCCCATCGCCCAAGGCAGAGCTAGGGTTAGTTCAACACCTTCCAGCAGGGTATTGGCCGCCTTAATATATTGCTCGCTGTAGCTTCGCAAACCGTAGGCGCCACCAAGAGGTTGGGCGCTGCCGTTCTTGTTTGAGTCGACTATATAACTGGCCAATTCAATTTCAAGCAAAGTACAGGCTGTTGTGGTGCACTGGCCATTTATCTCTGCCAACACCTCGGATACCTCGTCATATTCAGATTTCTTAGCCAGCACAAAACCATGACTGCCTCGGACGTAGGTGGTTACCTTGTGCCCCTCCATGAAGGGCCAGGCATGGCTAACACCGTAATTAAGTTGCCCCTGGTCACTTTGGCCTGGGCGGAACAATTGACTGGCCAGTTCGATATTGGCTTTTAAGCCACCCATGCCGGTTGTTAAATTTCTTTCGTCATAGCCCACCCCAATAGCTGCCGCAGTAGAGAATGCATCGTGCAGACCAGATTGGTTTATGGCGACATCCACCCCATTTTTGTCGGCATACCCCTCAAAAGAGACCAGGCTTAAACCCAGATTGGCGTACCAGTGTTGCTGCTCATTAAGTTGAGTCTTAAGGCTCGCAAACTGAGCAAAGCCACTGAGGCTCTGCTCGTATAAAGTGCCCGTGTCGGTACCACGTTGATATTGAGTATCTAGGGTAATATCAGTTACAAACACGGTGGTAAGAGAAAGTTTGCCGCCACCCCAGGGCAGGTCACTTACAGATAGTAATGCGCCCTCGGCATCCCCTAGTGCCGCCCCTGCAGTGGCTGAATAATCATGCTCACCCAGATTCTTAGCCTGCACGGCAACACCCGCAATATTGCCCACACCCTCTAGATGTATTGCTGCTGGCAATACCGAAGTTTGAGATACCTCATTCGCACTAGACAGTGCGCTGACCAGTAAAGGTGCAAGAATGAGTGCACTGCATTTAAGCCTGATTGCTACTTCCATATTAAATTGCTCGTAGTGGTTTATTTTCCTGAGATTAAAACCTTGTAATTTAGTTCACAAAAAAATGCTGCGCACTTACATAAATCCAGAGACGGCCAAAACCAATAGATTAGCTCTTGCAGCATCATCTTATTAATCGGCTCAAGTTTGCAACCTTATCTTTCCATGGCTTAAGCTGGTCGAAAGTTGCCAGCGTCATATCTTCAAAGCGAAATTCGGGAATTACTACCTCGCTAATTAAGCCAAAATTTCCAGCCACCAATTCACTGGCCTTCCAAGTACCACTCTCAACCAATAGCTGAAGCTGCTGGCCCTGCTTTAAATCACGACCCATTTCCACTTGAGTGTATTCGCCACGCTCCGTGATTAAATGGTATCGAATCACACCGTCACCATGATAAAAATGCAAGATATCGGACTTATTTTTATGGAAATGGCCCACTGGATTATCTTGGGTTAACAAGTAATAAATGCTCGATGCCATGGCCTGCTTGGAGCCAGCCCCCATTTTTCGACTCGAGCAAAAAGTGCGTCGGTAATAACCACCCTCAATGTGTTTCTCTAATCCCAGCTCACTGATTACGCCTTCAACGCTCATGATTACACCTTTAAAAAACTAAATTCACTTCTGCTGCTCATTTATTATTAATGAGCCCATACTATTGTTGTCGTCAAATAATTCAATCTTGCGAGCGGCTATTTTGGTAGCTTGCACCAAAGCAAGCGGAGCCCTTCCGAGCATTGAGATGGCATCACTCACATAATGATTATTTACTGTACCGGCATCCATCCAGCCGCCCTGGGCAGCGATTTCCACCGAAGAAACATTATTCATAACACCCAAGGTGGCCATGGTTTTACGAAAGGTATGGGCGGTTAATTTACCACCTTCTATTTTGGCCTCTTTGATAAGATTCTTAAGAATAATGTTCACACTGTTACGATGAAATGGTGCCCTACCTGTAGCCACCCTACCCAAAGCGCTGGTCTCTCTGAAGATATACCCCTGAGTGATATTGTTTACATGCAAGTGCTGTCTCAACCAACTGGCCGGACAGAAAAGCTCTCCCGTAAAGGGAATAACCGATCGCACCCGCTTGCGGGTTTTAAACGGGTCGCGATCAATAATAATATCTGTTTCTTCAATATGTATGTTTCGCAACCAGTCAAACTGCAAGTCCCCCAGCATGCCCGCCCGATAACCGGTCACGTATGCAATACACGCCAAGGCCCGATTGCGGATGGCCACCTTACTGCCGTATTTAACCGTCAACAGGGCAATGAAGCGGGCCCCTTCCTCCACAGTAAGGTCGCGGCTTTTGTGTTGATATATGCGCTGACTTCTTTCTTGTTTGGCCAAATCCGCAAGACAACGTTTAATATCTTTGTGGCTGGCTGGGTCTTCATCCCAGTGACGCTCATGCCAATCAGATAACGCAGCCCGGTATACCCTAAGACTGGCCACCTTTTTACGATTAACCCGCTCAATAGCACCTGCATCCTGAAAAAACTCAACTATTTGAGATTTACGGGTGGGCAGATGGCCACCCCACTGTGCAAACTGGGCCAAGCAACTGGCGTACTGTTTTTCGGTGGCCGTTTTAGGAGTGTTATTCATCTTTATTCTGTTCTAGTGTCGCCAGTACTTGCTGTAATGCCTCATCAACAACGCCTACCTTGCCATTCACATCCGCCACTTTGCCGTCCACAGACTGTATGGCTGTCACAATAGATTTAACGTTGATGGCGTTAATTTTTCTAGCCTCCAATAGATCCCCCACTAAGTCACAAATAGGGTTTAATGCCGCCAGGCTTTCATCCATGGCACTGCGAATACTGCCCAGTGTGAGCTGTTCTTTTAGCAGGAGGTTCTTTTGTTCAAGCTGCTGCCTTGATTCAAAATATGCTTCGTTACTGTCCAGCAACGCCTCTCTTTGAGCGCTAACTTCATTAACCAATTTTTTATTGGTGATGCGGTATTCATCCAATTCGTCACCTAACGCCTTGAGCTTACTTGAGTATGCCAACAGGGTTTGCCCATTAGCCGCTTGCAATAATTCCATAGAGTTATTCTTTTCAATATTTAGCTGCTCTAGGCCTTCCAACTTTGCTGAGGTGCCTCTTAACTCGGATTGAACCTGGCTATAGCTATTGTTTAGCTCCCGTTCACGGGCCTGTAGTTCAAGTAATTGTTCTTTAAGTGCTTTGTTATCTTTCTGAAGTATGTCGGTTTGAATGGTCAGTTTGGCATTGCTGGCGATGATTTTGTCGTGATCCTTATGATGCAGAAGCTCTTGTTTCGCGAGCTTGTCCACATAAAAATCTTCCTGCTCTAGTAGTTCAATGCTCAATAAACGGCGCTCATGGGCTCTAATTTCGGCTTTTAACGCACTCAGAGCATCCACTTCCTTGCTGGGCTCATCCTTCGTGGGCAAAAACAGCTTAACGCGCCGTACGTTCTCCGCCACCTTGTTAAAGCCACCGCCTATAAGTTCATAAGCATTGCGCACCGTATATTTAAGGCTCTGAGCATCCAGCACAAAGTAAGCAAAATATTCATTACTCAATTGCCCATCTAATACGGCCTGCGGTGGCTTGCTGGGCGCTTCACCCAGTACAGCCAGCACCCTGGATTGAAATGACGCCCTAACGCCGTATTCATCAAGCAATGCATTCATATAATGTAATCCTGTAACGTTATTTTGTTATATAACCTTAATTATAGCACTAAAAAGGGTACGGTAATTAACAGTGCATAATAACCATTATGCACTGCAATATAACGAGAGAACCCCATCCTTAAAGCCATCTATATTGATAGCGCGATTCAATGGCGCACACCCATAGCCATCCCATAGCTTTTACCCTCTCCCAAGACCTACCATGG
>Ga0105352_1001427_pt1 | contig 12550 bp, 8 predicted proteins | sample EN8Hudsemesocosm_FD_83507 | JGI IMG/M metagenome (GOLD analysis project Ga0105352, IMG submission 83507) | Methane-oxidizing microbial communities from mesocosms in the Hudson Canyon - EN8B Hudson Canyon | ecosystem: Environmental > Aquatic > Marine > Cold seeps | place: Hudson Canyon | collected...
CCACTTGGTGTGTACCAAGGTCAACTGACTCCCTGCCCCACCTCAAATAACTGCGTCATCAGTGACCGTCGTGATGCTGCCCATTACCTACCGGCCTGGAAAACAAATCAAACACCAGAACAGGTTAAGCTTAGGCTCATGGCTATTCTGCAACAGCAGCCCAATATCCAGATTATTTCACACAGTGAAATTTATATTCATGGCCAGTACCGTTCAGATTGGTTTGGGTTTATTGATGACCTGGAGTTTTTAATAGAAGAAAATGCAGTGCAAATACGGTCGGCTTCACAACTGGGCTACAGCGACTTTGGTGCTAACAAAAAGCACTTATTGATCATTAAAAAAGCTTTCGAAAAACCATAAGAGCCTAGTGCAAGCAGGACTTGCACGAGGCTTAAGATGTTTAAAACATATCTTTAAACGGGTTGTCCTGAGGCAATTCAATTTTATGTTTAAAGCCCGGCATAACCAGAGACTGGTCGTTAAGTTCTATTTTAGATTCGTCAATCATATCTTCGCCAAAGCGATAAATAACCTGTAAATCCCCCTTGCTGGCCTTGTCATCATAGTCGTTGGCTTGCTGGCGAGTGGACTCACGTTTGGCCTGATAGTCTTTCATAGCGGCCTCTCCATAACGTTTGCCAAGCATTTTTTCTGCTACTTGAGGCGACAGCACGGTCGCGGTGGCGTTGTTGCCGCCAAACCCTTTGGAATTTAAAAACGCCACATCCCAGTCACCAACTGCCCTCTGATTGTCTTGCAAACAAATATCAATGCGATCTTGATTAACATCATCTGCAACTTTACCCATGGTTTTAATACCCGGCAAAATACCGTGTTTAAACACACCCAAGCTGGCCATGAGCTGGTCGGCGCTGGCGGGGGCCAGGGAATGACCAATATAGGATTTCACCGCCGTAACTGGCCAATCTTTAATGGCAAAGGCCTTGGCCACACAGTCAAAGATATTAGATTCGGTGACCCTATTTTGAGGGGTACTGGAGCCGTGGGCCTGGATAAAACTGCGTTTCTGAACTGCTTCATCGCCCAGCATGGCACGGGCGGCGGCTACCGCCTTAGCCATAGTCACATAATTGCCGGCACCGGGTGAGGAAATGGATTTCTTATGGCCATCGGCGTTCACAAAGATGTCGGTCACAGCGCCGTGAATATCGGCTCCCAGCTCCATGGCCAGGGCATCGTCCATCAACACCGCGTATTGGGTAGACTCAGCCATGGTGAAACCACAGTTATCTCCAAATGGGCGACTGGAGTGGCGGAAGTTAACCTCGTCCACACCGTCGAGCTTTTTCAACCCAGACTCGGTTGCCAAGGCACTCATGGTGCCGTAACCGTCTATTATTTCCGGGGTAATGGGTGCTTCGCTGTTGCCCACCACCACCACGCGGCGGCGCCCACTGGTGATGTCTTCTACGCCTGCACGAAGGTTGTATAAGAAACTGGCACAGGCACCGGTAATGGCGCCGGTGGAGCCTACACTGCCCAACACGTACGCATTTACAAAATCGGCCGCCATACTGTTAAGCCCCAAAGGACACTGTTTGGTTGTGACGCGGCCTCCTTTTAGACGGGCCTGCAGCATCCCCCCTAATCCCAATTCATCCAGCTGACTCATGGCACTACTGGAATACACGGCTATCTCGTCCGGCTTCACCGAGTCCTTAATGGTCTGCCATGGAATACCAATAGAATTTATGGCGTCACTGGCTCCCAGTACCGCCATTTGTAGCCCACGAGGGTGAAAGCGTGATTTGTAATGTTGGCCCGGATCAAATCCAGACGGCAACTGACCCGCAGATTTTACCTGGGTTTCACGGAAGGTATCGACTTTGACATTAAGCTCGCCGTTAAACACCACCTTTACTTGCTTGTCTTCCTGTTCGGTCACCTGCCAATGAGCAGGAATGGGATTTGGTAGTTGTTTTTTGTCCACTATAAATTCAAGAGCTTGCCCACTTGAATGACTCATGTTCATATTTTGCTGCCAGAGCAACGCATCCACATCATAATATTGATTCTCGATGCGACGCACCAGGGTACGATCCAAAATCATGGTGGCGAGCTTTTCATCAACTTGAGCCAGAGTGAAGCGGGTGCCGCCTTCATCTATATATTGGCCGTCACTAAACGTCAGCAGCCCCATTAAACATGCCAGGTCTGCCAGGGTTTGTTGACGCTGGGCCAGGGGTAGACTTTCAATGACCATACGCTGATAGCCCCGGTGAAATGAGCTGCGGCCAGCTGAATTATATCCGCCAAAACCTACAATAACCGGCAAACGAGCCATGGGACCTCCTGCAATAAAACTGATGATATGTCCGTGAGACTTAATTGGCTCAGGTCCATGTAATTGCAATAAGTCTAAGTACAAATACAAACCACAGCATTGCTATACTAGCCACCAAGCTGGCCATATTGGCCAATGCCACAATCCCTATACATTTCTACGCTCAAATATCCTTGCTACCCCCTATAGCGTCTAGCCTTTAGGCATAATAGCCAGATATAATGGCATTTTGGCCAAGCTATAGCCGAATGATCTTTGTTATGCAAAATAGGCGTCACGGTTTATTTAAAACCCAGCACTAACATTGCTTACTTAAGGTTTGCCCAGCTCATGAATAACATTACTTTCTTTTTTTGTGATCAGATGCTGACCACCAGCGCATCGTTGCCTTTGGAGATGCTCAAGGCCGCCGAGAGTGCCGCCCAGGTTGAGAGCCGTCAGCTTCCCAAGCTCACCATCAACTCTGTGGGTCTGGACCTAAAACGGGTCACCACCGAAGCAGGCTTTGATATTAGCCCTGACAAAATCATAGAAGACATTACCCACACGGATATTATTTTCCTGCCGGCCCTATGGCGCCACCCCAAGCCTGCCTTGAGAAAAAATAAACGTCTCTTAAAATGGTTATGCCAGCAACAACAACAGGGGGCAATCATTTGCAGCGTGGGCACTGGGGTATGTTTTTTGGCTGAGGCAGGACTATTGGATGACAAACCCGCCACCACCCACTGGTATTATTTTAAGCAGTTTCAGAAGGACTACCCCAAAGTTCAATTGAAACGGCAATACTTCATTGCCCAAGCGGGCAATCTGTACACTGCGGCCAGTGTCAATTCCTTTGCGGACCTAACCGTTCACCTTATTCAGCGCATTTATAATAAATCAGTTGCCATGCACGTGGAGCGACACTTCTCCCATGAGATTCGTCGCTCTTATAAAAACACCAGTTACATTGATGATCAGAGCAGTCACCCGGATGAAGAAATTGTGCAGGCACAGGAATGGCTGAAAGATAATTTCTATCGCAATATAGTATTAAGTGAAGTGGCGGGTTCATTTGAAATGAGCGTACGCAGTTTTAATCGCCGTTTTAAAAATGCTACGGGCTCTACCCCGCTCAATTATTTACAAAGTATTCGCATTGAAACCGCCAAGGATTTACTTAAAACCAGTAATCTCACCCTGGGTGAAATAGCCGAGCAGGTGGGTTACCAAGATTTGGCGCACTTTAATCGGTTATTTAAACGTTTATTAAGCAGCTCTCCTAATCAATATCGCGCTATGGTACGGGCAAAGTTATTCAGCCTGGATCAATAAACATTTCCATCACTGAGGCAACCTCTTAATGGCCAGTGTGCCTCGGCTTTTCTTGGCTGTTTTCAGTACAAAATCTTTTTGTTCACCGGGTAAAATATTTGTGTCTATTGAATTTATTTTTGGCATCCAGATTTTTAGCTGACTAAACTTCTCAGGAAAATCTTTCATGACAACCTGCATTTGACGCTGCCCCTCTTTAAATTCTACTATTTTATGAAACCGACTGGTGATAGACCCCACCCAGGCGCTCATATAAAGGTGCAATCGGCAGCGCATCTCCACAAATATATCTTCCTCCCAAAATAAATTTTTTTCAAACACCGAACCCGGAGGCATGTAGCTAAGCTGCCACTTTATATTTTTACGTTTGTCTTTCACATATATGGTATGCCCCACATCATCTGAATTACGCAAACTCATGGTACTGCCTTTGTTACCCACGATGAGTTTCTCAGTAAAATCCCCTTCCACATGATCCATCACCGAATTTTTTTGCAAACTATTATCTTCAGACCAATAGAGAATCATCACCGGTGGCACGTCCTGCTCAGTTGCAAACTCCACATTCACCTGCAAGCCTTTTTGATTAGTGAATTTAAGCGCCGGCAATTTTTTACTGGCCGTCACTTTATCTTTTATCATCTTGCGTTTGTCAAAACCAAAGTCGTGTTCTTCCGGGGTATCCAGGGTCAGCATCCAGTTATGCATCAGTTGCAAGGCGGCATAGTCCACCGTTTCCCGTGCCAGCATAGGCATTCGATATTCTTCATCTACACTGTTCATCCGCACAAACAAGGCACTGTTGTACAAAGCCATTTCTTCGTGTTTTGCCCCCATGACAATATAAGGGGCTATGGTGAAATTTTGCGTGGTTTGGTTAACCGCAGTTTGATAGACGTGGGTTTTTAATAAGGTATCAAATTCCAATTCATGGCGTAACTTCAGGTGCTCCGCCTCTTGCTCGGCAGCATGACCCAGAGGATTATGGCAATTACCACAGTTTGCATGAAGATAACCCAGCACTTTTTGCTCCATGGGATTTCCCGGCAATACCGGCTGAGACATGGTCTTGCTTACCAACATATCATCCAACAAAGTCTTTAAGGTCCACTCACCTGCTGAGCGTTTAGGTCCATGGCCAAAGGCATACTTACCCTGTACATCACTCAGTTGTATGGCATCAAACCCCAAAATGATGTCGACATTGCCCTTGTGACAGGTCTTGCAATCTTCCTGGCTGGGAATATTGTGGTTGGTGCCCAATACATGTTGGGCGCCTTCGGTCATGAGTTTTGCATCCTGTTGATCCTCCTGCCACGCATAAGCCACCAATGACCAGGCATCGATGCCCTCCCCTTCCTTGACCTTCATTAGGTGGCGAGTTTCCACCTTGATTTCTCGCTCTATGCCAGGAGCAATTGATATGGTTTTACGAAATTCTTTAAAAAATTGAGTGCCTACAGGGAAGACCCAGCGGTCAGGGTCGTCGCTGTTAATTTTCTCGCCCTGAGGTAAATAGATCCAGCGGCTTTTATGGGCACCGTCACTCCACAACTGGTAGTTAGGCGTAAACCTGTGCACTTGCTTTGAAATTCTGAAACGTTGAGCATCTGCATACAAACAGCTTTGCGACAAAAACTTAGGCACAGCCTGATCATGGCTGGTTTGGGCACAACTGATGGCCAATTCCTGTTTAGTGGGCTGCAAAAGACAAGAGGCCAGGCCACCAAACAAAAAGGCCATCACACTTACTTTAAGCAGTAAAAATTTAGTCATCTCATCTACCAGCCGCGATATTCATAACGAAAAATAAAAGGTTCTTTATTAAATTTTAGTCAGGTTTACGGGAATTTGGATAGTTTTGAAGAGAATAAATAGCGGAGAAATGTCAGCCATAGAATAGCCAAATAAAATATTAGGGATAGACCGGACGGTACTCTACTTGGAATATTGATCAGCCGTTAAAAAACCACACTAAAACACCGTGTAACTTATTGATCCGGTGTTTTGGTGTGCGCTTTTTTGGTTAGCCGTATTTAACTAGAAACTCACCTGGGTCCACAGCCACATTTTAGTGGTATCTACCTTACCCGTAGCGGTATCTCCCGCGCTGTAACCTGCGTATTTAAATCCAACCACCACGCCATTTTCCAATTTCTTCACCGCCAACAAATCGATTTCACTGCCAAAGTCATCGGCACCGCTACCGGCTTCATCATCTGCGCTAAAGGTATGGTAGACCCCCAACAGTTTAACACCCGAAACCTTGCTACCCACTTTCACATAGATGTCCTGCAATCCTTGAGCAGGTGTGCCCAGAAAAACATCAGCCCAACCGTTAAATGCATGTTTGGTGGCCAGGTCGGTACTAAAGCCATAGGCGCCACTATCACTGCCCAGCGTTTCCATACCCACTGAGGCATTGACTCCGGAGACACTAGTGCCTCCTTCCACCAACAAGTAGGTGGCATCGTTGTCTACGGCACCGGCTTCACGAGTCTGAGTAGCAAATTCAGCTGTATAATTGATAGGCATGCCACCCTCAACTTTACCCTTGAAGCGCACTCCATAGGTGCCCAGCTGCACGTCCGTAACCTTATTATCAAGTTGGTAGACATAACCGGTTATTTTACCCATCATGCCCAATTTATAATTGGCATTGATCAGCACGTCGGCTTTATCGGTTTTATGATAGTCACCAAAGATGCCATTCACCTGATCAATATAAGCACCAGACACCATCATATCGCCGGCTTTATAGGTGGCTTTCAATGCATCGAAAGTTTGATCATCCTGGCGCCATCCCACATGCCCCACAAAACGCATGTTGTCATAGACGATACGTTGCTTGCCGGCTTTTACTTCCAGATTGTCGCTGCTGTATTTTAAGTAGGCTTCATTCACTTCCGTCATGGCTGGATCGGCAATTACATCATTGCCAGCCTTACCGTTGCCAAGCCCTCCTGGTACGTTGTAATCATCCATGCCCAGCATGGCTCTCACGTCTTCAAATTCAATATGAGCATTTATGCCCTGCATGCCCTTGGTTTGATAGACCAAACGTGTTCTCAACGTTAAAGCCGAGGCAGCATCATTGGTGCCATCATCAGCGTCGGCACTCTCGTAACGTAACCTAAAACTGCCGGATGCTTCGCCATCCATAAATTCACTCACCACATTATCGGCCACGGCCGAGCCTGACATCAATGCGGCCACACTAATACACACACACGTTTTACTAGAAATTTTCATTTTCAAATTCCTACATTAATAAACACACTTGGTTAATATATAGCCAGCTTATTCAATTTAAGCAAATAACGTATACAAGCCAATTACCATTCATTAAAAACAATGAGGCCCACAATATGTGGGCGTCATTAATAAGAAAATGAGCAGACTTAAAAATGCTATTTATAAATGGTTAAACTAATGGCCCCACCCAGTTCACCCAGAACCCCCCCTTCTTTTTTGCCTCCGGTGATGTCGAGACTGCCCTTAGGCGTGCCATGACAACTCAAGCAAGATTGGGAATAATATTCAGGCAAGATATATCGAAAGGCCGCTTTACCCTTTACCGATGCATCTTCAAAGAATGGCTTGCCTTTTTCGTAATCTGCTTTGGCAAACTTGCCTGAAATAATCGATTTTTCCCACTTGTCGGGGCGATTGGCACGATTACGCACATATTTTTTGGGGGCAGTAAGCTTAATGGTAATCTTGCCACCGGTGTTTTTACCAAAGGCGGTGCCCACCTGACGGGCAAATATAGCAGGTAAAAACCCTTTAAAACCCACGTCAGCATCATTGATGAGATCTTGCGCTTCGTCCATTACAGATCTAACCGCCGCTAACATGGCTTTTTTACCCCCCATGGGATCGTCGCCCATATCCAGCTCATGACCTGTGGCGTCTTTAAAGTTCACTAACGCGGTTTTAATCACATCGTCTGCGGTTAATTTTTTACCGCTACGCTTTTCGTTAATGAGCCCCTGGTTTGTTGAAATTACCTTACGGGCGGCTCGATACAGGGTCGTGAGCTCTTTTCCAGAATCAGCTTGTGAACCAGCAAAGCTTAAACTGCTGGTTAGCGGCAGTGTTAACAAGAAAAAAGGCAACAATACAGCGCCAATTCCTTTACGTAGTGTTTGCATCATATACCTGCTCCTCGTACTTCAATGGTGTGTTCACAACACATTCATTACATTAAAATTTATGCTCTAAATGAGTATAGTGAACATTTTAAAAACGACATAAAAATGGGTAATTGGACCCCATGTAATTTCAATCAGACAACGTCTTTTCGTTAAACTTTAAATTTACCCACAGATTCATTCAGTAAATTGGACAGGTCTTGAATTTTTTTGCCGGTTTGCGCGGTACGCTCGGCACAGCCAAAAGATTCATTGGACAAGCCCGACATTTTCTCAATACTGCGACTCACCTCGCCCGTGGTGGCACTTTGCTGCTCGGCGGCACTGGCAATTTGCATGCTCATATCGGCAATAGTGTTTACCATGTCATTAATACTGTTTAATGACTCCCCGGCCGAATGGGCCAGAGCAGCCGTTTCTGTGGTTTGTTTAAGTCCCTGCTGCATGGTTGTCACACTGTGCTGGGTCTTGGTTTGCAATTCACCAATAAGGTATTGAATGTTATCGGTGACATTCTGAGTTCGTTGAGCCAATAAACGCACCTCATCGGCCACTACTGCAAATCCTCGCCCTTGTTCACCGGCGCGGGCCGCTTCGATGGCAGCGTTCAGGGCCAATAAATTAGTTTGATCGGCGATGTTGCGAATATCTTCAAGAAGGTCGCTGATGTTTTCAGTTTGTTTGGCCAAATCTGTGATGGACTGAGAGGAGCCTTCCACTTGGGTCTCAAGCTCACGCATGGATTGAATCGTTTGCTCCACCACCTGATTACTTGAATTAACTTCACCCTGGGCCGATTGAGTAGACAGAGCGGTTTGTGATGCGTTTTCAGCCACTGCGTCGGAGGTCGCGGCCATCTGATTGATGGCGGTGGCCATTTGCAAGGTCTCCGACTGTTGCTCCTTCACATGATGATGATTGTCTTTCACTATGTTGGCTAAATCTTTGGCTGTGATGGTGAGTTGCTCGGCGGTATGCACAGTCCCCAGCACAATCACCTGAATTTTCCCCACAAAGCTATTAAACGCCACATTAAATTCAGCAATTTCATCATTACCTTCTACCTTTAATCGCCGGGTCAAATCCCCTGCGCCGGTACTCATCTGTGCCAATGAGGCATTAGCCGAACGCAAAGGTTTCACCACCAGAGTGGCCAATAATTGGGAAAGCACCCCGGCCACTAACACCACCACAGCTACCAATATATAACTGGTTTGAGTCATTTTTTGGTTACTATCACTTACTTTCACGCCGGCGGCGGTGGCCAGATTATTATTTTGCGTGAGCAAGGCGCCCAGCTGTTGCTCTATCTCCAAGGCAAGGCCTCGTCCTTTTGCGGTATAAGCGTTACCCTGTACCCGATTTTCATCCACATAGGCATCCACCGCATCCATGCCATATTGGTGAAAACGCTCTAACTTGGCCAATAATTCACTAAGCTCACCATTTTTACTGAACCCTAACGGAGGTAACGCAGTTTTAAGTTTTTCATAACTTAACTCGGTATTTTCTTCAGATTCATTGAGCCAGCTCACCGACAGATCCGACATCCAGTACTTCATGGACTGAAAATGACGCACGGCGGTTTGAGAAAGTTCTAACTTGAGTAGGCTGGTACTTTGGCGCTCGATAACCTGGTTATTTTCATTTAACAGTAGGCTCAAATAGCCCAGCAAACCGGTAATCAACAGGATTATGATGCCGTTAATCAAAAAGATTTTGTTGCGAATGCTGATATTGTGCAGTAACCAATTCATAAACTGCTAACGCTCACAAATTATTAGCGGGTAATAGACTCATAATCAAAGCTTAGCAGCAGATTTTCATATCGCCACAGGCTGCTTTTCGCTATTAGTACAGGGCTGCACAGCCAAAATACAAGTCACTTTATTGATTGAATGAAGGCTACAAGTATTCAAATGTCACTCCTAACTGCTTACTAAGGCAGTCAAAAACGGTGCTAAATTCAAATGGTTTGGCGATCACATCGTCAAAACCCGCTTCACGATAACGTTTATAGTCTTCCTCTAACACCGCCGCCGAAACGGCAATGCATTTGGGTTGATGACTCATTTTTAGAATAAGACCCATGGCTTCCAGGCCGGTCATGATGGGCATTTCATTGTCCATAAAAATAATATCTACGCGCTGATCTTGCAAACATGCCATGGCCTTTTCACCATCGCAGGCCTCGTGTACCTCTATGCCGGCTTCCTGTAATAATTCAGCCAGAATCAAACGGTTACTGTTTTCATCGTCCACCACCAACGCTACCACATGTTGACCTTCGGCTAATTTACCCAGGAATTTTTCGTGCTGAATGCTGTCACTGTTTTCCCCGTGCAGGGTTAATTTAAAACCAAAACAAGCCCCTTGATTCGGTTGTGAGGTAACTTCAATTTCCCCTCCCATGAGCTGCACATGTTTTTGTGCGATGGACAAACCCAGGCCAGTGCCCCCAAATTTTTCACCTGCTTGTTTTTGCACAAACGGCTTAAAAATTTCCTTCATTTCAGAGCCACTCATCCCCATACCCGTGTCCTGCACTTCAAACTGATATTGATTACTGCCAGCTTCAAATACCGATAACTGTATATATCCGGATTCGGTAAACTTGACAGCATTGGAAATTAAATTGAGCAGCACCTGGCGCACCTTCTTGGCGTCCATGGTGACATACAGGCCCTCAGCAATGTCGTATTTAAGGCGCCACTGCAGGCCTTTTTTGATACAGCGCAGTTTAAACATGTTGCATATATCATCGATAAATTTGGACAGTGAAATGGTTTGCATATTAAGTTCTAACAAACCCGACTCAATTTTTGACATATCCAGCACATCGTTAATTAGATCCAGTAAATGCGCCCCACTGTCGATGATGAACTGCACATACTGTCCCTGCTCACTGCTTAACGGGTGTTTACTGTCCGCCTGTAACAGTTGACTAAAACCCAGTATCGAATTCATTGGGGTTCGAATTTCATGACTCATGCTGGCTAAAAATTCACTCTTGGCCTGGGAATGTCGACTGGAAACTTCACTGGCCACCTTTAGTTCCATGGTGCGCTCGCTCACCAAACTTTCCATTTCCACACGACTGGTCTGACTGGTTAACAATTGCAGTAGCGTCTTGGAATAGATTTTGAGCGTGCGTTCATGCCAAGCATCAAAGAAGCTCTCGTCATAGTGAAAGGCCACTAGCATGCCTCCCACACCATTGGCCATGGCCAAGGCGGCACACAACATATGGCATTGATGGCCCTTGAGCCTGTGTATTTGAATGCCATTGGGTTTGGCGCTGCGTTTGAAGGTCAAAAATTGATCTTGCAGCAGCTCTTGTTCGGCGAGGATAAGTTGTGGCAATAAGTCATCACATTCTGCCACCACAAACTCTTCATCCACCGAAACCTGGGACTCTACTTCCATGGCCTGGTTTTTTTCATGGAAGAAGGCACAGTATTCAAATTTCTCGTCGCGCACCAAAATCAGTAACGCCTCATGAATAAGCTGGGTGCGGTTTTGCGAAGTGAGACCAAATTCCACTAATAAATTCAATGCATTAAGAGAGCTATATAATGCCGACCTTAATTCATCATGGGCTATTGGGTTTTGGGGTGATTCACTCATGTTGAATTAAAAAATCCGCCAAGACCGCCACAGAACTTTCAATGTCGGTAAAGTTTTCCTGCAGGGCCCGCATCTTGTCAGGGGGAATGTCCAGTGCTTCACACAGCTTGGTGGTTTCAAATGCTATATCGTCTTCGGCCTCAAAAAAACGCACCACAAAACCTATGATACGCGCCACCTGCCAGTGCTCTCCTTTATAGTCAGGGTCTTGAAAATGGGAAATGGCAAAAATGGTTTCTATGGGCAAATGCCAGCGCTTTGCCAACCAATTTCCCGCTTCACAAGAGTCTATGCCCAGCATTTCACGTTCTTGAGCCAATCGGGTTTTATTGTTGTGTGATTCAAATTGCGGCAATAAACGGTTCATTTCTTTGGGAAAATGATGAACTTGTAACAGTTGGCCAATACTGTGTAATAAGGCGGCCAGGTAAACACTGTTTACGTCTATAGCATGAACATATTTGGCTAACATGGCGGAAGACTGGGCCACCGCCAGGGCACGACACCAATAATCCTTTAATGAAAATTCAGGGCAGGCTCGGGTGTTAAATCTGGGGCCCATTAACATGCCCATGCACAGGCTACGTACGGTCTGTATGCCCAGCACTTTGACCATGGCCTGTTCCACTGTGTGTATGGTGGATGGGGAAGAAAAAAATGCTGAATTGGCAATGCTTACGATGCGAGCCGTAATGCCGGGCTCGGACTGAATGGCCTGGGCCAGGGATGGCAGGTCGATGTCATCATCCATGATTAATTCCAGCAATTGTTCGCTGGCGGCCGATGCGGGTGGAATGGTGAGGGTTCTTAGTATGGCGCTACGACGCTTCCTGATTTCATCTATCTCCATGACCCCTCCCTGCGCACAATAAAAAACCCTAGTCTAAACATTAGTCCAGACTAGGGTTTGGGCAAGGGCCATTAAGCGCTTATTTAACCATTGGCTAATCGTCTAGTGAGTCGTTGATTAGTGTTTGGCTTCCAATTCATCTAGTTCCGCCTGTTCCTGGGCGATGCGCTTGGCTTCCGCTTGTTCTTCTGGTGTTTGCTCCAGCGACAAACCCATCATGGAACCTGGCGCCGCCTGTCCGTCGTCCGACTCAGCCAGTTTAATACGCAACTTTAAATTTACCTCGGAGTCGGC
>Ga0105352_1001441_pt1 | contig 12435 bp, 10 predicted proteins | sample EN8Hudsemesocosm_FD_83507 | JGI IMG/M metagenome (GOLD analysis project Ga0105352, IMG submission 83507) | Methane-oxidizing microbial communities from mesocosms in the Hudson Canyon - EN8B Hudson Canyon | ecosystem: Environmental > Aquatic > Marine > Cold seeps | place: Hudson Canyon...
CTGTTTTTCTTGTTTTTGGTTTAAGTTAATAGGCGAGGTGTTTTGATTACTAGATGTTAATTGGGGAGTACTTCCGTTACTTCCTGAGTTACCTTGATTGTTTATTACGCTACCTAGCGCCAGTGAAGGTTTGACTATATTGTAAAGTCTTTTGGAAAGTTGAGCACTTATGCGCGAAGTGGGTGCCGAACTGATATCAGAGCGTTGTATCTCTGTAATGATATTGGGCAGCGTAAAAGTAAATTTAGAATCTTTACCGAGTTCAGATTCAACCCATATTTTTCCACCATGTAATTCAACAAGTTTTTTAGTTATCGATAAGCCTAATCCGGTGCCACCAAATTTCCGATCGATTGAACCATCAGCTTGCTCAAATGAACGGAATATTTTAAAAAATTTAGAGGCTGATATTCCTATTCCAGAATCTTCGATGACGACATGAATAAGTTTATTTTTTTGCGTAACTCTGACGGTTATTTTTCCTTCAGGCGTAAACTTGATCGCGTTTGCGATAAGGTTATGTAGGATCTGGAAAATCCTGTCTTCATCTGCTAAAACGGCTGGTATTGAAGAATCAATTTTTTTAACAAGTAGTAGGTTTTTATCTTTTAGGGCTGGCTCTGACAGTTGAACAACGGTGTCAATAATGCTTTCGATATCAAGGGGCTTTTTTGTCAGTAATATTTCATCTTGCTTTAGTTTTGAAAAATCTAGAATATCATTTACCAGATTAGCAAGACGGTAGCCGCTTCCAGAAATCAGGGATAAACTACGCTTATCCTCATCATTTAGTCTATCCTTCGCTCGATCTGATAGGGTATCGGCAATGCCTATGATAGCGTTTAGAGGTGTTCTTAATTCATGAGAAGTATTCGCTAAGAATTCATCTTTCAGCTTATCCATACGTTTAAGGTTTTCTATTCGTGTTTGCTTATTTCTTGTTTGTAAGGTGTTAATTCTTTGCGCTAGTGCAATCGAGAACATGATCATCTCAATTGCAGCACCCACTTTCAAAATAAAGGGCGTTAGCTGGTAATTACTATGTAAATTCAAAGCGCCAGCAGCGATTGAAATGATTCCAAAACAGAAACTCCCCATACCTATAATGAAATAACCAGCCGCTTTGAAGCCTTGGTAAAATCTAAGGACCGTAATACCTAGGATAATGAATGCATTGATAGCAATTACAGGAGACGTGAGTTTCGCCATGACACTAATATCAATAAAGAAGAAGGCAGCCGTGCCTATTATATAGACCGTTGCAAAGGCAACTAAGAGGGAGTCAGAGATTGGCGATTGGCTTTTTGTTTGCAGTACATTGCGACAGAATAAGGATAAGAAAATACCGCAAATCCAAGGGAAAATGTACAAGGAGCGGTTTTCCCAAATGATAGCGTCTGGCCAGAACTGAAATAACAAACCATCTAAGGAGGCCATAAAAGCGGTATAGCCAAGTACGTAAACGATGTAATAAAGATAAACGATATCTCTAATGATGATAAGTAAAAATAAGTTATAGAAGAATAAACCAATCGCTAACCCGAAAAACATACCTATCGCTATTTGTTCGTAATGCGCACCTTCATACATGGCGTCGGGAGATGAAAGATAAACAGGGATTGAGAGAGAACTTAGACTCTTTACACGAATAAATAGTTGGTATGTATGATTCGCCTTAAATATAAGCGGGGCTATATGGATTCGGGATTCAACAGGCCTATCATAGTAGGGGATTTGATCGCCCAGAATAATATGTGAAACAATATTGTTGTCAGGTTCGACGAGGTAGACATCAATATTATCTAAGGGGGGGTAGCGAATTTCAAGATAGCTTTCAATATCTGAAGATTGAGTATTTTCTATGATTGACCGTAACCAGATAGCACTTGATGAATAACCAAATTGCAGAGAGGATGGCGTGGGATTATTAATTTTACCTTGCTGTGAGAGTACAAGAATATCTTCAATCGTTTGTGAACCAAAGCGGTCCTCATAAGAAAAGAAATATGACCCCATATATTGTCTGAAGTTATGTTTTAAGGGCTTGACTGCTGTGTTGTCACTAGTGTGATTAATCTTTGAACTAAGTATTTCTTCTGGTCCGGCGCTCACTAAAGTGCTAGATGCAAATATCAACAAACAAAGAATTACACGTATCCAATATCGTGATTCCCTTTGTAGCAGACGGGTCTGTTCAATGGCAGTCATCGAATGTAGCGTACAGCCTTTATTAGGGTTCAAATTTGTAACCGACACCGTAGATAGCATGTAGGAATTTTTTTCCTGGCGCGAGGCCTGCAAGCTTCTTACGTATTTTTTTCATGTGGCTATCAACTGTACGGTCATTGACTATACGACCATCTTCATAGGCACTGTCCATTAATTCATTACGCTTGAATATTTTTCCAGGTTGTTGAATCAATTTTGTTAAAATATTAAATTCAATGGCTGTAAGTTCAATTTTCTCATTATTAAATGCGACACAACTACTCGATTTATCCAGCTGTAGACTTTGTTTTAGTGGTATTTCATGTGGGATGTGTTCGTGCCGACGAATGACCGCTTTCACCCTAGCAACCACTTCGCGTAAACTAAATGGTTTGCATAAATAATCATCTGCTCCAATCTCAAGACCGACAAGGCGGTCAATCTCATCTGTTTTGGCGCTGGCCATAATAATAGGTACTTGGGAAAACGTTCTGATTTCTTGGCAAATACTAATGCCGTCTTTCTTTGGAAGCATAAGATCGAGAAGAATTAGTGTTGGTGTGTTATTGCGCACCCAGTCTACAACGAAATTACCATTATCAATGATATGAGTTTGAAAGCCTGAATTATCTAAATATTCAGCAATTGAGCGTGAGAGTTTTGGTTCGTCTTCTACGATTAAAATTAAATACGGCATGCTCAATTTAATTCCTGGTCTATTTTTTTCTTATTAATAATGGAATCTCTAGTTAGAGAAGGGTTAGGTAAGCGTATTTTTATGCAAAGACCTCCATATGAGGAAGGTTCCGCTATGATGATTCCGCTATGAGCTTCTATAATAGTTTTGCAAATTGAGAGGCCTAAGCCACTCCCTCCCATTGCACGATTTCGAGACTTTTCAACGCGATAAAAACGATCAAATAAGTGCGGTATGTTCTCATGGGCAACGCCGGGCACACTGTCCTCTACGCGAATGAATATAAAATCGTCTTCGTTAACGAGTGATATTTCAATTTTTCCATTAGTATCAGTGTACTTCATACTATTTCGTAATAGGTTGTCGATAACTTGTCTTAATCGTTTTGTATCGGCTTCAATATAACAATCGCTATATTTTTCAGTATTAAAATTAAGTGTTAAGTTTTTTTCTTGAAACTGAGGTTCGAATAATTTGACTGAATAACTAAGTAGGCAGATTAAATCGCACGGCTCTTTTTCATAACTAAGCGCATTGGATTCATCTAGCGATAAATCAAACATGTCATTAATCAGCACGCTTACATGTTTAACTTCGTCTAAAAGTGAAGATAAATTCTCTTTTGTAGGCTTTCTAATACCATCGCTCAATAATTCAGTTTCACATTGAAGAATTGTGATAGGTGTACGGAGCTCATGACTCACCATAGCCATAAAATAAGATAATTCTTCTTTGGATTTTTCTAGCTTCTGGAAGGAGAGTTCAAGTTCCTTATTTTTTTTAGTAATGGTGTGATTAAAATCATATAAACTCAGCTGCGTTTTGATTCTGGCTTTTACAACAGGCGCTGAAATAGGTTTAGAGATAAAATCATTTGCACCTTGTTGAAGTGCATAAGCTTCGTGTTTATCGTGGTTTTTACCTGTAACCATGATAACGGGAAGGGAGGAGTGAATAGGGTTTGCTCTTATCCGTGCTAATACTTCGAAACCGGATAGTAGGGGCATATCAACATCAAGAAGCACAAGGTGGATATGGGTTGTTTTATTCAGTAACTCTAGAGCCTGCTCTCCTGAAGTTGCCACCAATATTCGATATACATTTTCAAGCATGCTGAGAAGAACTTGTATATTGCTGGCATCATCATCTACTACAAGTATCGTAGGTTGCGTATCTGTAAAGTGAGCATCAATTGTTAGAGGTAAATCAGTATTTTTATTACTGTACATCAAATATCAGTCTAGGTTGCAAGAGTTGTTGCTAAGTATAGTCAAAGCTGAACAAACTGTAGTAATGTCTTACTAGATTATGCACATTGTGCAAGAACTCGTATATCAGTGTTGTTCCTTGCTGCAGCTGGGCTTCCACCAGCGAACTGGCGATAAGTACGTGAGAATTGGGCGTAATCTGAAAAACCTGAATCAATCGCCGCATCGGTTAAAGATAGGCCCATTGAGGTTTTCTGTGCCGTGGTAAATATTCTGTGCCATTGCCTAAAGCGTCGAATAGGTGATCCGGTTACCTGCTTGAACAATTGTGTCAAACGAGGCACAGAAAGGTTTACGTGTTCTGCGATGGCTTCGACTGAGATATTTTCATTATAGTGTTGTTTAATATATTGGATTGCTTTTGCAATACGTTCGTCAGTGATAATGAAATCAGATTTTAGGTTTGAGGCTTCAATCCAGGATGCTAGCTGGCCCAGAGCATCTTCACTCGATGTTTGAGTTCCGCACAAGAATTCCTCATGCTGAATAATATCTTGTTCAATGTTTAATCCACTATATAAACAGTCATTCTTTGAAAAACAAATAGATTCTTTCATTTTTGGGATTAGGTTACTCAGGTCGGTTCCGAGATCATTCAAAAAACACATAGCCACTTTGGCATGGTTTGTAGCAATCGAGACATCCATTCCAGCAGGAACAAGAAAGCTTTTGCTACGATGCAGTGTTTTGTCTGAACTATCAAGCAGTACTAGATCATCTTCTAGTGAGATTAGTAGGGTCGAGGCGACATTGACTCGCTTTAGTACCCGCTCTGTACGGCCTACATATAAGGATCGTTGCTGCGAGGTATAAATAACTGCTTTTCTTTCGGACTTTGACATGACTAATTTACCTGTATTCACATTGAATGTAATTATTAGGTGTTTCTTTTCATTTTTGTTCTTCTTGTTCTTCTTGTTCTTCTTGTTTTTTTAGTTATAGAGCTAAGTTAACTTACAATTATGTAATGAAGATGGATCAACTGTGGAAGATTGTGCAAATAAGTCGTTTTGAGGGTGATATAACAATGGTTTGCATTAGGAATGTGTCGTTTTGTTAACAGGTTAACAAAATAGACTTCAGCTATATTTTCTACTTTTTGAATTTATGTGGGCAGCGTCATAGTTTTTAAAATTCATAAGTGGAAAACAATACATGTCATCAGTTTGTTCATGTTAATAGTTTCAGCTCTCACTAACATAATGATATTGCGAGACCTCTTCAGGTGAGCTCACTTGCCACTATTACGTGATATATAGCCTCTAGGAGAGTTATCTCACATAACAAAAATTAACGATGACAAGGTGGTATCAGAAATGAATAATAATTCTGAATGTTGTCAGCTTAAAAGGATGTATGCTGATTGTAGATTGTCTGCACGTTTATTGATTGTATTGGCGATGCTCGGAAGTTTATCTGGATGTGCCGCTTTACACTCTAACGAAGAGCCTGAGCTTTCGAAAATTGAGCGACTGAACAAGCAGGCTGAAATAAAAGCGTCCCTGTTTATAGAGGATGAAAATACTTACATTGAAAATACATCCACAGAAATGAAGCCTGTGTATGAAGAAACAATTTCACCTAAAAAAAGGGAAGTACAAGCAACACATAAGCAAGTTTTATTTAATTCAGAAGACTTTAGCCAATATGCTATCAAAGCTTCAAACTGGTTAAGTGAAGTATTCACCTTGAATAATACATCCACCGACCTTACCGAGCATGAAGTCGATACCGTTACCAAGCCACAGAGTTTAATTTCAAATACTAATCAAGCTAGCGAAGGTGAGGTTGAGGTGGATACTAACGCTAAAAACAACGACCTCATTAATCTAGAGAGATCGATTAATGATAAAGTAATTGAAACACCTGCAACCTTAAGCAATAAATCTAAATCTGTAGCTGAAAAAGTCGAAACTTCAAAAGAACCAATCTTGGTCACAGAGATATTATTGCTGGAACCAAGTAGTGGAAAAGAAAATATAAAGCTTATCGCTGCTATAAATACCATGACAGGCAATAATCCAAGTGCTGCAGGGATGCCTGTTGAAGTACTCGAACATGAAGCTCGTTCTAGTCTTGAGTCCGGTATAACTAAAGACATAAAAAAACAGATGTATGAATCGTCATTAAGCCCATTGACTGGAAACTCGAAAGCAGTCAAATCATGGGGTGGTTGTGCTATGTCGTCGTCAACTATCGAATTAGAGAGCCCAGACTATACAACACAGATGTGGCTAAACGTACTTGAAGATCGCCTTATTGTGAATACTACAACAAACCTTGATATTAAACTGAAGCAGGTAGGTATCAAAGTTGATGGCGGTCAACTGCATAAATTTTCCCGTAATCTTTATGCAAGTAATGCTGTTTGGGCTGCGGATATGCAAGCGTTATTCAATAATAATAAATCACTCAAAATTTATATTGGTGGAGACGAATTGGGGCGGAGTCGTCCTGCTGCGGAAGTTAGCATGGCTGAATTGAAAGCATTATATTTAGCTAACACTACCTGCTCAGATTAACTTTAACTGAGAAATTTGGTTTAAAAAGGAATCCAGTTTTTAACCGTCCGTGTCAACACGGACTTATGCTTATTTGCATTAAGTTCATCATGTTTGAGTTATATAGTGTAATCATTCTCACCTTATGATGTACCAAATAGTATCATTCAGTCAGACTTCACAGATTTATCACTAGTTTACATTTTTCATCAATTTGTTCATGCTGGATTTAGCTTCATTTAGTTTAATGATTTCGTTACCTTCTTTAATAAAAAATATGGTGATGACAATGCTCAATCAGTTATTTGGACTTAAGAATGTTAAAACCGGCTCAGAGCTAAGATCTGTCGGTCAGCGTAAGCGCGCGCATTCAACTGAAGGGGACCATTACGCAAAGGATCTTAGATTAGAAACAGATGATTGCTGGGATACCGATTTTAAGGATTCATTGCGTGTTCCGATACTAGCTAAAGCGCATAATAAATATTCGGGTTCAAGTGATGCTAGCCTCCCTGCTTTTGGTCATAGTGCACATACAAATAAATATCAGTTATCTGAGTCGAACCCTTACGGAGTTGATACTTCTAACACCACACAGGCTGAACAACCGGCTAAATTTACCTTGGTGCCTAGTGTAATATTTTCAGACGACTCAAAAGTTACAACGCTTGGTGTGTATTCAAGGTCAGTTTCATATAGACAACAAATACAAAATTTATTAGCAAGTTATGATCTGAATATAAAAGTATTTGGTTCTGCTGACATCGAAACGCTAATGACGATAGGTGCCGATATTTCTGTTTGGGTGATTGACCTGAGCGATGAAGAAGATTGCCCAGTGTTGGATCTCTTGCTTGATAAGTATGGCAACGTTGAAAGTTTGTTTTTATTTGAAAGTACACCCTCTAGTAAGTGTATTTCAAAACTTAAATCATTTGCTCAGAATATCGACCTTGAACGTATTGACTACAATTAATTAGATCAAGAACAAACCCCGCAGAAGTAAAATGTTTAAAGCATATTGTATTGGATATGATGCCTGATATTGTTTTCTAAAGCATACTGAGCATTATTTGTACTTAGTAACAAAAATTATAAGTCGCTAAATTATAGAAAACCTAAATCACAAAAAGTTTGTACAAACTAATAATGATTAGAGACTCCTCGATTGTCTTTCGATTTAAGGCTCACCGGTTCTCGTATAGAACAAACCTTTATTATAATCATCAGTTTATTCATGTAGGAGGTATCGTCTCGCCTTTATAGTATGCATATTTATCATACGAGTATGAGTGGGAGATGGATTTGAACTACGGAGAGCTGAGCTTTGTCTTTAATTGAAAAAAAATGTATTAAATTGACATTGCGAAAAAGTGAACAAGATGGTGTATATTTTCGATCTAATCGTTTTTATAAAATAAATCGGAAATACTATTGCTCAACAAGGGAGGGAGTAGAAATTGGACCTTATGACTCAAAAGACGAGGCCGATATAGATTTAATACGCTTTATTAGACGTGTTGAAAAAAACGAATTGAAAAGCCCGCCCAAAAGGTTATTTTATAAAGCAATTCTATTGTCACAAACTATGAACAAAACATACTAGTATCTAATCAAAGATTAGTTTTTTATGAGTACGGTCTGTTGAACTAATGCTAATACTCAGCGTTTGGTTAAAATATCTAGGTTAAGATTAATATGTGCACGAAACTACAAGAATACTCTGATCGGTTGGTTGATTCTGTTCAAGTGATAGTCTTATTGCTGATCTCATTTTTTTTTACGGTAACGGCTTCAGCATCAATTGATGTAAATAATATTAAAAGTGGTGAACTAGTTGGATTAAACAGTGTTTACTTGCTTGATGAGGGTGGGAAACTTGGGATTAGAGAGCTCTGGTCAAAAGCAGACAAAGACTGGACTACAGGCGCTAGTGAATCTTTGTCTTTAGGTTATTCCACATCAGCTGTATGGATAAAACTAGAGTTTGAGAACAAGGGGGTTGATCCAAATTGGCTTTTACATATTGGATACCCCGTACTGGATTACCTGGATGTTTACGTTAATTATCATAATCGAGCTGAAGTTTATAACTTAGGTGATCGTGTCGTTTTTGATGATCGACCAATTGATCACCGTGATTTTGTTATACCTGTTCATTTAGATCGGAATGATAGTGTGACTGTAATGCTTAGAGTAAGTAGCAGTTCATCCCTACAAGTTCCTATTAAACTCTGGAAGCAATCTGATTTTTACGAAAAAGAACAAAGCAGTTTAATATTGGAAGGGATTTATTTTGGTTTTATTCTCGTTATGGCCTTCTATAACTTATGTCTTTATTATTATATTCGTGAAACGCAGTACATTTATTACGCTTTAACGTTCACATCTTTTTTATTATTTCAAGCCACGATAGGCGGTTTTAGTTACCAATTTTTATGGCCAGATTCACCTATATGGCAAGATCACGCATTGCCTATTTTTTTAGGACTAGTGTTGTTTTCTGAAAGTCTGTTTGTTAGATCGCTTTTAGGATTAAAAGTGCGTTCACCTAAAATAGCTATATTCTTTAGTCTGTCTGCCATATTTTCCGCATTTATTATTATTTTCTCAAGTGTGATTTCATATCGCATTTCTATTATGTGCCTTATTGTACTCGCTCTTCTAATTAACTTTGTAGGTTTGTTTGTAGGCTGTAAACAATCTTTGGAAGGCAATAAAACTGCGAAATTATTTACCATTGCATGGATAGGCACATTATTAGGTGCGATTGTGCTTGCCTTGAGTAAATTAGGCCTTATAGAGCGAAACTTATTTAACGAAAATGCTTTGCAAATTGGTACCGCCATTTCAGTTGTATGGTTATCTTTTGCTCTGGGTGAATATATTACCCAACAAAATAGACAGCGCCAAGAAGCGAAAGAAGATGCTTTAGAGTACGCGCTTAAAATAGCCTCCGAAAGAGAGGAAAAACTCTCAGCTCAAGAAATGACACTAAACATTCAACAACAAACGAATGAAACCCTTGAGTCACAAGTTAAGCATCGAACAGACCAGCTAGAGAAAACCATGAGTGATCTAGAGTTAGCGAATGCCAAATTAAAACATATCAGTCATATTGATGAGTTAACTGGTCTTTATAATCGTCGCTACTTGAATCAAAAACTAGAGGCTGAATTTTTACGCTCTCAGAGAATACAAAAGCCATTAGCTATCCTATTAGTTGATATTGATCTTTTTAAAAGCTTAAATGATAACTACGGTCACCTGGCTGGTGATACCTGCTTGAAAGCAATTTCAAATGTACTTAAAAATAGTGTTACCCGCCCAGATGATACTGTCTCTCGGTTCGGTGGCGAAGAGTTTGTCATTCTTTTGCCTGATACCCCAGAGCAAGGTGCTTTACATGTTGCCGAGCGTTTATTGAAAGAGGTCGAGAATGAAATCGTGGTGTTTGAGGAACTTGCTTTAAAGATGACGATAAGTATTGGCCTGACGGTAAGCGTACCCTTATCAACAGAAAATCCCGAAAGTATCTTAGCAAAAGCTGATGCAGCGCTTTATAAGGCAAAAGATAATGGTCGAAATAGGGTTTGTCAGAATTAATCAATAAGAAGGTGCGAACTCACTAGGCTACCTAGTGAAGGCAGAGGTTAGTTCTAAAGAACAGATCAGTGCAATTTGTTATAGAGAAAATGACTGAAAAAGGAGAAGGTTATACGCAGGACTTACCCAAGTGGTAGAGTGGTATTAGTGAGCGGCGAGGCAAGTCTCAGTTGTTAACACTATCCCCGCACATGGAGCTAAGTTAAGATTCCTGAGCCATCAAGTTTTTCTTCAAGCGATATGTTTTTTTGAATTGCTTGACCTGCAATCCAGTCTTTGGCTGCGTTTTCTCCAGCGTTAACGAGCGTGGTATTTTCATTATTTGTGTTGACAAAAATCGCTTTATTCAGATAAACGTCTGCTAAATGACCCGGGATATCTAGGTTGGATTTTAAAACAAGGGTCGTAAGTTCCCTCCTGCATCTAAAATTGCACCGATAAGTATTGCTTATATGTTCAGTGGCGCCTATTAAATAGAGCGCGCTACTTTCTTTTAACCATTTAAATCGTTCGGCGTTTAAGTCGCCAAAACGGCGTTTTATTGGTAATAATTGTGTTCCTGAAAATACTTGAGCGTCTTTAAGTGCATTCATTTTTGCATCGTAGTTATTATTTATCGTGATAAAATCATCAGTATCATACTCATCTACAGTAATTTGAATTATCTTTTTGTTTTTGTATAAATGGTATGCACGGTAGACGGCTAAAAGCGCTAATAAAAAAATAATTACTTCTATCATGTGAATTACTACTCCGCGATATAACCTTCCTTGTTATAAATTATTGTTTGAGGTTTATTTTTCGATACTTCTTTAGGTTCACTACTATAAATTTTAATAAGAAAACCTTGGTTTTATTATTGGCTGTGATTAAGTATTAGAGACTCTTATTATGAAGTTAAGTTTACGATAAATTGGTGTTTAAAATATGAACAAACTGATGATATTAAGTAACTACCTCACGTTTTAGAGAAGAATGTTTCTAGTGAGTTAGAAGGCATTATAATAACTTAGAATTTAAAAAATCATCTAAGCAAAGGAGCAGGGGGACCTTATAAAATTTATCCAGACATTCCAACTAAAGTGATTATGTAGTCTGTATGGCCGCCTATTTATAGTGTTCTGTTACTAAACACAAAATGTAAACTATTGTTTTAATTCTTCTAAATTGCACTGTCTTGCATAATTGATCATCTTGTTTGCAGTCTTGTCTAGTAGGATTCTACTAAACATAATGTTAAGTACGTTGAAAGCAATTGAGGGTGAGGATGAAAAAAATAATTGGTATAGCTTTGGAGCCCAAAGATTCCAAGATAGTTGAAACTCAGCTACGCCAAAATGAAGATAGCGGAGCTTACTTCCGATCAGGTCGGTTCTTTAAGGTTAATGATGCGCATTACTTCTCAACAAGAGAAGGTACTGAAATTGGACCTTATGATTCAATGGAGTCTGCAGCACAAGGGTTAGCCATATATATTGTCAGCATTACCAAAGATGAAAATGTAGCGCTCGCAAAGAAGCTTGCCCTCTCAGGTAACTGGGCAGTTACGATGTATCAATAACCTGAAATGTAGAAAGCTAGATCATAACAATCACAAACTAATGTTAATTATGGTAATTATTATCAGCTTAAACGAAGCTGTTGGGCAAAAGAAAACTTAGATTTAGAGTGCAATGCGCTTATGTGGCGAAATATATTTTCACCACAAGAAGCACTGCATGAAAAAATGCAGATGACTATTTTTCTAGTTCGTTTAGTTAAGATAACAAAAAGTTTTTGATTAACTCTTTGCCAGCCTCTGTGGCAAAGTACTCAGGGTGAAACTGAATATCGTAGGTTGGAAATTTTTTATGCTGCAAGGCCATAATTTCGAAATCTCGATCCTCTTCAATTTGTCTAATATTTTCAAATTCGTTTACAGTTAGGTCACCCACAACAGATGTGAGTTTAAGGCACTCCTATAAACTTGAAGGGTGTGGTTAATATGACCAATTATCTTGATTTCACTTTCTCATCCAATAAGTGCTAAGTCGTCATTCAGTACTAGTTCACAATTGTTTTCTTACAATCATTTAGTTCATGTTAATTTCTTGTTTTTTTTGTTCAATGAGTTATGCGTAGTTAAAACGTGCGTACGCAAGGTTAATTCGAAGTA
>Ga0105352_1001449_pt1 | contig 12366 bp, 11 predicted proteins | sample EN8Hudsemesocosm_FD_83507 | JGI IMG/M metagenome (GOLD analysis project Ga0105352, IMG submission 83507) | Methane-oxidizing microbial communities from mesocosms in the Hudson Canyon - EN8B Hudson Canyon | ecosystem: Environmental > Aquatic > Marine > Cold seeps | place: Hudson Canyon...
AGCGCTAGAACAATAACAAGAAGAGCCAAAATATGATCGATCAACATATAGTTGAACAAGAGACAGATACTTCTCGAATTAGCGTCACTGCCCACTACACATCCCATGTGTGGGTTAGAAATGATTTATCCGCTAATGGATTTGCCACACCGTCCAGTAAGTTTATTTATTGGGGAATGGAACCAATTATGTGGTTCCTCCGTAATATCGCTGGCGGCGATATGGAAATTTTTCTGCTGCAGCGTCATCGAGTGATTGATCATTTTCTTAAGGAAGCGATTGAGCAAGATGGCGTGACTCAGGTGCTGGAGATTGCTTGTGGTTTGTCTCCGCGCGGTACTCGTTTTATGCAGGAATACGGCGCAGAAAAAGGGTTAACCTATATAGAGGCTGACTTGCCCGATATGGCGGGACAGAAACGAAGGTTGTTGCGAGATAATGGTAGTTTGTCCGATCAACATCGTGTTATTAACTGTAATGTTTTGGAAATGACAGGAGACGCGTCTCTTGAATCCATCTTTGATAAGGTCATCGATAAAAATCAGAAAACGGTAGTGATTACCGAGGGACTTGTGAACTATTTTGATCTACCAACCATTTCTGGCGTTTGGACACGTTTGGCTGAACAGTTAAAGCCGTTGCCTTATGGTCGATATCTAACAGATCTATATCCACAACTCGATTGGCATCCAGCGTATCGTTATATTCGCTTTGTGCAGAAAATGATTGGTAAGGTTGCTCGTGGCTCTTTTACCTTTCATTTTCCATCTAAGGAGGCGATTGTGGCAGGATTTGAGGACTGTGGTTTTGAGGAAACGAGAGCGGTGGATCCTGCCGAATTTTATGGAAAGCTACCTATACCGACACCAAGCGTGGCAACCATGGTCCGTTTGGTGAATGCCAAGGTAGATCCCGCGTAATTTAATAAAGTCTAGATATCTGAAGGTTTAAAAAAAGAAAGGGTGAGACCGGAGTCTCGCCCTTTTTTATTGCCTTAGGAGAGGCATTAAATCGAAGGTTAAAATCTTACCCTGCTATGTTCCTATTATGCTAATTTTGCTGCTGTTTCTTCTAGGGCCGGTACGAAGTTGGCAGCATCAACTAGGTAAGCTTTAAAATGATGGGCAAGCTCTATGCTGGTAATAGCAAAGGCACAGCGTAATGTTAAACTTTGCCGTTCCATCACTTGCATGGGAATTTCTATTAGCTCGCCATGGGTATCTACTAGCGTTAGGGTTAAGTCGTTTACTTGCTCCGTTGCATGGAAGCTAGGAGGGGTTAGCTTAAAGCTACAGCCAAAGAAGTTGATATCGAATAGTTCTACGGTACGAACAAAACTGCCATCGGCATTAGAGAGCATGGCTTCTGTTTGTTTTGGCAGCTGTCGAAGTTCTGAGCGACGTTCAAAGTTGACGACCTGTTGGTGATTTAAAAACGTGATGCCGGGAACTTGTTTCAAGGATAGCCCGGTTAGGTAGCGTTTGAAGAAATTGGTTGTTTCTTCACGGCGTTGAAAAGGAGGCAAGTGATCCGCACCATCAATCAATGCAAAGCTAGCATTTTCACATTGGGCGGCAAAGTGTGCATTCTCTTGAGGTTGAGTGAAGCTATCAAATTCACCGGTAGTCACCATAGTTTCACAGGTGGGGAATCGATTAAAACCCTGGAAACTAAGCAGACGGTTTGTATTCTGCCGATAGCGTGCGCGTTCATTATCGTTGAGGCGCATGATTTGGCGGTGCAGTAATTTAGCGGCAGATGGACGTAATTCGGTTTCTTGTAAGCGATTATGGTTGAGCAGGCCTGTGGTACACAGGGAGGCAAAAGCATCATTTTTGCCTTCATCCATTAAGCGTAAAGCTGTGCTCAATAGCGTACTAACGCGCTTGTTAAAACCAGTGGTGGTTCCTGCCAGTAATAAGCGGTGCATATATTCTGGATGATTGCCCGCAAATAGGGCTGCTAGTGCCGAACCGTAGGAAAAGCCAGCTAAGGAAATCTTGCTGAGCTGCATTGAATCGACAAAGCTTTTTATCAGTTCGGATAGGTCTTCAAGGCTAAGTTCACCTGCTAATTGAGCGTTCGAGCCTTGGGAGGGTAAATCAAGAAGAATGACAGGGAAAGCTTCAAGGTAGTGATCCATTTCGTACTTAAAGCAGCGAGCATCTTGGAATGCTCCACCTAACATGATCAGGGGTGTTTTTCCGGTGTGCTCTGGGTGACTAAATGCCATGTATTGTAAATTCCACTTGCCATCGACAACGTGGATTTTAGGTTCTTTGTTAAGCGCAGCAGTTGTGTAATCAAGTACGTAGTCCATGACGTGGCCCCAGTTATTTTTTTTATTCTGACGGTGTCTCAATCTGCCTGTTATTTTTGGGTCTCTTTATTCTTTGCTGAGTATTTTATTGAGGCTCTTAGCCTGCGACCCGTTCATTAATAGTAAACAAGCACCCCTAGATATGTATACCCTACCTTTGGGTTGGAAGGTGGCACAAAACTGACTTTGTAGGCCAAATGCGCACCCTGTTGAAGGGTTGTAGGGATGGAAGATTGTCCTACAATCTACGCTTTATGTTTTACAGATATATAAGTAACTATTATTATTAGGTCTTTATGTTGAAAGTGATTGCTTACTTTGTTCGTTTGTTTGAGTTAGGTATTGAATTCAGAGTAGAAACAATATGTTTCTTATAGTTGAGCAGGAAACTAATTAAGGTTTGGCTTATGGGGAAGGCAAAGGTAAACAAAGATGAGGTGTAATGTTTACCTTTAGGGTTGGGGGGCGTTGGCTTAATCTAAGGCTAGTTGGTTGCGGCCCCCGGCCTTAGCGCGTTTCAGAGCACCATTGGCTCGCTCTATCAGTTGTTCTGTGGCTTCTTTTGTGTTGAGTGTGGCGCTGCCTAGGCTGGCAGTGACTAGGTCCACTGCATCCCAGGTACCGAGTTCAATGTTTCGTCGAATTCGTTCACCGATCACTAAAGCACCATCTTTTGAGGTGTTCGGTAACAATAATAGGAAGTGTTCGCCACTGTATCGATAAAGCAGATCACCGGTACGGGTCATATTCTTAAGGCTTTTACAGATTGAGGTTAGAAGTTGGTCACCCGTTGGGCGTCCATGAAGCTCGTTGATTTGTTTGAAGTGGTCCAAATTTATGGCTAGTAAGGACAACGGTTGTGAGGTGGCATGAGCACGTGCAACCTCTTGCCACAGGTTTTGCTGCATATAATGCTTGTTGTAGGTGTTAGTGAGAAGGTCTGTTACCGATAGGTTTTCCAGTGAGCTTTCCTGGTAATCATAGTAATAGTTGTAGCAGGCTGCAGCGGTGCTCACGAGAGTAAAGTTAAATACAGCGTCCAGGCTAGGGGGGTAGGGAGAGTTAAAGGACACCAGACAGAAGAGGCTTAGAAGGCTAATACTAAAAATATTAGCTTGCTTGAAAGGTAATAGATAGTACGCACACAGAGGGATGACGTACGCCCAATAGGCTATCCATTCACTTCGATGTTGTGCGTGGTAAAGCATCACAATGCCAGCGATGAACAGCATAGCCTTATCAAGGTGCGCTTGCTTCAGGGTGTCGCGATTGATAGATGTGTATATTGTGGCGGCTACAAGAGCGGGTATTAGGAGTGCAGGACCTGCTAGCAGGTCGTAATAACCATTACGGTAGTCAGTATAAAGTGTAAAACAAAGTGCAGCCGCAACCGCAAAATAAACACAGCTGATAATGCGAGCTTTGAGGATTTGTTCTTGTAGCATAGTCGTCTCTCAATGCGCTTCAGAGGAGTTTAGGCTATTAACGGCCCTTACGGGGCCGCTGGAATCTGGTGCAGATAAGGCATTTTTAGCTTGCTCAATCAGGCTTTGAGTGTTGTCGCCAACGTCTAGAGAGGCGACACCTTGGCTGATGCTGGCTGGCTCGCCGCGTAGGCTAATTTGAATCTGGCAACGTTTCTTCATATTGCGCGCATATTGTTCCGCTTCTTGTGCCGTTGTTACAGGCATAATAATGGCGAACCCTGTTCCTGAAAAACGGTAGTAGTTGTCATAAGCACGAATGCTGGACTTAATCGCATCAGCCAAATCACGAAGTGCTTGGTTTCCTTCTTCATAACTTTTTTCGTTGATGGCACGAAAGTTATCAATTTGAATAAGAATCAATGAAAGTTGAGAGCCCTCTCTTTCGGCCCTAACAATTTCTCGGGTGAGGTCTTCTTCGAGTTTACGGCGTGTGAATGTTTGGGTTAATGGGTCTGTGGCGCGAAAAAAATCCATTTGTATAGACTTTTGTTCATTTCGAATCGCGAATACCAGCGCCAGGCCTGCTGATACTGAAAAAGTGACAAGTACTCGGAACTGTTCTAGTGAGGGGATAGAGCGCACTACCATGATCAGTGCCATCACAATAAAGGTGCCTACAACGTAATGTGCTACACGAAAAGGTAGTGCTGTATAGCCAAATAGTGGAACCAGATAAATCCAGTGGGCTGATTGCACATGAATTAATGTTATAAGTGCAAATGCAGCATAGATTCCCAGCAGTATGGCTGACAGCGGATCGTAGGCGAACTCATTGCGATTGAAGTAAAGATAGATCACGTTAAGGACGGCTATTAGACTAAATGACAGGGTAAGTGGTTGTTGCCAGCCAAAGGATGCAGTCTGCATATAGCTGTAAAAGCTGACGACAAGTGCAGCGATAAGCAGGAAAAAAATCTTAAGTCGTACACGTATTTGATAGTCAGTCATACTATTGCAAGTCGTTTTTCTTTTAGTGGGGCGCTGTGGTTAATGCGTCTTTATTTTCGCTAGTTTTCAGCAGTTATTCATCAATATGGCGATAAGTCTATCGAATAAGTCCCGGTGCGAACAGATTAGTCAGTATGGACGGAAAGATAGGCAGCCAAGTCGCTATGGGTTCGCTCTTAGTAGCGTTATAATGCGGCCAATTTCCAAGGTTTTAATGTTGAGGTTTTATGGATATCAAGCAGTATATGGCGGAGGTCGGTGCAAAGGCGCGAGCGGCATCTCGGTCTATGGTGAAGGCGGGTACCGCTGATAAAAATGCGGCGTTGGAAGCAACTGCTGATGCACTCGATAAAGCCAGGGCTGATTTAACTAAGGCTAATCACGTAGACTTAGATCGTGCGCGAGGTAATGGCTTGGACGCTGCGATGATTGATCGTTTGGAGCTGACGCCTGCTCGCATTGATACCATGATTGAAGGTTTATATCAGGTTGCGGGGTTACCCGATCCTGTTGGCGTGATTACGGATATGAACTATCTGCCAAGCGGCATTCAAGTGGGTAAAATGCGTGTACCTTTGGGTGTTATCGGCATTATTTATGAGTCTCGGCCTAATGTTACCGTGGAAGCCGCATCGTTGTGCCTGAAATCGGGTAACGCGACTATCCTGCGTGGTGGCTCAGAATCTATCGAGTCCAATCAAGCTATCGCAAGCTGTATCCGTGCAGGACTAGGCAAAGTAGGTTTGCCTGACTCAGCTGTCCAAGTGATAGAAACTGCTGACAGAGCTGCTGTGGGTGAATTGATCACTATGCCCGAGTATGTGGACGTCATAGTGCCTCGTGGTGGCAAGGGGTTGATTGAACGGATTAGCCGTGATGCCAAGGTTGCTGTGATTAAACATCTGGATGGTATCTGTCATGTGTATATTGATGATCAAGCCGATAAAGAAAAAGCGTTAAGCATCGCCTTGAATGCCAAAACACATCGCTACGGAACCTGCAATACCATGGAAACCTTGTTGGTTTCTCAATCACGAGCAGCCGAAATGCTGCCTGCGTTAGCAGAGCTTTATGATGCTAAAGGTGTTGAACTGCGTGGTTGTGAAAAAACTAGGGCCGTACTGACTGAGATAAAAGTTGCGACGGAAGAAGACTGGATGACTGAGTATTTAGCGCCGGTGTTATCTATTAAGGTCGTTGCTGGTTTTGATGAAGCGGTCGCCCATATTAACCAGTATGGGTCTCACCATACCGATAGCATTATCACTGAGAACTATTCGCTAGCACGTCAATTTTTAACGCAAGTGGATTCTAGTTCGGTGATGGTTAATGCCTCTACACGTTTTGCTGATGGCTTTGAATATGGCTTGGGCGCAGAGATAGGTATTTCCACTGACAAGATTCACGCCCGTGGCCCGGTTGGGTTAGAAGGCTTAACGTCTCAAAAATATGTAGTACTAGGTGACGGTCATATCCGGAATTAACTCAACCGAGTTGGAGGCAGTGTCTAATCAAAGCGTGTCTAAAGGGAAAGCCTTGAACGAGAACCTAGTCGGTGGTCGGGGTATTTTGGGCGGAACCTTTGATCCTATTCATATTGGACATTTACGTATTGCTTTGGAAGTGTGGGAAGGTTTGGGGCTGGATGCGGTGCATCTAATTCCCAATGGTGTGCCTCCTCATAGAGACATGCCGCACGCTGATTCAGCACAGCGTCTTGCTATGGTGAAATTGGCTATCGATGATGAGCCTAGTCTGGTTGCGGATACCCTTGAAATTGATCGTGTTGTCAGTAGCCTAGGTAATAGTACAGCGTCACAGTCTTACATGGTGGATACTTTGCAGACAGTGAGGGCCGGTGTTGGTGTCGACTATCCGTTGTTTCTTATTATGGGTTGTGATGCTTTTTTACAGCTGGATACCTGGCATCGCTGGGATGAACTGATCCAATATTCGCATTTGGTGTTGGTGCAGCGCCCTGGGTGGTCTATGCCTGACGAACACCCGATGTTGGCGTATTATAAGGCTCATGAAAACCGAAATGACCAAGATAGAATGAAACCTGCGGGTCGTATTTTTAGTATTGTCTGTAGTCAGTTGGAAGTATCTGCCTCCACCCTTAGGCAGCGCGTTAAAAATGGTCAATCCATTCGTTATTTAGTGCCCACTGCTGTTGATGAATATATTCAACAGCATGGGCTGTATCTATAATTGCTGTACCTATAAATTATGTACCCATAATTCATGTACCTATTGTTCATGCAGTTATGATTTATTTTCTAAGTGAGTTAAAAGAGGGTCTATGCAGACTGAAGAATTGAAAGCGTTAGTGGTTGATGCGCTGGAAGAAGTAAAGGCAAATGATATTTCTGTGCTTGATGTGCGTGGCAAGACTAGCGTAACCGACTTTATGGTGATTGCCAGCGGGACGTCAAATCGACATGTAAAGTCATTGGCGGATCATATCGTAGAAACCGCTAAAAAAAATGGATGTAAGCCACTAGGGAAAGAAGGTGAAGAGAGTTCCGAGTGGGTTTTGATTGATCTCGGTGATGTGATTGCACATGTGATGTTGCCGTCGACTCGCCAGTTCTATGATTTGGAGAAGTTGTGGCAAGTTGATGTGCCTGCAGAGGCCGCTGATTAATGCGGGTTCGTGTTATTGCTGTCGGAACTAAGATGCCATCATGGGTCAATGATGGCTGTAAAGAATACATTAAACGACTACCTGCTGAAATTAAGTGGGAAGTTATAGAAATTCCCTTAGGGTATCGTGCAAAAAATAGTGATACTGCTCGAGCTATAAAACAAGAAAGTGATGCTATATTAAATGCCGTTGGCTCCGATGATTGGGTGGTTGCATTAGAAGTGACTGGTAAATCGTGGAGCACGGAACTGTTAGCGAAAAATATGTCTAACTGGCAGATGGATGGTTATAACTTGAGTATATTAATTGGTGGGCCAGATGGCTTATCACCGGAATGCTTAAGTAGAGCTAATCATAAATGGTCGCTGTCGGGGCTCACTTTGCCGCACCCTTTAGTAAGAGTGTTGCTCGCTGAACAGGTTTATCGCGGTTGGACTATTTTGGCTGGTCATCCATACCATCGTTAGATAATTTTAGATCTTTGCAAGGACGTCATAAGAATAACATGGCAAAGCATCGTGCTATTAAAGACCATTACTTAGAAACACGTCTTTTTACTCAGCGGGTCATTCTTGCCTATGTGTTTGTGTTGCTCGTTGTTATTGGTCTTGTCGCTAGGATGTTCTATCTGCAAGTGGTGCAGCATGATGTCTACGTCACTCTTTCTGATAAAAACAGGGTGCATGTACAGCCTGTCTCGCCCATTCGTGGTTTGATTGTTGATCGCAAAGGTCGTCTGTTGGCCGACAATCAGCCCAGTTATACCCTGACGATGGTGAAGGAAAGGGTAACAACTATTGAAAGTACCTTGGATCAGTTAACAGAAATCCTACAGTTAACGGATAGTGAAAAAGAAAAGTTTTTGCAGCGCCTTCGTCATCGTCGCCGACCTTTTGAATCTGTCCCCTTGCGCTATAAATTATCTGAAGAGGAAATTGCCAAAATTGCGGTAAACCAATATCGCTTACCCGGCGTTGAGGTTGAGGCACAGCTAGTACGTCACTATACAGAAGGGTTAGGTTTAGCTCATTCAATTGGGTATGTTGGGCGTATTAATGAAAAAGAATTGAAGCGAATTGATGCCGTGAATTACTCGGCTACTCACCATATTGGTAAGTTAGGTATTGAAAAATACTATGAAGATTTATTGCATGGTTCTGTTGGGTATCAGGAAGTAGAAACTACAGCCCGTGGCCAAGTGTTGCGTGTATTGAAACGGGAAGATCCTAAGCCAGGAGCGCAGTTACAGTTGTCATTAGATTTGGAATTACAAAAGAAAGCGCTGGAATTATTGGGTGGACGTCGTGGTTCAATTGTAGCTCTTGACCCTAAAACCGGTGGAGTGCTGACGATGGTGAGTACGCCCACCTATGACCCTAATTTATTTGTCACCGGAATTAGCACTAAAAATTATTCGGCGTTGCGTGATTCTCCAGATTTACCTCTCTTTAATCGAGCTATTCGTGGCCAATATCCACCGGGATCTACCATTAAGCCTCAGATGGGCATCGCGGGATTGGATACGGGCGTGGTTTCAGGCGGATATACCATATTTGATCGTGGCTGGTATCAGCTTGAAAACGATGAGCGAAAATATAGGGATTGGAAAAAAGGTGGACATGGGAGGGTGAGCTTAAGATCAGCTATTACCCAATCTTGCGATACGTATTTTTATGGAATGGCGTTTGGTTTAGGTATTGATCGGATGCATAAATATCTTTCTCAATTTGGCTTGGGTAAGAAAACCGGTATTGATATTACTGATGAGCTTGGTGGTTTAATGCCATCGCGAGAATGGAAGAAACGTGTGCGTGGTCAGCCTTGGTATCCCGGTGAATCATTGAATACAGGGATTGGCCAGGGGTATATGCAAGCGACGCCATTACAATTAGCCGTGGCTACGGCGATACTGGCCAATCGAGGTAAAATGGTGAAACCACGATTGGTGCAAAAAATTAATAATGAAGAGTTTTTTGGTGGGCTGAGTAATGCACAAATTAAACTCAAGCGAGAAGATTACTGGGACTATATTATTCGTGGCATGGTTGATGTGGTCCATGGTAAAAAAGGCACTGCTCGTCGATTGAGTCGGGGCATTAAATACAAGATGGCGGGTAAGACAGGTACCGCACAAGTGTTGGGAATCAAGCAAGATGAAGAATACGATGCCAGCAAGATTAAGGAGCGTCATCGTGATCATGCACTTTTCGTTGCTTTTGCTCCGGTGAATGATCCAAAAATAGCAATTGCTATTATTGTGGAAAATGGCGGTAGTGGTAGCAGCACAGCTGCGCCTATTGCGAGAAAATTATTAGACGCCTATTTATTACCGGCTGCCGAAAGTTAGGTTATCGTTTACGTCGTGACAGTAGTCATTGTTTTGAGTGCGGTTTCGATATACTTGTACAGATTTATACTAAGAATTACACAAAGAGCTACACGAAGAAATTATGGGCAGTCAGGATTTTATTCGACAGTTACCCGGCATGGTGGGGCATTTCAAACGCCCAGGTAGTTTGTCGCAACGTTTGCATCTAGATTTGCCTCTGCTAGCTTGCCTGGTCTTGCTTACGGGGTATGGTCTTTTTGTTCTATACAGTGCTAGCGATCAAAATTGGCGGGAATTTTCTCGGCAGTTAAGTTATTTCGGAATCGCTTACGTTGGTATGTTTGTTTTGGCCCAATTTGAGCCGCGATTTTATCAGCGTTGGGCGCCTTTGGTTTTTATTTTTGGCATAGGGTTTCTTATTGCAGTCTTGGTCTTGGGTATCGGTGCTAAAGGTGCACAGCGTTGGTTGCAGATACCGGGGTTGCCTCGATTTCAACCATCAGAAATCATGAAGTTGGCTGTACCTTTAACGGTGTCTTGGTATTTGGCTGATCGGGCTTTACCGCCACGGTTGAAGGAGATTGGTGTTGTATTAGTGATTATTGCTATTCCTACAGTGCTTATCGCCAAGCAGCCGGATCTCGGAACATCCTTGTTAATTGCTTCTTCAGGTATTTTTGTTTTGCTGTTGTCTGGTGTGCGGTGGCGTTTAGTGGGAGGTTTTGCACTGTTGGCTGCCGCTGCTGCTCCTGTCATGTGGTTTTTTATCTTACATGATTATCAAAAATCTCGTGTTTTAACCTTTCTGAATCCGGAGCGCGATCCGTTGGGTTCAGGTTGGAATATTATTCAATCGAAAACAGCTATTGGCTCAGGCGGTATTGAAGGTAAAGGGTGGATGAGTGGCACCCAGTCACATTTGGATTTTCTGCCAGAAAGTCATACCGACTTTATTATTGCGGTGTTAGCTGAAGAGCTAGGGTTGGTGGGGGTGGTTCTCTTGCTATCACTTTATGTGTTGATTATTTCCAGAGGCCTTTATATTAGTGTGCGAGCGAAGGATACTTTTAGCCGCTTGTTAGCTGGTAGTATTACACTGACTTTCTTTGTTTATATTGTCGTAAATATAGGCATGGTAAGCGGTTTGTTGCCCGTGGTAGGTGTACCTTTACCGTTGGTGAGTTATGGTGGCACATCCATTGTGACCTTAATGGCCGGATTCGGTCTTTTGATGTCCATCCATACACACCAGAAGTTTATTGCTCATTAATGACGACTTAAATCATAGGGATTTATCATGAGGTTCATTGGGTTTTTTTGTTTTGTTCTTTTGTCCTGGAATGCTGCAGCCAGCTATATCGATAAAAAGGAAGTTAAAACTTTTATTGATCAGCTAGTACAAGAGGAAAAGTTTGAGCGCGCCTATGTGACAGGGCTATTTGAAAAGGCTGAATATAAGCAGAGCATTATTGATGCCATTACACGCCCCGCCGAAGGTAAGCCGTGGCATCAATATCGTCCAATTTTTGTGACTAAGACGCGAGCAGAGCAAGGTAAGGCGTTTTTAGCGAAGTATCGTGAAACGTTATTGCGGGCAGAGAAAGAGTTTGGTGTGCCGCCTGAGGTAGTAGTTGCCATTATCGGCGTTGAAACTCGCTATGGACGTCACGCCGGCAACTATAGAGTGATTGATGCGTTAAGCACGCTAGCCTTTGACTACCCTAAGCGGGGTAAATTTTTCCGTAAGGAACTGGTGCAGTTTTTAAAGCTCACCCGTGAAGAGTCCATGGACCCGTTAGCTTTAAAAGGTTCTTATGCTGGGGCTATGGGATATGGTCAATTCATTCCTAGTAGTTTTAGAAGCTATGCTATTGATTTTGACGGTGATGGTAAAAAAGATATCTGGAATAACCCCGTTGATGCCATCGGTAGTGTAGCGAATTATTTCAAAAGGCATGGTTGGAAACGGGGTGAGCAAGTAGTTTTACCTGCCAGAGTAAAGGGGAATGCTTATAAGCCGTTGCTTAATAAAGGATTAAAACCAACCCATACCATACACCAGCTATCTGAGCTGGGTTTTATGGCTGATGCGGGGCAACTTGTTGGTGGTATGAGTACCGCCATGGCTCTTAAAGGTGATGAGGGGATGGAGCACTGGCTTGGACTGCATAATTTTTATGTGATCACTCGATATAATCACAGTAAATTGTATGCAATGGCCGTTTATCAATTAAGTCAAAAGATTGTTGAGAAGTAGTGAATCGAGTTAAATATATATTCCCTTTGGTTCTGATGCTGGCTATAGGTTGCACCCATAAGCCTTTGACTGAGCTTGGTGATGCAGCGCCTAGTGTAAGTCTGGACCCATCTAGCATAAAAGATGCGGTACCTCGCGTTGAACCCAAAAGTCGAATAGGCAATAAGTTCGGTAATAAAAATAGTTATGAGGTACTTGGTAAGAGCTATCAGGTGATGGATTCAGCGCAAGGCTATGTGGAGGAGGGTCGTGCCTCATGGTATGGCACTAAATTTCAGGGTCGCAGAACGTCGAATTGGGAAATTTTTGATACATTGGGTATGACCGCTGCCCATAAAAACCTACCGCTACCTACCTATGTAAAAGTGACCAATCTGG
>Ga0105352_1001454_pt1 | contig 12337 bp, 4 predicted proteins | sample EN8Hudsemesocosm_FD_83507 | JGI IMG/M metagenome (GOLD analysis project Ga0105352, IMG submission 83507) | Methane-oxidizing microbial communities from mesocosms in the Hudson Canyon - EN8B Hudson Canyon | ecosystem: Environmental > Aquatic > Marine > Cold seeps | place: Hudson Canyon | collected...
GGCCGCGACTGTTCTTGATCTTATTCTGGTCGCGGCCAATAGGCCCCTCCTACTTTTATCAACAAAACTTTAAACCACTTCCTCATCGGCATAAGTTGACTTAACTTTGAGGATTTCGGGCAATATATCTTCAAACAAGGGAATCAAAAGGGGATCAAAATGTCCTCCTGCTTCACGCCTTATAAGATTAATTGCATCCTCAACTGACCAGGCTTTTTTATAAGGACGTTCTGAGGTCAAAGCATCAAACACATCGGCGACGGCAACTATCCGTCCTTCTATAGGGATTTCCTCACCAGCCAATCCCTTGGGGTAGCCGGTACCATTCCATTTTTCATGATGCGTCATTGCCACCGTAGCGGCCAACTTTAATAAATCTGAATCATGAGCTTCTCCAATAATCTCAGCCCCTATCGCGGGATGAGTCTTCATTATCGCCCATTCCTCTTCATTCAATTTACCGGGTTTCAACAATATATTATCAGGGATACCGATTTTACCCACATCATGCATAGGGGCTGCATTAAACACCAATTCCACCGCATTTTCACCCATCCCAGTTGCTTTCGCCAATAACCTTGTATAATTACTCATCCGCATTACATGCATACCCGTTTCATTATCCTTATACTCGGCAGCACGCCCCAGATCCTGAATAATCTGCAATCTTGTACGGTGAAGTTCCTTGGTTCGCTCCTGCACCTGACGCTCCAACTCTCTATTCTGATCATAAAGCGCGAAATGAGTTTTTACCCGCGCCTTAACCACAGTAGGAATAATCGGTTTAGTAATATAATCGACAGCGCCCAACTCTAAAGCCTTGATCTCACTTTCAGCCTCTCCCATACCGGTAACAAAAATCACCGGAATATGGGCAGTACGCGAATCAGCCTTCAGCCTTCGACACACCTCATAACCATCAATGCCTGGCATCATCACATCCAGCAGAATCATATCCGGCATTTGACGAGAGCGAGAAATTTCCAGTGCTTTAGTGCCATTTATAGCAGCAAGAACTAAATAGTCATTGTGTAAAACTCCCCTTAACACCTCAATATTGTCAGGGACGTCATCTACTACCAGAATGCGTAACTTGGATATTTTCTGTTCAGTTTTTTTCAATATACCCACTCCACCCTTTAATCCAGACTAACATCACACTCATTCGCCAATAAAACCAGCTGATTCAAAGCAGTATCGAAATCGTAGCTGTTAATTAGCTTTTTCAACCGCTTCAATCGCTCATAAACCCCGTCCCCAGAACATCTCTGCATCAGCACCTCTATTGTATCCACAGCATCAGTATTATTCTGCTGCAATTGCTGATAAAGAGACTGTAACTCGGGATACAGTTCACTCATATTGATTGATGAAAGTTTAGACGGTTTATTATTTTCTTCAACCAACACTTTCGCAATAGAGACAATAACGCTGTCTAATTCACTTTCAAGAATCAATAATTGCTGCTCAACTTCCTCGTGCCCTGCCTTACGCCTGCATAGCTCATCCAGACCTTGGGAAGCCCTTTGCACAGCTAGAGCACCAACATTACCAGCAACACCTTTTAAAGTATGAGCTAGTCGCTGCATCTCATTATGGTCTGTGTTAGCAACAGCGGAAGAAAAACGTTGCACAAAATCGTGTTGCCCATCATAAAACAGCTTTAATAATTTAGCATAAAGACGATAATTTCCATCTGCTGATCTTAACCCAATATTAAAATCAATCCCAACCAGTTCCGACAGCAATTTTTCATCCTCTGTATCACTTTCCTCTTGCTGCTGACCAGCATCTGTAGTCACAAGCAATTTAGGCACAATCCAACTAGCCATGGTTGAAAACATATTATGAACATTAATGGGTTTGGAAATATAATCATTCATGCCAACCTGCATTGCTGCTTTTCGGTCTTCAATGGTGGCTCCAGCAGTCATCGCAATCACAGGCAAGTTATTAAAACATGCCTGCTCGCGTATTTTTTGAGTTGCGCAAAGCCCATCCATCACTGGCATCTGCACATCCATTAACACACCATCATAGCGATCGCTCTCAAGCAATTGCAGAGCCTCCTGTCCATTATTGGCTAATACAACCTCAATCCCTACATTTGTTAACAACTCAAACACCAACTCCTGATTAAACTCGTTATCCTCCACTAGCAATATCTTTGCGCCACGCAGCCTTTTTACCGAATCGAGTCGCTCGGTCTTCCGCATAACACCTGATTGCCGTTGCTGGGGAGAACAGGCAAAAACTGTCAGCAAGGTATCCAACAGGGTTGAAGGGTTAACGGGCTTTACCAACACCCCATTCAAGGCGATATTTTCCGCCTCCCGGCGTAACTCTTCTTCATCATACGCGGTCACCATAATAACCGCGGTAGTTGCTGCCAATTCAGGCATGCTTTGTATCTTGCGAACCGTACTAACACCATCCATTCCAGGCATTTTCCAATCAATAATGAGAGCGCTGTATGGCTCACCATCTGCCATCGCCTGTTCAAGTGTAATCAAGGCTGATTCCCCCGAATCTGCTGCACACACATTCAATCCAAAATCCTTCAATATATGTGAAAGCACCTCTCTTGAACATGCATTATCGTCTACCACTAATACTCTATAACCCAAAATAGCCTCAGGTAATGTTTGCACTTTTTCCGACTCACCGCCCTCAATACCAAACACAGCAGTGAAAGAAAAAGTACTCCCCTCACCTGCAACACTTTCCAGACTAATCTCTCCTCCCATCAATTCGACCAATCGCTTTGATATAGTCAGCCCTAATCCCGTACCGCCATATTTACGTGTAGTGGACTCATCAGCTTGAGAAAAAGCCCTGAACAGTTTGCCAGCCTGTTCCTCAGTAAGTCCAATTCCACTATCCTTGACAGCAAATTTCAAAGTAACACATTCTTCGTCTAAGGCTATCGGCTGACAACTAATAACAATCTCTCCCCGATCGGTAAACTTCACCGCATTACTACCCAGATTAAGCAAAATCTGAGCAAGCCGTAGAGGATCACCTAACAATGACAATGGCGTTTTTGGGTCTATATCATAAACAAACTCCAGGCCTTTTTCTTCTGCTTTAAGACCGACTATATTTGCTAAATTATCAAACACCTCATTCAGACTAAACAGGGTATTCTCCATACCTAGCTTGCCTGCTTCGATTTTAGAAAAATCAAGAATATCATTCAGAATACCCAACAAAGATTCAGCCGACAGATTCACCTTTTCTATGTAATTCCGCTGCTTGCCATCCAATGCCGTTTGTAAAGCCAGATATGACATGCCCAGGATTGCATTCATAGGGGTACGAATCTCATGGCTCATGGTTGCAAGAAAATTTGATTTTGCCTGGTTAGCCTGTTCCGCAAGTTCTTTCGCATCATTCAATGCATCTTTTGATTTAGCCAGTTCCTGTAAAGCCTTTTCAGCTCGTTTTTTCTGACTATTGGCATCTTGCATAATACTTAATGCTGCCTGACGAGATTTCTCCAGATCCCGATAACTTTTTTCAATATCTTTCGCATGTTGCACAGCCTCTTGTTCGGATTTTTTATGCTCACTCACATCTTCCTTGATCGCGACAAAATGAGTCATATACCCTTGTGCATCACATAATGGCGAGATAACAGCAGACTCCCAAAACAACTTACCTGTGCGCGATTTATTAAGAAATTCACCTCGCCATTCATCGCCTCTGCCGATTGTTGCCCATAGATTATTGTATTCATTTTCCTTTGTATACCCTGACTTAAGAAAAGCAGGGGTCTTGCCTAAAATCTGTTGTTTTGAATACTCCGTCCTGTCGATAAAAACCTGATTTACATATTCAATATGACCACTTAAATCAGTAATCATCACACTCACAGGACTTTGCTCCAAAGCCTGATTTAACTTTCTTAACTCATCTTCCGCCCGTTTTCTCTCAGAAATATCATTAATAATACCAATCGCATTCCAACGACCGTTAATATTGACTGCAGATAAAGAGATTTCCACAGGAAACTCTACACCCGCCTTATTCAATGCAGTCACCTCCCTGGTTTTGCCTATCAGATTTCCTTTACCTGTTTTCTGAAAAGCCGGGAATGCTTTTGAAAATTCGGCATAATACTTGGTAGGAACGATTAATTTATGTGCATTTTTTCCTAGCACTTCTTTGCTGCTCCAACCGAATATTTCTTCGGCCATTCGACTCCAGAATGATATTTCCCCATCATGATCCAGCATCACAATGGCTAAATTTGCCGCACTCGCCATACGCCGAAAAGTCTCTTCACTTTCTTGCAAAGCTTGCTGGGCCTTTTTAGTCTCCGTCAAATCTTGAACAACAGCCGTAAAGATATGATCCTGACCGTCATAAATTTCACTAATCCCCAGCCTTACCGGGAAAACAGAGCCATCCTTACGTTGCCCTTCTACTTCCTGCACAATATCAATAAACTTTTTTCTTCCTTTTTTCAGATATTGAATAAGATAGCTGTCATCCATATCACGATAGGGCTGAGCCGCCAGCATGCTAATATTTTTTCCTAGCATTTCCTCTCGTTTATAAGCAAAAAGCCTTCCTGCTGCCTTGTTTAGAGATTGAATAATTCCATTTCGGTTAATGGTAATAATACCGTCCAGGGCATTATCCATCACTCCTCGCAGATGATTTTCTGAACGCAATACAGATTGATGAGCTCTGCATTGCAAACGATACTGAACAATCATCCCCAATAAGGATAATAAAAACACAAAGACTGTAAGCTCAATAGTTGCCTGCTCTATATCACGATATGCAGCCAGCGCTTCAACTTCATCAATTTCGGTGGCAATGCCAAAATCAAATTTATCATTCCATTGCCAAACACCTAACACAGGTATTCCTCGATAATCAAGATAAGACTCAGGGCTAGAGCCATTTTTACCCTCGGTGGCATTTTTGGCCATATAAGTTAAAGGCGATTGCTTAACTGCTTTTCCCTCAACGGGAACTCGTAACTGTATTCCCAGAATGCCTAGTTTATTAGCAGGCAACAATCCTTTTTCATACATATAAGGTAGCAGGCGAGTATCGGTCAACAAAGTGCCTTGTGAATCAAACAAATAGGTCTCTACAGTCTGACCTGAAAAACTGGCGGCAGGTATACGTGAAAACTGCGCATAAGGATTTAAGCGTATGGCTAATGCAGCAATAACATGACCCGCCTGATTTCGAATGGGGGTCAAAATAAACATAGTTGGATAACCCAACACCCTATTACCCGATTTATCTGGCAAAGGAACATCTGAATAGAGCGGTGGAACCAGTTGATTCTGCCCCTGAAAGGCCTTATGCAGCCTTTCTGGCCGTTGATTGGCAATCAGATTAATGCTGCCTACATTGGAATCACGCATGGAAGCAATACTATGCTTATCCGGTGCAATAACAAAAAACCCCAAAGCATCATGCCGTTTTATTCTGAGTTGAAAGAAACCTCTGATTCTGGAAAGAGAGGGAGTAGATAATAGTGCAGCAACCCGGACATTCTCTGTGCTCATATTCTGCTTATGAACTTTCAACAAGCTTTCCACACTCTCTATCAACTCAGGCTCGGCCGCCCATTGCCCTGCATCCTGAAACAAGCCATCCAACCAGACTTCGGTCAGATTCTTATGGGTCACCTGAAGTACCGACTGTAACTGATCTACCGTCTGCAAACGCAAGCGTTTTTCTACCTGAGTCAAACCATACCAGACTATAAACAGTAAAATTACTGTAAAAATGCTACCTAATACGAACAGTTTAAGTAATGAGAAAACATCTGTGAGTCTGCGAGAGATTGAAACAGGTTTCATTGCTTTCTCCAGACAGCTGGGTAAATCAATTCTAAGCCATGATCCTTACAAAGCTGATTAATCTCTTCCTTTAATTCGATGACTCTTCCCTCTCGGTCCACCATTGCTTCATTAAAAGCCTGTAGTTCATCTGTCTTATACTGAACCCCATCCTGAGCCAGTTTCCGTTCCGTAATATCCTGCACCACGCCAAGCATATTCAATGCCTTACCTTCTTTATCTCTTACTGCTGAGCCCCGCTCAGATAACCAGCGTAAAGAACCATCAGGCCATAACACCCGGTGTTCGATATTATACTCAACACTCTGTTCAATATTGGCCTTAATCGCCTCTTGAACCTTAACCCGATCATCTGGATGTATAGCATTAATGAAATTTTCATACGTGGTATCAAGCTTACCATCGGGATAACCAAACAAAGGCGCAATTTGTTTGGAGCAATGTAGCTCTCCAGTCACAATATCCCAGTCCCAGGCTCCAATTCCAGCAAAGTTCAATGCCTGTTGAAAGCGCTCTTCACTTTGTCGCAAAGCTTCCGCCGCCTGTTTTTGCACCGTGATATCTTCTACACTAGACCAGATATATGTCTCGCTATTCTGCTCAATAAGTAAGCCACTTAACTGCACCTGCACCAAATGACCATCCTTGTGTAAATATTCCTTCTCATAAGGCCCATAACGCCTTAGCTTTTTTAATAATTCCTGCTGCCTTTCTTCCTGTGCTTCATATTGTTTTGGGGTAATATCCCAATAACTCAAGGCCAATGTCTCTGTAATGCTACGACCAAGAATATCTGCATAAGCCTGATTAACATCGACCAATTCTCCATTCATTCGGCATAGAGCCAAACCGATTGGCGAATTCTCATACAATGTGCGGTTATAGCGCTCACTCTCTCGAAGTTTTCGTTCTGCAGCCAATCGTTCACTGATGTCATGCATGTAGCCTACGACACAGGATTGACCTTCGTACTGCAGCAAATTAACACTGATCTCAACAGGAAGCTGTTCGCCATTCTGGTGAGCTATCTCAGTCTCAAAACGAAGAAATTTGTTTTCTGCTACTCGCCTGACAAAACTTTCCCAGTTTTCTGCATTCAGCTTCAAGCCTAGATCATAAGGGTGCATCCCTGCCGTTAACTCAGCCGATGTATAACCTAGAAGCTTACAAGCTTGCTGATTAACACTGAGAAAACAGCCCGACTCAAGTTCAATCACAAAAATGCTGTCATTGGCACTCTCGATCGCGGCATGCGCCAAATAAAGTGCTTGCTGCTCCTGTTTACGCTGAGTAACATCTATATTGGAACCATACACCTTACTAGACCTACCACGCTTCCCCAAGAGTATCCGGTAGTCCATCAAAAAATCCAGTACCTCCCTCTCCCTATTTATTACCCGGTATTCGATACGTTCTTGTATTTCTTCTGTGGCTGATAGTGCTTGCTGCAGTTTATCTTCCAGCATGGCCATATCTTCTGGATGACAAAACGCCTGCAGGTAATGATCCCACGACATCTGATAGCCACCTTCTCTCTCAACCGTGGTTTTCAACAAGGAGAAAAAAAGATTATTGAAAGTAAATGTTCTGGATCTTAAATCAAATTCCCAGTTAGACATACCCGCTACATCGGCAGCCATAATCAACTGTAGTTCTCGGTTCCGAACCTCTTCTTCTGCAGACTTGCGTTGGCTTACTTCTTTAGCCAGTCGTCGATTCCAATATAGAAAAACACTAACGACCAGTATCGATACAGCTAATAGCTGCCACAACAGGGTAAAATCAATTGCACGTTCAAAACGAATAGACATCCAGCGATTAAAAATTGTTTGTCGCTCTTCAGTCGATATAGCATCCAGAGCCTTTTCTATGATATTGCGAAGCTCAGGCCAGTCATCACGCACAGCCATCGCCTGTTTATTAGCATAAGGTGTGTTCCCCGCCAGCTGTATATGAGACATCTGAAGTTTATTACTGTAATACGTTGTGGTCACCAGGTTACCGACAAAAGCACTCACTACGCCCCTTTCCACCCAATCTAAAGCATCAGGAAGGTTTTTGACTGGAATCAAATTAATATCTGGATAGTCCTTGCTTATCCAGTCATGCACGGCATAACCTTCCACAACGGCCACTCGCTTACCAGACAAATTATCCAGGTTACCGATATAGCTGACATCATCTCGTGCAAATATATGTATCGGCATGGAAATATAGGCTTTGGTAAATAAGGCATATTCCTTTCGCTCTGGCGTGACTGAGACTGAGGCAAAAAAATCTACAGATTTTGTTTTAACAGCCTCAACCGCCTGCTTCCAGGACAAGCCTTTCTTAATCTCAATGCGAACACCGAGCAAATCTTGCACTCGCTTTAGATAATCCAGAGAGATACCTTGATAATTACCTTGTTTATCCTGATATTCAATAGGCGCCCAATCAGGGTCAAGAGCCACTTTAATTACTGGATGAGCCGCTAACCAAGCCTTTTCCTTATCAGTAAGTCCCAGCTGTTTTTTATATGAACTATAGTAAAACTGCTTATCAATAGAGGTCGTCTCAGACCAGCCCATGTTGGCATAAGTCTCTGCAATTTTTTGATAGCGAGAAAGCTCATAACTCCCCAGATCAACAAATCGAGGCAAGATCATTTTCGCTGTTTCACGCGCCTCAAACTCTAAACGAGCACGGCTAAAACCCTGGCTATTATATTTTTCTAAAATCAGACTAACAATCTCATCCGGATGCTCCAGCGCATAGTTCCAGCCTTTCAAAGTAGCCATGCGTATTTGCTCAACTCTTAATGGATGATCTTTTATCTCTTGTTCTGTGGTAAATAAGTTATCCCCATAAAAATCGATCCCAAAGTCACGAGGATCAATAATATTAATAGCAATATTTTGTTGTTTAAACCAGAACGGCTGATCGGTACTGTAGCCAGCATAAGCATCGATTTTATTCGCAATCAAATCCTGATGACGGAAAGACATTTCTACTGAAACTAGCTTGTCTAAACCGCCTAAAGAACCTAACAGCATGGCATCAAGTGCTGCATAACGATGCCCTTTAACATCCACCGTCACGCGCTTAGCGATTAAATCATAAGGCGTGCGTAGCCCTGACTCCTTAAGCGTAATAAATATTAACGGCGAATGCTGAAATATTTGAGTGAGTAAAACAACAGGCTGTCCTTGCATTCGAGGCAGAATAAGCCCCGCATCTGCCACACCATACTGAGCCCGTCCTTCCAGAACATCATCAATATGACTGCTCGCAGGATCTCGCTCTCGAAGCTCTACATCCAACCCCTCTTCCGCATAGAAACCTTTTTCTATGGCCGCATAGTAGCCTGCAAATTGAAACTGGTGGAACCACTTGAGTTGAATCGTAAGCCTTTCCTGAGCATAAAGCGGGCTAGAGAAAAAAATTAGAAATGACAAAAATAAAATAGAGTTCCGGTAAAAACTATGCATGCGCGTTTCTCTTAAACAGTTACCCACAATATTATCAGCCTAAGCCTAGAGTTCATAAAAAACATTGATAACTCACCTGATTATATACAAGCTTAGGGATATCATAAAAATATTTATACCCAATCATGATAATTTGGCTATAAAAATAAGCTTATCGGGGTGCTGTGCATTAGCACTGCTATTTTAGGCTACTAAGGTAACTCGAAATAAATAAACGACCAGAATAGTTCCCATGCTCTGCGTCACTGCCATTAAGTTAAGATAAATACAGTGTGGGGCGCAGTGCTTTAGCCTGCTATTTTTAGCTATGAATGCAGGCTAAAGCACTGCGCCCCAACGGACTAATCCCTTAACTTAATGGCAGTGACGCAGGAGCATGGGAACAAGATGGGCTAGTTTTTTGCTAAGCTGTGCTTTGTTAATAACCATGTATCTTAATGGCTGTGACAGTCTGCCCCCCTAAAAAGACCGACAATCTATAAAAATAACTATTTGGCTAATGCTTCAATAGCTGTTTTAGCAAGGACACCCCATTCTTTTCGATAAGCAGATTCACCCTCACTCCAATCATCTCGGTAGCGCTTAAATTGACGACAGGTAGAGAATATAGGGAAGGTGTTTAAGTCAGCTGAATGTATGGCATTAACCAGTTCTTTACATAATCGAGTTATCTCTTTTTTAGTTTTACTGCGATTGTAGTTTTCATCGTAAGTTGAGCCTAACAACTCTAATTCTGTACGCGTTGCTAATGCCCATATTTTATCCAGACTACTGGCACTGGTATATTGCCAGAGAGCCGTTTGTTTAACTGCAATCCACCAGTTTTTTAGCTCATTCATTAACAGTTCAGCTTCAGCTTCATTATTTATCAATACAGCTCTCATTGACAAATATTGAGTAATTACCCAATGATTGGTTGGCTCTGCCAAAAGTGCCTGTTTATAAAAATTACAGGCATTTTGATAAGCTTCGAGAGCTTCTTGCTTATTTTTTTGGCGTATACATAAGTTTCCAATCCGCTTTTCACTTGCTGCTCTGATACCCAGCACTTCAGCTCGTTCCTTATCAAGGGACTCTGCTGTCAGGCTGTTATACCACTGCTCCAGTGCTAGCCGTATCTGACCATAAAGATTATTTAGTTCTTTATCCTCTGCAGATGAAGTCTCTTTTGATATTTCTGAAATAGTGACTGTTTTATCAAATAAAACATTAATTCTGGCTTTTCTTTGCCTGGTACTAAAAGCATGAACTTGTTGCTCAAAGTCAGCAGGTATTGAAGCATAAGTAACAATGCTAGCCCAGTCGTGAGTATTAACACAATCAGTACGTAATCGTTGTCTAAGATTGTAAAGTAGCCAGCGTGGATCCTCACCTTTAAACAAGCCTTGATACAAAGTTTCTGTAGCAATAGTGGATGCCTTCATCCAGAGCGGAAATTGTGATGCAATAATCCATGGAATACCAGCCGCATGGATAGCATGAGCAATACTCCCCCCAGGCACCAGCGTTGTCCCTGTATTAGCACTGTCGCAGGTTGCCAGACTCACCAGCGTAGGTCTGGACTGCACTTCTTCAAGTGAATCCTTAGCTGTTAAAGCAAATGCAAGCGTTGCCCCATCAATCACATTTTGTTTTTTAGCATCCACTTCATCACACAGCGCCAATCCATAATCAGTATGGCCCTGGTGATCAAATGCTGCACCATGCGCCAAAATATGAACATAGGTATATTGGTTTTTAGCACATGCTTCGCGAATATCTTTTAATGAAGCATTGGGCAATACCGTGAGTAATTTTTTTACTTTCGCTATACGGTCAGCTGGATCTTTTTCATATTCGACCCAGGGCTCTATTGCCCTGCGCAATGCTTTTAAATGATCTTGAAACGGCACTGCCGGTAAATTACCTGGTGATGCAAAAGCAAACAGTATACGAGGTGGTCGATTCCACTCTATAGCGGTGGAAAGTCTGCTTTCAGCTTCTCGGGTAACCGTAATTGGCTCATTTGACTGCAAAAACAAAGGCGATCCTGAACCAGGAAAACCAGCAGATGAAAGACTTAACTCAAAAGGTATTAAAGAGATTTCATAGGCTTTTGTGGTCAATCGAAGATGAATTAACTGATTTTTTGTACAACATGCCGAGCCGAGCGAAGAGATTAATGTAGGTATTTGACTCAAAATATCACCGAGTATTCTACCTAACTCCTGCACTTCAGCATCACTTTGTTGTTCAGAAATTTCTTTTCCATAACTCACATAACGCAATCTTTCTAACCTTGTTAGCAATTGCTGATGCTCGAATGGCATATAAAGAGTCGTTGGTCCTTCACCATTACAAAGTGCAATATAAGGTGTTAAGGGTGATAACAATTGATTATGCGCAGGGCCTGGACGAAGAAACTCTAATTTAATATTACGTACATTTGCCATCTTTAAATACCTCAGGAAGTAGCAACCACAGTTCGCGTAATATCCACCTCACCACCAATATGAGCCAATTCACCAATCGTCCGCTTATCTTTAATTTTTATACAAACCGCACTGGTTTGATCAAGAAGCAAGGGATCACTCCAGCCTGCCGTTTCATCAATTGCCTGCATACTGCCATTTTCTAAAACATCATAATAAGGTTTAAAGGAATCCGTATCTTTAAGCATTTCACTAGTAAAGCGTAACAAACGTATCCAGGTGCCACAGTTAAAATAATGCCGTCCACCTGGCAGAGGGATTGATCTGTCCAAATGGGTATGCCCTGTTATCACAAAGTCTAGACTACTGCCAATAGACGCTGTGACTTCCTTAAAGGTATCGTCTTCATTGTTGCGGTCAAAAGTTTCATCACCTTCCAGCCAGTCTAATAATGCCCGTCTTAACGCTTCATCTTTCCCTATTCCACGTATCCAGCCAGTTAAGCGATCCCAGATAACTTGTCCTGTACCCAGCATGTCAGTGGCTGGCTGATCAAATGTATCATGTGTTTCAAAAGAAGTTTCGGCGCCTAAAAGCAGATCATCAATAGAAGTGCTACTATCTA
>Ga0105352_1001458_pt1 | contig 12323 bp, 7 predicted proteins | sample EN8Hudsemesocosm_FD_83507 | JGI IMG/M metagenome (GOLD analysis project Ga0105352, IMG submission 83507) | Methane-oxidizing microbial communities from mesocosms in the Hudson Canyon - EN8B Hudson Canyon | ecosystem: Environmental > Aquatic > Marine > Cold seeps | place: Hudson Canyon | collected...
TGCCAGCGCTGTTTTTTGCTCCGATTTTTCTTTGATTGTTTTACGTTAATTTTAGGGCGTAAATTTCGATGTAAAATGGAGCGAATCAACGTGCTTTTACCGCTGCCACTCACGCCGCTTATGCCGACCAATTGGCGCAACGGAATCGTGACATCTAATTTGTTCAAATTATTTTCATTGGCTTGAATAATCTGTAACTTCTCAGTCGGCTGCTGTAAGCGTAACGCTTCTTCACGTAAGTCCGCCATCGGGTGACGCAAAGGTTTAGCGATAAATTGTCCCGTCACCGAATTTTTATTCTTTTTCAACTGAGCCAAGGTGCCACAAGCGACCACCTCACCACCATGAACACCGGCACGAGGCCCCATATCAATGAGGTAATCGGCCTCGCGTATGGTGTCTTCATCGTGCTCAACCACCAGTACAGTATTGCCCTTAGATTGCAGATCACGCAGGGTTTCAATCAAACGACGATTATCCCGCGTATGTAAACCAATGGTAGGCTCATCCAGGATGTAACACACGCCCTGTAAATTAGAACCCAATTGGGAAGCCAAGCGAATGCGCTGCGCCTCACCACCACTTAAGGTCGGCGCTGCGCGATCTAGCGTCAGGTAATTCAAGCCGACTTTTTGCAGAAAACTCAGTCGTCCTCGCAACTCCGCCAATAAATCTCGGGCTATCGCCTGCTCTCTGTTGTTGATTTTCAACTTATGCAGCCAACGCGCAGCGTCATCAACGGACAACGCCGCCAACTCTGCAATTGACTGCTCTCTAAAACTAACTGCCAGCGCAGTTTCATTTAAACGTTGGCCATCACAATGGTGACAGGTTTGCTCACGAATTTCGTTCTCAGCCTCATCAGTGGTATCCGCTTCAAGCCACTGATCTTCTTCGCCGCTTTGTTCTTCGTCAAAATCAGCTATCTCCTGACCTGTCCCAAAGCAACTGTGACACCATCCGTGTTTTGAATTATAGGAAAATAAGCGCGGGTCTAACTCGTCAAAACCATCACCACAGGAAGGGCAAGCTCGCTCGGTAGAATATAACGCTTCAACCAAACACTTACCGCCTTTCGAAGTTTTTGTTCGAGCTTTTACAGGAGCAACAATCACAACACCATTGCCGATATCCAACGCCTGCTGCAGCGCATGTTGTAATTGGCTCTCATGCCGAGCCGTAATATCAAGCTCTGCCAGGGGTAATTCAATATCGTGTTCTTTGTACCGGTCTAATACTGGCCACTCTGTCGTCGGTAAATATTCTCCATCAACACGTAGCTGGCTAAACCCTTTACTACTGGCCCATGCTGCCAACTCTTTGTAAATACCCTTTCTAGCCACCACCATCGGCGCTAACAATGTGACAGTAGCGCCTCGATAATTTTTCAGGATGCGCGCATGTATGACTTCCATGCTCTGCGGCTCGATGGCAACTTCACAATTTGGACAGTGTTGAGTGCCTAGCTTGACGTATAACAACCGCAAATAATGATAAATTTCAGTCATGGTCGCCACAGTGCTTTTGCGACCACCCCGACTGGTGCGCTGTTCAATCGCCACTGTCGGCGGTATACCATGAATCGCATCCACATCCGGGCGAGAGGCTGGTTGCACAAACTGACGCGCGTAGGCGTTGAGAGATTCAAGATAACGACGCTGTCCTTCGCCAAAGACAATATCAAATGCCACGGTACTTTTACCGCTGCCACTCACTCCGGAAATCACGGTGAATTTGTCACGCGGTATTGTGATCTCTACATTTTTTAAGTTGTGCTCGCGGGCGTGGTGAATTTGTATCACCCGGTCGGCGGCTTTTTGTTTCGGTTTCTTTGAAGGCGTGAGTTTCGCGAGACTGAAACTAGACTTTGATCCTGACGCCCTGGCATTGATCATCAGCGCCTGCGCCTGGATATACTCACGTAAAGCATTTGCTGTGTACGAATCGTTTTCTCGAGCCACATCCTCAGGCAGACCTTCAGCCACTAGCTGACCACCGCCATGCCCCCCTTCCGGTCCAATATCGATCAACCAATCAGCAGCTTGAATCACATCCAGATTATGCTCTATCACTAGCAGTGAATGCCCTGCTGCAATCAGCTGACGGAATGCCTGCATCAGGGTAGCGATATCGTCAAAATGTAAACCCGTAGTCGGCTCATCAAACAAAAACAGAATACCCTTCTGCTCGTCCGGTGATTTTTCACTCTTAGTTGTTGATACCTTGCTCTTTAACGCTGTATTGTTTTTTTGAGCTTTATTTTTCTTCTTATTGGCAGTCGCTAGCCGAGCCGACGTTTTAGCCAAATGCCCAGCCAACTTCAAACGCTGTGCCTCACCACCACTTAAGGTCGGCACCGCCTGCCCCAATTGCACATAACCCAAGCCAACATCAGCCAGCGGTTGTAAGCAACGCAAAACTTCAGACACCGCAGAAAAAAACTGTAACGCCTCAGCCACCGTCAGTGATAACACCTCGGCAATAGACTTGGCTTGCTGATCATCGTTGTTTGCTATGCTTATCTTTGTATCAGTTCCTTCATCTACTGTGCTCGCCAACACTTTAATCTGCAAAATTTCATCGCGGTAACGCGTACCATCACAATCCTCGCAACGTAAATAAACATCACTCAAAAATTGCATTTCTACCTGTTCAAAACCATTACCCGAACACGTCGGACAACGACCCTTACCGGAATTAAAACTGAAGGTACCCGCTGTATAACCGCGCGCGATCGCTTCAGGGTGCCCGACAAATAACTTACGAATCGCATCAAACGCACCCACATAGGTGGCCGGAATAGAGCGCGTCGTTTTACCGATGGGGCTTTGATCAACCAGCACCACGTCATCAATTAATTGATGACCCAACAGTGCCTGATGACTTCCCGGAGATTCCCCACCTTTGCCTTTATGTCGGCACAGGCCCGCGTAAAGTACATCGCGCATCAAGGTCGATTTACCCGAACCACTCACCCCAGTAAGACACACCAACTGATTAAGCGGAATATTAACGGATACGTCTTTAAGGTTATGCTGACTGGCTGCAACAATTTCTATATTGCCAGTGTTTGCGCTATTAGATGTCACAACATACTGCGCAGAAACCTCCTTCACACCATGTACAGAAGCCTTCTCAACAATAGACTTTGTTGGCGTGACTGTTTTTGTGCCATTTAAATATTGTGCTGTCAGTGAATTTTTCTTTTTCAACAACTGTGCAGGTGTACCAAAAAAATTAATCTCTCCACCGTATTTTCCAGGCCCAGGTCCAATATCCAAAATACGATCGGCCGCTAATATAATCTGCGGGTCATGCTCTACTACAAGTAAGGTATTGCCCGCATCACGCAACCGATGCAACACCTTAATCAAGCGGTCAATATCACGAGGGTGTAATCCAATACTGGGTTCGTCCAATACAAACAAGGTATTAACCAAAGAGGTGCCCAGCGCCGTCGTCAAGTTAATGCGTTGCACTTCACCGCCACTTAAGGTGCGTGATTGTCTATCCAGGGTTAAATAACCCAGTCCTACTTCCAGCAAATAATGTAAGCGAGAACGAATTTCTCCCAGCAACAATTGCGCAGCTTCATCCAAGGCACTGGGTAATTGCACATGAGCAAAAAACTCCGCGCACTGCACCAATGGCAATTGCATTACATCGGCAATGGTCAGCCCAGGTAGCTGATTAAACTCAGTGTTACTCAACGCACAACTTGGCGGTACAAAACGCGTTGTGCCATTTAAACCTTGTTCGGCATTATCAAAATTACCAAGACGCCACCAAAAAGCATCCGTCTTTAACCGCGCTCCATGGCAAGTTTCACAGGTTGTGTAAGAACGGTATTTAGACAACAGCACACGAATGTGCATTTTGTAGGACTTTCTTTCCAGCCAATTAAAAAAGCCACGCACCCCGAACCACACATTATCTTTCCAACGGCCCTCGCCCTCTAACACCCATAGTTTGTGTTTTTTACTTAATTTCCCCCAGGGTTTATCCACCGGTACTTTACTGCGCTTGGCCTGACGAAGCAGCTCGTGTTGAATCTCTTCATTACTGGGGGTTTGAAAGGGTTTTATTGCCCCGTCTTTTAACGACAGTCTCTCATCCGGAATAACTAGGTCATAATCCACGCCAATGATTCGACCAAAGCCTTTGCAGCTTTCACAGGCGCCTATGGGTGAATTAAAAGAGAACAAGCCTGGGCTCGGCTCACTATAATCAATATCACAGGTTGCACAGTGGTGATGGGTAGAAAAACGCAGTGCTGTGCCGGCGTCTCGATTTTCATCCAGTGGATACACCAGCACATGCCCGCCTCCATGGTTTAGCGCTGCCTCTACCGCCTCTGTTAGTCGACCCTGATTGGCACGATTAAGTTTCAAGCGATCTTGCACAACTTCCACGCGCTGCTTGGAGCGTTTATGCACGCGGATATAACCCTGCTGGTTTAGTAATTGTAGTACTTCATCATCGCTGAAATTATGCGGAACATTGATGGGTAGGCATACCATTAAGCGAGTAGCACCAGGCAGATCACGAAACAGTGTTTCCACAATGCCTTGTGCGCTATCACTACGCACCTCACTTCCACAACTATGACAGTAAAGCTGTGAAAGCCGTGCAAACAGCAGTTTTAAGTAGTCATTCAACTCCGTCATTGTGCCAACAGTTGAGCGTGAAGTACGCACTGGGTTGCTCTGATCTATAGCTATCGACGGCGGTATACCTTGAATACTGTCTACCGCAGGCTTATCCATACGATCTAAGAACTGCCGCGCATAAGCCGAAAATGTTTCTACATACCGACGCTGCCCCTCGGCATAAATGGTATCAAACGCCAGAGTCGACTTACCCGAACCACTCACGCCAGTCACCACAATCAATTCATTCGTGGGTAATTCCAGATCGAGATTTTTCAAGTTATTCTGGCGTGCGCCTTTGATGACTATCGATTCTTTGCTCATGAGGGCTCGGCTTGTTTGTGGTTGTTTATCACTAAGCAGTTATCGCTTCGGTGTGAGTCGGGACTAGATAGGAAACGCATGTTACTGTATGCATATACAGACAGCAATAAATGCATGCATTGTGAACGACAGCGACCATGATTACATAGCCGCTATCAGTCCGTTTTAGTCATACTTGCGTTTGTTCTGCCATTTCCAGAGCATCATCCACCACTATACCAAGGTATCTTACCGTACTATGCAACTTGGAATAGCCTAGAAGTAGTTGAACAGCCCTAAGGCTCTTGGTTCTCCTATAGATTAAAGTACCCTGTATGCTCCTATGACTTAAGGTATTCGATAGAAGGGCCGCTCAGGTCCACTTTGTCGTCACTCGGATTACCCAAATACACTACCGAGAACTTTATTGATAAATCTGTCTAAAGATTTCAGGGTGAAATTGCCCTTTTATTATTCTGATTAAGCCTAAGATCGTCCCGCTACAGGTACCTGATAGTTGCATTCCTTAACGGCCTTACTAGACTAAAATATGCCCTTGGGTCAGAGGAAATATTATACCTGTAGAATATCCATCAGACTTTGGGGATAACTTCTGGTACCTAGGTAAAGTCAACTTTCATCCTTGCGGCCATTATTGGGTAAAATATGAAAAAGATATATCTTACTGTCTTCTGTATATTCTTAATCATACTTGAAACAAATACGTCATCTGCCGCTGAAAATAAAATTGCTATTTATTATTATGACAGAGCGCCGTATCGAATCAGGGTATCTAATCATAACGCGTCTGGTATTTTAGTAGACATCACGAAGCTAGCATTTCAAAAAGCTAGAATAAATTTCATTTTCCGCGACAGACCGTTCAAAAGAGCCATGATAGAGTTAAAAAACCCCAATACGATAGGGTGTATTCCAGGAATCTATAAAACACCTGAAAGAGAGGAGGTTTACTTGTACACCAACAAAGCTATTTTGCAGGAAAAGCCGATGGCTATCGTGATCAATAAAAAAGATACAAATAGCTTACCCATTAACCCTACTATAAAAGAACTGTTCACATCTAAATTAATAATGGGAGTCTATAGCGGATTCTCATATGGGAAATGGCTTGATAATAAAATCGATGAATACAAGCCTACAACATCTGTGGTGACATTTTCCAAAAAGCAAGGCACAACCACTTCGGCCAATATTATCGAGATGATTTCAATTAACCGAATTAACTACACTCTAATGGCACCAATTGAAGCGCGCTGGCTACTTAAGACCATTAATGACTTGAAAGACAAGGTGGATTTATTAGCGATAAAAAACACACCCGATGCCAATTCACGTTACCTTGTCTGCAGTAAAGCAATAGGGAATGATAATCTGGAGAGAATAAACAAAGCTATCAGTGAAATCATTGATTCAGATGAGTATACTAAGATCATCAATAAATATAGGTAGTTACTACTATTATGAGAGAAAAATTATACATATTTATATCTGACCGTTCGCTCTGAAACCTCATTAAACCCGCTATTCTGTAAATGACTATAAAAGCCACAACATCGACCTTAGGCCTGGCGATGATCCCTTAGCACGCTTGATAAGCATTCAATGGTCGACAACCTCCTCATAAAAGCCTCTGAACCTTAACCTCAGCTCTTTACTGATAATTCGGAAAGCGGCAATTAAGCACTCTGTGCTTGTTTACATCTGATTTTGTCGTGAGAAAATTGAGGGACGAGATGCATTCTCCGTCCCTTTAAACGCTATGAATTTATACCTGCCTGAAATGCAGGCCTAGCTTCAATACGATCGAGGTAAGCATTCAAGTGAACTAGGTCGTCACTGACGCAACCAAGCCGTCGACTCATGTAACAGGCATGTCCCAGCATCACATCCACTGCTGAAAATTCACCTATCATATATTCCCTGTCTTCCAAGGCTACATTTATCGGAGCAACGGCTTTTGTGAGTAAGCGCTGAGCTTGTTCAAGGGCTTCTTTATTCTGTCTATCAGGTGGCAATAATACTGTTTGAACAACAATCGTATTAACTGGTGGCATTACTATGCCCTCGCAGTAATGAAACCACTGTAAGTATTCTGGGAATAATGGTGAATCGGCATTTGGTTTCAAAGCACCATCTGAATGACGGGCCACTATGTATTCAACAATAGCACCAGATTCATAAATACTAATATCGCCATCGTCTAAAACAGGGACTCGTCCCAATGGATGGCGTGAACGATGCTCATTTGACTTCAGGTCTTTGGGATGGAACTCCATCCGGTTAAGTTCATATTCAAGACCTAGTTCTTCAAATAACCAGACAATTCGACCTGCTCTTGATTTTGGTGCGTGGTGTAATTTTAGCATGAAATATTTCGCTATTTTGGTTCGTAAATAATACTCAATATTTATGACGTACCATATTAACTATCATTCTGAAAATGAGAGGTATAATTTCTTACTTCTATCTAAAATGTGACACTAAGGTTTTCCGTTGAATTTTTAAGTGTATCCTCTGCAAAATACGAGCGAACATTAACGCCTATTAAACGGGGTGGGTTCAATCAGTCACTGCAAACACAGGGAGCTGGCCTTGTTAGAAGCATAGCTCACCTGTTTTTGCTAGTAACATTTCCTTTAATGCCAAATCATTTAAGAGGTTTACCGGCTATAAAATCACTAACTATTGCCGCAAGTTCGGGGCCGACGTCCTCTTGCGAAAAATGACCAGCACCTTCTAGCGTGATTACAGTCGGGTTTGGTATTCGGTTCAGGAAATCATCTTTCATTTTAATAGTAGTCCTTTCCTCACTACCAAATGCAACTAGGAATGGCTTGTCCCACTTTTCGTAAACATTCTCCCAATATTCTTCATTCTCATGTAACTGAGTGGGTACAAGGTAAGGCCATACATGAGCCCCTGCCTTATATGCTCCTGTTGGATAAGGCGCCTCATAGGCTTTTTCTTCTTTCTCGGTAAGATTAATATTTCCAAAAGTTTCTATTATGCCAACAATATCCATATCTTCCGCATAATAAGAATGTGCTATCCATTTGGTAAACATCCTCATACCCTGCATGGGCGTAGGGTCCTCTACTTCTAAAACTTCCTTTGATGCTGCTTTTAATTCTTCAAAAGTAACAGGACCATGCCACCAAACCATAAAATGCATAAAACATTCAGTAAATGAACCCAAAATACCGCCTTTCGCCGGCATACCAGTATTGGACACAACAACTCTTGCAAAACGATCAGGCATTTCTGCGACTACCCTTAAACCGACCATCCCTCCCCAATCCTGACCAAAGTGAGTAGCGTCTTTTAAGCCTAAGCGTCTTACCAGTTCTTTCATGACATCAATATGATGTTCGTAACTATAGTCATGCTTAGAAATAAACTTATCTGATTTCCCAAAACCCACCATATCAGGAACAATAACTCTATGGCCTGCTTCTGTAAGAACAGGAATCATCTTTCTGTATAAATAACTCCAGGTTGGCTCTCCATGAAATAAGATGATTGGATCTGCATCCTTTGGACCTTCGTCAAGGTAATGAATTCTTAAACCATCGATATACATATAATTTGGCTTAAAAGGATAATCTTTAAGATTTTCAAATCTAGCATCAGGTGTTCTTAATACACCGGCAATCACATCTGATTCACCGTCTATATTTTTGGTTTCAGCCATAATATTTGTCGTAAAAAACAACATCACTGTAAATATAAATAGTATTTTTTTTATCATATAAACTTCCAAATAGTCTGAGATATTTACTATTAACTACTTCTTTTATTACCTAACGACTCAATCAACCGACTCTTTTGTGCTCGGATGAATTGACTTGTTAGCCGTGGTTTCTTGCACAACATTCACATGAGACAAGAAGTCTAAAAAGTGTTGACTAATTTTTTGAAATGCCCCCTCCATACCCAAATTTACGACCAAAAATGACTAAGATTTCCATATGCGTTATATGCAGGTTATGGACTCTCGGCCTTCATATTTATCTACCAGTCGGAAATAGGGACGTCACGATCCATTTTTACAAAATAGTTATTGAGTGATCATTCAATAATACTATAATAAGGGTTTTAGTAAAGCAACAAGATGCGAATAATGTACATCAAGGTATTTGAGAACCCGAGACACCTATGCCGAGACCTGTAAAGATTGATCGCGACCAAGCCCTTAGTAAGGCCATGGAACTGTTTTGGATTAAGGGTTACGAAGCCAGCTCGGTCCAGCAACTGCTAGATACCATGGGGATGAATAGCGGCAGCATGTATTCTGCGTTTGGTGGTAAACGAGCTTTGTTTGTTGCTTGTATAGAGCTCTACGCTTCTGCCCTTAACTTCATGGTCGAAGAGCTGTTGCGTAAACCAGATAATCCTGTTGGGGCAATAAGCAATTTTTTAAAAGCAACATTAATCCATACACCTAAAGACATTCAACAGCGGGGTTGCCTAATCGTTAATACGATCACCGAGGAGGCCAATAATGATGATGAATTGGTCACCCTGGCTGCTAGAAAGCAATGCATAATTATTGATGCTCTTGAAGACCGCATTACTGAAGGCCAGAAGACAGGGCTAATAAGCAATCATGAATCAGCCAATAACCTGGCCAATTTTCTAGTCAACAACATCCACGGCCTAAGGGTCACTGGTCGCATACCAGAAAATGATACGAGTCATGTAGATAGTATGATTCGAATAGCGCTAGGCGTGCTTGATGTAAAATAACCTTATAACTAGCCGTTAAGTGGGGATGAAAAATGAATTTATTATCCGAAACCGCCACAAGCCTTTCGTAATGTAACGCTATCTAGACTCGATTTAGCAGCATGGAGAACCCGATTTTGCCCAACACTTCATACCCTCACCAACATCATAATGATTTTTCGTTATTATTTTTTAACTACTACTCACAATTCACAAGAGACATTGGCTAAGTTCAAAAATATGGATCAAGGGCTCAGCTCTCCACAAAACGGACAAATAAAACCTCATACATAATCAGGTCTTATTGGCGAATACCTCTCCTTCTAGAGAGCTAATTTTATTCCAACAGAATTAGCTCTCGCTATTATTCGGACTTATATCGCCGCTGAATACTTGTATAACCGGAGGTTTTTTTAAACCGTTGCATTCCCTTACCAAACCGTTCTGCTAGTTGCTCATGCTGCCTAGCCTTTGAGAATGCCAAGTAACTATTCATTGTGTGGAAAGGTGGATGTAATATCGAAAATTGCTCAACAATGTCTGTCCCTTTATAGGCGGTTTTAAATTCTCCAACTGCGGTAATCCCTACGTCAGATCGTCTTCTTTGAAGCATGATGACCAGTTGTTTTAATGTTCTAACTTCCATGCTGTTGAAGTTCTTTAACTTCAAATTTCTGCCATAGTCAAACCCAGATTGAGCCAAAACTCTTTTATCATTTAGAAATGGCTAAATTTCTCCTGAATATGGAAATTTTATTTGATTTTCTTTCAAAATGAGAAAAGCAAAGTTGGTAGAAGAAAGGACGTTATCATCATGAAAGATAGCGAATTTGTCTCTTTCAGGCGTTTTACCAATATAGGAAATAGCATCCACTTTACCCTGCCGAACCATATTTATGGCCCGCTTCCAATGCACGCTCACATAGTTGACTTCTATTTTCAGTGTTGCCGCCACCGCACGAGTTAAATCAATATGAAAACCTACTAATTTGTCGCCTATCATCATTTCGTGGGGTGGATAGTCTTCATCGCCTCGAACAATAACGATCGACTCTTGCGCCCAAGTTGCTGAGGATAAAGTTGACGTCACGAGTAAGCATAGACTTAGCACTGAGGCATTATAGTTCCACATGCAGGCAATACGGGCTGAGATTCTCGATAGAGGAACCATACTCTGCATATAAAAAATCACTCATCGCATCGTTTGTAAATTCAATATTTTCCTAGAATGCGTATATAGATTGACGTTATAGCGAAATCATTAGACCACTTCGTAGTTCTTATCTTCTAAGCATGAAGTGGTCACCAAAGTATAGAAAATGCCTTGTGAATTACAAGATACCCTGAATACTCAATACCTAAGTAGCTAGAATAATTGGCTTGTAACAACAAGAATGTCACCTTTAGCAACTTGTCGAAGTCATATCTTCGTTAACTAACTTGCCCGCTTTTGTATGACAGACAACAATCCGTAATATTTACTGCATCAAAGTGGTTGTACTTCCGGACCCAACTCCAAGAAGACATTAATGATGTGCTAAAAGGACCCGTGACCGTAAAGCGTTATTATACATTTGTGATCAATTCTCTAGACCTTTTTGCTAGCCAGTAGCCGTCCCGTATTTCCTTGGCAATATTTTTCCCAATGCTTACTCCATGACTAATAACAAGACCATCACACACAAGTTGATTTGCATACGGAAGGATTGCTGTGTCGATGATACTGTACTCACCCGCAAGCTCTTCAAGTGGCGTTGTAAGCGCTGCAACTTGATAGTACTTACCCGAGTCAATGTTTTGAAGAACATAGCCTTTATGGTACTTTTTTAAAAAAACAAATTTCCCACAAACTCCAGACCTAATTGATTTGATGAAGTCTAAACCAACTATATCTGAAACACCGCTCTCGATGTCATCAGTGTTCTCAAATATGAGAGGCCTTATTGATGCGTACTCTTCAATGCCATCTGGACAAACACCCTTATTGATGAACGCCATCACTGCTTTGTACTTAGATAAAAATTCGTCAGCTAATTTTTTATTTATGAGCATGATCAGATCTCTAGAAGCGCATAACACCACAAGATAGGGCGATGTAACCTTACCTGGTTATTGCATTTTTGTTTAAAGCACTTCAATTGAGAAACCACTCGAATCAAATAATGCAAATTTACCGTCTGTAATACTCTCGTCTCTAAGTTTTTTGCCGCAATAAGGACAATTGTTTATTTCAACTACTGTAGACCAAATCTCTTGACCAAGGCATTCTAAATGATGATTATTCTCAAGATCAACTTCAGTAGCCTCTCTCGAAATAACTAACTGCCAAGTAAAATCTTCATGTAAATAGCTTTTTGATTTCTCAATTCGTATACCTGCGCCTTGGAAATTGCATTTGTGAAATTGATAATCATTCATAAGCTTTGACTTAACTCCCTGCTCTTAAGCTTCCTAAAGCAACCGAATGTTAGGTTAACAAGCTTCGATGATGCTCTTGGAATCAAGATAATCTATAATGCACTCTGATTTCTTTTTGTTAATATATTTTAGAAAAATCATCGAATCTAAATAAGCATGCACGAAACAACGTCTATATTTTAATTTGTAGTGAGGCATCTCTTGAAA
>Ga0105352_1001463_pt1 | contig 12292 bp, 11 predicted proteins | sample EN8Hudsemesocosm_FD_83507 | JGI IMG/M metagenome (GOLD analysis project Ga0105352, IMG submission 83507) | Methane-oxidizing microbial communities from mesocosms in the Hudson Canyon - EN8B Hudson Canyon | ecosystem: Environmental > Aquatic > Marine > Cold seeps | place: Hudson Canyon...
ATCCCCAATAAACTACCCGTTCTACTTATCAGTGGGGCAAAGGACCCTGTTGGTAAAAACGGCAAAGGGGTAAAAGCCCTTGAGGATAAACTTATCGCTGCAGGCAGCAACAACATAGAATGTAGCCTCTACCCAGGTGCCAGACATGAACTACTCAATGAAATCAATCGCGACGCCGTATCCGACCGATTAATTTCATGGCTTAACCAAAACCTTTAAGGAACAACATGAGCAACGAAGATTTACTGACTAACTTTACTTTTGATGAACTCACCATCGGTCAATCGGCAACCTTTACCAAAGCTTGCACCGAAGAAACCATCAAGACTTTCGCCATTGCCTCTGGCGATAATAACCCTGTACATCTAGATGAAGAGTTTGCCAGTCAAACCCAGTTTGGCGGCAGAATTGCACATGGTTTATGGACGGGTTCCTTAATCTCCGCTGCTGTCGCAACTAGACTACCAGGGCCAGGTTCTATTTATCTCGGCCAATCATTGAAATTCCGTCGCCCCGTTAAAATAGGTGACGAACTAACCGTCACGCTCACTATCGAATCAAAGAAAGAAAAGAATCACAGCGTAGAAATAAGCTGCGATGTAAAAAACCAAACAGGTAAGAGTGTAGTAACAGGAACCGCTGACATTATGGCTCCAACCGAAAAAGTTAGCGTGCCAAATATTACTTTACCAAGCGTAAGCTTCGATGATTAGCCGTGAAACTACAACTTAAACCAATCAAAGCAACCCAAAAAATAACCTCTAGAAAACAGTACTGAAAAACAAAAAAGCACCAGGAACTGGTGCTTTTTTTTTGAAATAAGTCAGCGATATCAAGTAATTCAATAACACTATTTGCTCAGATACTTCATCCCAGCTTCCATCCCTTTAAGCGTCAATGGATACATATTAAACTCTGTTAGTTCACGAGCGATACTAGTTGAGGTTGTATAATCCCAGCCTTTTTCTGGCGTCGGATTTAACCAAATCACCTTATTGAAGGTTTCCTTCACTCGCCTAAACCAAGCCTCCCCAGGCTCTTCATTCCAGTGCTCAATACTACCTCCAGCATGGGTGATTTCATAAGGCGCCATAGCAGCATCACCCACGAAGATCACCTTATAATCTGAAGTGTATTTGTTCAGAATATCCCAAGTATCAGTACGCTCAGCGTTACGACGCATATTATCCTCCCACACAGATTCGTAAATAAAATTGTGGAAGTAATAATATTTTAAATGTTTAAACTCGGTTTTCGCGGCAGAGAAAAGCTCCTCGCACACTTTAATATGAGGGTCCATAGAACCTCCGATATCAAAGAAGATAAGAACTTTAACGCTATTATGTCGCTCCGGTACCATCTTAATATCAAGATAACCTGCATTTTTAGCCGTCGAAGAAATAGTATCGTCAAGATCCAACTCTTCCTGTGCACCCTGTCTAGCGAACTTTCTTAAACGACGTAGTGCAACCTTGATATTTCGCGTACCTAATTCAACGTCATCATCAAGATTTTTATATTCTCGTTTATCCCAAACCTTAACGGCACGTTGATTGCGACCCTTTTCCTGGCCAACACGAACACCTTCAGGGTTGTAGCCGTTAGCACCAAAAGAAGAAGTTCCCCCAGTACCGATCCACCGATTACCACCTTGATGCCGCTTTTTCTGTTCTTCTAGACGCTTCTTGAACTCTTCTATGAGCTTTTCTAAACTCCCAAAGGATTCAATCTGCTTTTTTTCTTCCTCTGTAAGATGTTTCTCAAACTCCTTACGAATCCATTCTTCCGGAATCATTACATCTAAAAAGTCATCAATGTTCTCCAGTCCCTTAAAATAGGAACCGAAGGCTTTATCAAACTTATCGTAATGCTTCTCATCTTTAACCAAAACGAGGCGACATAGATGATAGAAATCATCTATGTCTGCAAAAGCCATTCGCGCCTTTAAGGCTTCCAATAAATCAAGCAATTCACGAATAGAACAAGGAACCTTGAACTTGCGCACATGGAGAAAAAACTCAATTAGCATATTTTAACCTTTACGACGACTCATAAACGCTAGACGCTCCATCAGGTGAACATCTTGTTCATTCTTTAATAGAGCACCATACAGCGGCGGAATTGCTTTATGAGTATCACGGGTTTGCAAAATATCTACAGGAATTTCATCTGCCATCAGCAACTTAATCCAATCAATTAGCTCAGAAGTTGATGGTTTTTTCTTAAGACCTGGAACTTTACGAACATCGAAAAAGATGTTCATCGCTTCGCTAACCAAGTCATTTTTAATTCCTGGATAATGAACCTCAACAATTTGGCGCATGGTTTCTTTATCAGGGAAGTTGATATAGTGGAAGAAACAGCGACGCAAAAATGCATCAGGAAGTTCTTTTTCATTGTTACTGGTAATTATTATAATCGGGCGATGCTTAGCCTTGATAGTCTCCCCAGTTTCATAAACATAGAATTCCATCTTATCGATTTCTAGCAGTAAATCGTTCGGAAATTCGATATCCGCTTTATCTATCTCATCAATGAGCAAAACAACTCGCTCATCTGACTCAAAGGCTTCCCATAATTTACCCTTCTTGATGTAGTTCTTTATGTCATGAACCTTTTCGTTACCAAGCTGTGAATCACGCAAACGAGAAACAGCATCGTACTCATACAAACCTTGGTGAGCCTTAGTCGTAGACTTTACATGCCACTGCACCAAGCGTGTACCGAATGCCTCAGCTACCTGCTCTGCAAGCATTGTTTTACCAGTGCCAGGCTCGCCTTTGATAAGTAAAGGCCGCTGTAACGCAACCGATGCGTCTACAGCCAAACGCAATTCATCGGTAGCTACATATTCTTCAGTACCCGTAAACTTCATATTTAATACCACTTCGTTCAGATTGTTGATTAAAGTCTATACAGACTTTGATGGCAGTACTCTAAAGGCAATTAGATGACATATCAAGAATCAACCTATCATCAATTCGCCCCTCTCATTTACCAGACAAGGCGTAACTGGACATCATACCGGGTTGGCGTTAGCCTCCACAAAACCAGGATATCTTACCGCAAGGAACCACATCAATGAGTCAAATTTTTGAAGATAATTCACAAACAATAGGTCGCACCCCGCTGGTAAAGCTAAAAAACCTTACCGACAAGACCATATATGCCAAGCTTGAAAGCCGGAATCCAGCAAACTCAGTAAAATGCCGCATCGGTGCCAATATGATTTGGGATGCAGAAAAATCCGGAACATTGAAAACAGGCATGACCATTGTCGAGCCTACCAGTGGCAACACCGGGATAGCATTGGCTTTCGTAGCTGCATCTAGAGGCTACAAGGTCACTTTAACCATGCCTAACACCATGAGTCTTGAGCGTCGGAAAGTGCTCAAAGCTTTAGGCGCCAATATTGTCTTAACCGACGGCGCAAAAGGCATGAAAGGAGCCATAGAAAAAGCAGAAGAAATCGTCGCCAGTGCTCCAGAACAATATTTTATGCCCAGCCAATTTGATAACCCTGCCAATCCACAGATCCATGAGAGAACAACAGGTCCTGAAATATGGAATGATACTGATGGCGCAATCGACATACTTATCTCAGGTGTAGGTACCGGCGGAACCATTACCGGCATTTCACGCTATATCAAACAAACCCAGAACAAAGCTATTCAAAGCATTGCCGTAGAACCTACTGCCTCTCCCGTTATCACGCAAACAATCAATGGAGAAGAGCCGACCCCCTCCCCTCATAAAATACAAGGTATTGGTGCTGGCTTTGTTCCCGGAAATCTAGACCTTTCAATCATTGATGCTGTTGAACAAGTATCTAATGAAGACGCCATTGAATATGCACGCCTACTGATGGAAAAAGAAGGCATACTTGCAGGCATCTCAAGTGGTGCCGCAGTCGCTGCTGCTATTAACGTGGCCAATCAAGCAGAAAACGCAGGTAAAACCATTGTTGTCATCTTGCCGGACTCAGGTGAGCGGTATTTATCGAGTATTTTGTTTGATGGAATATTTACGGAAAATGAAACAGTTCAGTAGATTGGTCACTTAAATAGCTTATCTCATAACAGGCTAGGTCTAAGCATTTGGAGCATCTAACAGAAGCTCTAAACCCAACATTCAATACTGGGTTTAGAGCTTCTGAAGCTCTTAATACAGAGCTTTTAACCTAAGAACTAAAGCATTGCTAAACTGCGATAAGACTACTTATTTTGTTGAAAAACCAACGCTCCCTTCTTAAAAACACACATTTCATTTTCCTGGAAAGAATGCCACTCCTCATTAAAAGTTAAAGGCTCGGTGGCAACCACAGTGACAACATCATCAGGAGTCGTCTCATCTTTAAAATTCACCACGACTTCTTCATCCTTTAGCTTAGCCTCCGCAAAAGGCGCCTTCCGCGTTATCCAAACCAATTTTGTCGTACTAAATGCCACCAAATCCTTAGCATCACTTAATAAAACATTACAAACACCGTATTCTGCTAGCTGACAGCATTTCTCATAGATAAACCGCCACATAGTTTTTTCACGAGGAGGTAAATCAGGAAAGGCATACCGTAATTGATCCAACAACCAACAAAATGCATGCTCGCTATCAGTACTGCCTATAGGTTTATAGAAGCGCAGCGGCAACTTTTTAATACTTTTTAGTTGGCCATTATGTGCAAAAGACCATTGCCGTCCCCATAATTCTCGAAAAAATGGGTGCGTATTTTCTAAGCACACGCGACCAGAATTGGCCTGCCTAATATGACTAATAACAATATGGCTTTTAATGGGATAATTTTTAACCAGCTTAGCTATCTCAGACTGAGCACTGGGATGCGGATCTTTAAACTCACGAAACCCTTTCCCTTCATAAAAGGCTATACCCCAACCATCCTTATGTGGACCAGTTCTTCCGCCTCTCTGCATAAGCCCGGTAAAACTAAAGCAAATATCAGTAGGAACATTCGCACTCATACCTAACAGTTCACACATCTATGACACTAGACTCGACAGTACTTTGTTATATCTGTGTTTTGGCAGCATACTAATCGTCATCAGATTCAGAGACTTCGGTATCGTCACCGGAATCCTCTTCATTCTCTATTTCCTCAGCCAGCCCTTCCTCTCCATCATCACTTAAGGCCTCAGCAGCAACATCTGGGCCGGTGAGTTTTTTGTAGGCGAAAACGGCAAGTCCAATAATCAACAGATTCCCTACCACTAGGCCAGCAACTAAGATTATGTTCCCCATTGAAAAGTTCGATTCTGTACCAGCTTCTATAGAATCCTCGGTAAGCTCCTCTTCATTTTCCGGCACCTGGGCAGGCTCATCCATGCTTACATCATCCTCGACCTTCGGTTCCTCCATCACAGACTTCGGCTCTACTACTTTGGATATATCGATAGGTGGAGGAATAAGCTCCTCTGAGGACTCTGGTGTCGGCTCAACAGGCTTCTGCTCGGCTTTCAGCTCTTCAACGAAGATTTCTTCTTCCTGAATACCGCTACTACCATTTAATTCAGCCTCTTCTGGTTTACTCCCCCAGAGCTGAACGACAAGTTTTTCTTCCTGCATCGGATTTTGAATTTTTAGCGACTCAGGTTTAGCTTTAAATGAACGACCTCGTTTGGTTTTTCCTAAAATGGTAAAATCAATCCGGTACTCACCTACAGCAGAGGTATCATCAATTACCAGTTTCCAGTAGCCCTCGTCTTGTAATGGCGCAGAACGAATAACACTTCGCCCATTTGGTAACTTCTCCCTAGCAACAACGCTAGAACCAAAAGTGTCAACAAATTCATCGGGTATAATCTTGATCAAGAATTTATTGTGATTATTTTGCTTAAAGACTGTGACTTCAGCCATTATAGTAGGCTCAGTAGGTTCATTTACCTTAGCCACTTTTGCAACCGAAGCCTTCATAACCTTCGGCTCTGAAGGCTCGTTCGTGACAGTATCTAAAGGTATCTTATAGGCAATTGTTTGCTTACGAGTACGACTAAAGGTTTTGCCATCGACCTCAACAATCACTTTATAGTTACCCTTAGGAGGTAAGCCCTTCAGTGATGTTGAAAAAACACCATCAACGTGTGTTTTCATTTCTTTAGATCGACGCTTACCCTCATCATTCTCTACAACAAGCTGAACCTCCATTAAATCTAAAAAAGAAGTCTCCATTACGTGCTTACCGTCTTCGGCGAAGGAGGCTCGAATAGTTGGTACCTCTCCTGGAAAATAGTTATTTTTTAGCTGGTTTACCTGTAACTTCAAATCACTTACTACAGTAACACGGTTAGATGGATCAACATCCGCTTCCAGCCACCACATTCCTGCCTCTGGTTTTGTCACAGTAATAAGGTCGTACTGCGCAGTATGATGCCATCGAATATTTTTAGGTAGACTATTGCGTGACCATGTTTGCCCACGAGGGGAACCAAGTTTTGTTTCCCTCGATCCTGGCTTTCTAAAGATTAAAGCCGTGAACTCTTCTATCGACTTATCGATAGAAAAACGGTTGTTATCAAGCGGGACCTCTTCTGCTGGTACGGCTTTATCAAACGCCTGCAGAAAAATTTTTATTAGGTCATCAGCCGATTCAGCGACAGCTGTAAAACCATTTGTTTCTACAGCTAACCGCTCCATAAGTTTATGATCAGCTTGTTGAGATAAAGCGATGGTATGAATTTGTACACCGGCTTTTTTAAAACTAGGTAAAAGCTCTGTTAGTATACGATCACGCTCTCGCTGATTTTTAGCTCTATCTTTAGATATATCAACGACACCATCTGTGAGCAGAATAAGACTTCGCTTAACACCCTCTTTTTCTTCTTTAATATCAAACCCAGCCTTGGCCATTGCCTCACCAATGTTGGTATACAGCCCCACTGAATTTATTTTTCCGATTTTGGCCCTTGCATTTCGAACCCATCGCTCATCAACATCGCCATGCTTGACCAACATGTTTACATAACGGCCAAAGGTCCATATTCCCGCTTTGCTGCCCTTGGGTAATAAGCCCACTAAAAGCTCTGTTGCTGCCGCCCTTAATTTTTGAGGATCACTTTTTTTCATACTGCCAGAAATATCAATAACAATACGAACATCATTAACCGGCTCTGCTGATAAAGCAGAACGACACTGGCTTAACATAACTAGCAATAACAGAACGCCAGATAGACTAAATGTACACAACTTTCTCATACGCAAGGACTCACCCTAGAAAACAAACACTAAGACAATGTGTAGTATCGGCAGAGCAAGTAAGTTCTTGATCTATCAATGTAATTTTATTCATATTTGACCCAGGGAACCTCTGAAAAACTACCTTACTTGTTCTGGTTTGTTGGATTTGGCCTCAAAATACGCATTTACTACGTGTAAACTCCAATTTCTCGGACAAATCCGCCTCGCCAGTCCTTCGCCGCAAATATTTTTCAGTAGCCCCCTAAATAAATATCTACGAAAAGTCACTAAACAGACTCTAATACCCTGCGACCTTTTTCGGTTACAAACCAACGCAGCCCATCTCTACCACTAGATTTACCAGCCATGTGCCTATTCACTAAAACAGCTAAAGTTTGATCCATCGCTACCTCCTCCATATTGGCCTCATTACAAAGCCCCGGAACGCTACGGAATATATACCGCCCACTCGCAAGAGCTTTTAATACACGAGCACACGTCACATCTAAAGAATCTTCAGAAGAGGTTTCAGCTATTGCAGGAGAACTATTCTGCTCGGTTTCTGTTTCAATCAAAGGAAGCACTTCTTCCTGCAGTAACCTGAGCTCATGACGAAGACGTTCTACTTCAGCCTTTGCAAAACTGGCCTCTTTTAATATTTGCTCAGAGACCGTAGTAATAAACACCCTGGATACAAAGGCCGCAACCAAACAAGAACTAGCTAATATAAATAACTTTGATGGGTCCTCCTGACTCTTTATGACTAGATCTACATTGATAAAATGCAGCAATAATGGCACTAGAAATGAAGCACCAACACCTAACAAAACACAACGCGGTAGACTTGCTGTGTCAGGATCTTGCTGGCTATAGAGGTAATAATTAATCAAACCTCCCAGCACTCCTGCAAAGAGCATAATTACAACCAATGTAAATATATGATTTGCCATTCCTCTATACCTCTCCTACCCCAATAATGAATACATACCGTTTAATGACTGAGCTACCACTACTATTATGAGTTTTACCCGTCGTTTGTAATAACTATTCTTATTAAATATATGAATGCATTAGCTCATAATCTTCGACCCTTTGCAGTTCAAGCCAGCTTATCACTAACAAAACACTAACCGGTTTTACCAAAACCGATCCATCGATCAATCACTGCAGCGATCAAGCCCAGCAGCATCAAAACCAACATAGGTAACACACCATACTCAACCAAGTGCTCGCCCTTTGATAAAACTTGGAAAATAATCACCATATTCGCGGGAGCAATAGCTAATGGCGCCTCCTGAGATACTCCCGGTGCCAATAAAACAGCAATCAAACTAATTTTGATAAACTGAGAGAACTGTTCGCTTTTTACCCAGCGCAACAAAAACCAGCCTATTTTTAAACAAATAAGCGCCCCTAGCAGATAAATGAACCAACCTATAAGATAGTCTTGAAAAGTCATAATGTAAGCTAATTTAACGATTTAGCGCACATTTATAAGACAATTTTGATGTCCTCACAAGTTAACTAGGATAATCGTGTGAATTTATCACCTCCACGTGCGCAAAAGAAACGAACCCAGCGTTCATTTCACAACAAAATGCTGACTGATGATTACTCTTGGCTTGCGGAAATAAACGCTCCAGAAGTCCATAAATATCTCGCGGCTGAATCTGAATATTGCTCCCTGAAGATGACACCGACGAACAAACTCCAACATCAGCTATATAAAGAAATTGTGCAACGAATAGATGAAAATGACACATCTGTGCCCTATTTATGGAAGGAATATTTCTATTATGAGCGTACCTACAAAAACAAAGAATATGCTGTATACCTCAGGCAGCATACGAACACCCTCAAAGAAGAGACTCTATTGGATCTCAACAAACTCCGAGAAGGACAACCTTACTTGGACTTAGGCCATATTGATATCAGCCCAGATCAAAGATGGTTAGCTTACACACTTGATTACAGCGGCGATGAAATTTATGACTTGTATATTAAAGACCTTCTCAAAGAAACAGCTCCCCTCCTCATCACCAAAACAATGTCTGGTGATATCTGCTGGCACGGTGACTCACATTCACTATTTTATACAAGCTTAGACAGCCAACTTCGTCCAAATAAGGTTCACTTACATGATATTTTCAATACAGAATCTACTTCAAGTGCCGCTGACGAGGTGATTTTTGAAGAGCAAGATGAACATTTCTACGTAAGCCTCTGTAGAAGCAGCTCCGACCAGTACACCTTTATTGCCTGTGAAAGTAAGGACACAACAGAAATAAACTACATTCAAAATACCAATGGTAATTTCACTTCAACACCTATTTACCCACGCATTAGAGGCGTTGAATACAATGTCGATGAACTAAACAATCACTTTTATATTTGCATTAACGACACATGCTGTAATTTCAGGCTCTATAAAACACCGGTAACTAACACTAGTGATATCACCGAATTAGTCCAAGCAAACACAAATGAAGGCGTTGTGGATTTTGAAGTAATGAACGCAGGGATAGCTGTTATTGAGCGCAAGAATGGACTGCTATCATTAGTCTTACTAAATGAAGAAGAGGCAATAAAGCACGCCATTCGGCTAACCAATGAGCCATGCACATTAAGCCTTGTTGACAATTACGACTGTAATAACTCGCATCTACGCGTTGAGATAGAAACCAATATACATCCACCCAAAATATACGATATCGATTGGAATACCAGAGATATAACACTTTTAAAAGAACAAAAAGTACACGGAAACTATCAACCAGAAGATTATGCAACTCTAAAACTTCACGCCACCTCCAAGGATGGTACCAAAGTACCTATATCGCTAATTGCGAAAAAAAGCATACTAGACGACTCAGCACCTGCACCCATACTACTCCATGCTTATGGAGCCTATGGAGAACCTCTTGATCCATGGTTTTCACACAGCCGCATTAGTCTTTTAGATAGGGGCGTAATATTCGCCATTGCTCACGTACGAGGCGGTGGAGATTTGGGCATGGCATGGTACCAAGACGGCAAGCTCAAAAATAAACCCAATACTATTCTCGACTTTATTGCATGCTCCGAGTATTTACTAGATAACAATTTCACTACCTCTAAAATGCTAGCGATAAACGGCGGGAGCGCAGGGGGGCTTTTAATCGGCGCAGCATTAAACAAACAACCGCATCTTTATCAATGCGCAATCCTTGAAGCTCCGTTTCTTGATTGTTTAAACACGATGCTAGACGAGTCACTCCCACTAACCATTACTGAGTTTGACGAATGGGGTAACCCAAAAAAAGAAGAATATTTTGACCTCATACAGAGCTATTCACCCTATGAAAATATCTGCACTACCGATTACCCCCATATCCTGGTGCTTGCAAATATAAATGATACAAGAGTGCAACATTGGGAGGCTGCTAAATGGGTCGCCAAGCTACGAACTCACAAAACTGACAATAACGACCTACTGCTTCATCTAGATGATAATTCAGGACACGCTGGCGCAAGTGGAAGATACTCCACTATTAAAGAGATAGCCTTTCAATATGCATTTCTATTTGAAAACCTCAATATCACCAAGGATAACTAGACAGCTATCCAGTACATTATCCCGCTCATCCTCCAAAGCTCTGACAAATGAATCAAATGAACTACATTAAGGATAACAATCTAACTATTTGAATATGCTAAGTTATGGCAGACGATGCTGAAAATGAAGAGAGCCAGGAACCACTAACCGAAGAGCAGCGCATTGAGCTCTTAGAGGGGGCAGTTTCTCTTCATAAAAAAGTCATTTTAATCATAGGATTGATTGCCATATTACTGGCGACCATTGTCGTTACTGGCTTTACTGTTTTGAGCATTCAATACAGCAAGAGCCCTACTAAAAGCTTCAAAGAATTTGCCGTAGAGGCAAAAACCAACACAAAATCAATTAAGAAGATCGAAAAACGCATAGAAGAAATTAGCTCTACTGCCACAGAAGCCATTGAGACTCATGAGAAACGAATCACTGATTTAGATAGCAAGGTTGTTGGAGATAAATCAGTGCCACTCATAAAAAGCCAAATTGAACAGGAACGAGACTATCAAGAGTTCCTAGTCAACATGAAGCGAGGCATGACAGATATGGCTCGCATGGTTAGAGGCTCTAGAACTTGGCTCGAAATCTATGGTGAACGCATGGACTCAGCATCTAAAGCTAGCAGAAAACGAGAAACAGAGCTAGATGCGATCCTAAAACCGAAACCACCAACCAAGAAGAAATAAAATCAATCACAAAGCAGATCTGAGTCCAGCACCCCTTTCTTGAACGCCTTCCAATTTTTAGTATCTCTTCCCGTCCAATATTGAGGTTGAGTATAGGTAAAAACCAAGACAGTATTTTCATCTTTAGTAGCTAAATACATGACCCGTGGTTTCTTGTCACGGTAATCAGCCTGCACAAAAAGAACCGGATAACCCCTAACATTAAATCTATCTACCACAATACCTTCAAAGCCTTGTGATTTCATGGAATCGGCCATCGTCAAATCAGTTAAACCAAACTCATCCTCAAACAAATCAACACGCTTATCGTAACCTATCGCTGGCGACACTTTTGCGGTAAAAAAGCCTCGCTGAAGAGGTGCTGATTTCCCGTCCACATCTTTTTCGATCAATGTAGAAAGATCCTCGGGGTGCATCCAAAAATTATTAACAACTGTTTGCTCCCAATGCCTGTAACCATCAGGCATTACACCAGCTATTAGAATAAGTTTATCTAATCCAGCACCGAACCATTGTGTCACTGGTAACAAGGTATACTCCTTGCCAATGACTAGCTCATCAACACACACATCACTATCGCGCTCAATTGATTTGATATGAGAACCGGCGCACCCATACAATAAAGCCACAGAAATAGGTATTGCCATGGCAATACGCCATTTATTATTAAAATTCATGCTCTTCAACTACTTTTTAAGTTCTATTGCTTGCATTAATTCAACGAAACGCGCTTCAATCTTCTGATCCAAATGCTCTAACGTGAGCTCTCCGCTCAACTCAGCCTCTTCCGCCCTCATGATAGCATTTTCTTCCTCAAGCACATTGACCACAA
>Ga0105352_1001466_pt1 | contig 12267 bp, 9 predicted proteins | sample EN8Hudsemesocosm_FD_83507 | JGI IMG/M metagenome (GOLD analysis project Ga0105352, IMG submission 83507) | Methane-oxidizing microbial communities from mesocosms in the Hudson Canyon - EN8B Hudson Canyon | ecosystem: Environmental > Aquatic > Marine > Cold seeps | place: Hudson Canyon | collected...
GAGATAGATTCGGCCATCCAGCCGGTCTGTGCAGCCCTGGCGGCGGTCCTGGAGCGCTTCGGTGGCTACGGCGAGAGGTTCGCCACGGCACTGGACCGGGTCAGGGGAGGCGACCGGGACTGGTTCACGAAGCCGATGATCGACTCGTACCACACGGTCTGGTTCGAGCTTCACGAGAACCTGCTGGCCACGTTGGGGATCCAGCGGGCGAAGGAAAAGGAATACGCCGCCGGCTGAACAGGACAGAAACAGTCCAGGCAAGGTAAATCCAGGCAAAGTCAGTTCAGGCCCCGGCCAGTCAATCCAGGTCAAACAGGAGGCAATCCAGCATGGAGCCGAGGTTCGGGCGGGTGCTCACCGCCATGATCACGCCGTTCACCGCCGACGGGGCGCTGGACCTGGACGGAGCGGTCGACCTGGCTGGTTGGCTCGTGGAGCAGGGCAACGACGGCCTGGTGCTGGCTGGCACCACTGGCGAGTCGCCAACGCTCACCCACGACGAGCAGATCGACCTGGTGGAAGCGGTATCCGGAGCGGTCGACTGCCAAGTGATTGCCGGCGCCGGGAGCAACGACACGGCGGCTGCGATGGAACTCACCCGTCGCTGCAGCGACGCCGGGGCTGATGCCATCCTCACGGTCACGCCGTACTACAACCGGCCGTCCCAACTGGGGCTGTTCAACCACTTCCGGGCGGTCGCCGAGGCGACGGACCTCCCGGTGATGCTCTACGACATTCCGCCACGGTCCGGGCGCAAGATCCACACTGACACCATCCTTCGACTCGCCGACGAGGTACAGAACATCGTGGCGGTTAAGGATGCCGCCGGCGACGTGGCCGAGACCGCCCGCCTGGTCGCGGCCGCACCGGCCGGGTTCGAGGTCTACAGCGGGGAGGACTCCCTGACCCTGGCGCTCCTGGCGGTCGGAGCGGTCGGCGTGATTAGCGTGGCCTCGCACTGGGCCACGCCGGAGACCGTCGTCATGATGGACGCCTTCTTCTCCGGTGACGTGGCTGCGGCGACGGAGGCCAACCGGCGCCTCATCCCGTCGTGGGACTTCGAGTCGGGCGATCTCACGCCGAACCCGATTCCATCCAAGGCCATGATGAAGGTCTTGGGCCTGCCCGGCGGCGACTGCCGTTCCCCGATGGGTCCCGAGCCGGCCGACCTGGCCGACCTGGCTCGTCTCGTCCTGGCCGGTCTCGGCCGCGCCTGAGTGAAGAGGTACTGATTCGATGGCCCCTCCCGTACACCTCACGTTCCTCGGCGGCCTCGGTGAGATCGGACGCAACTGCGCCGCCCTCGAGGTCGAGGGACGCATCGTCATGCTGGACTGTGGCCAGCTGTTCCCGGACGACCTTCCGGGGGTCGACGCGGTACTCCCGGACTTCACCTGGCTGCTGGAACGGGCCGACCGCATCGAGGGGTGCGTGGTCACCCACGCCCACGAGGACCACATTGGTGGGCTGCCCTACCTGCTGAAGGAACTCGCCGCCGAAGGGGTCTCGATACCCATCTACGGGGCGCCGTTCACCCTTGGCATGGTGCGCGGCAAGCTGAAGGGCGCCGGGGTGCCGATCCCCGAGCTGGTTGAGCTGGGCGATCACGCCAAGCTCCGCATAGGACCGTTCGACTGCGAGTTCCTGCCGGTCACCCATTCGACGCCGAGCGGTCTGATGACCATCTTCGGCACGCCGCAGGGGCGCATCCTGCACTCCAGCGACTTCAAGTTGGATCCGACGCCCGTGGACGATCGGGTCACCGACCTGCCGCGGCTCCGGGAGCTGGCCGGGTCGGCTGGGATCAGGCTGCTGCTCGCCGATTCCACGAACGCCGGTATGGCTGGATCGTCGACGTCGGAGACCACCGTCGGTCCGGTGCTCAGGCAGGTCTTCGAAGCCAACGAGGGCAGACGGATCATCGTGGGAGCGTTCTCCAGCCACGTGCACCGGATCCAGCAGGTGGTCGATGCCGCAGCGGCCACCGGTCGGACGATGGTGGTCATGGGACCGTCGATGGTCCGCAACGTGACTCTGGCGAGGGAGCTCGGCCTGCTGAGGATCTCCGACAAGATGTTGGCGTCCGACACCGAGTTGGATGACCTGGATCCGGCGCGCACGTGTGTGGTCTGTACCGGTTCGCAGGGCGAACCGAGGGCGGCTCTGAAGCGCATGGCCGACGGCAGCCACCGTTTCCTGAAGGTCGGCGATCGGGACACCGTGGTGTTCTCATCGCATCCGATTCCGGGCAACGAGGCATCCATCTCGCGTCTGCACAATGCCCTGGCGCGGCGTGGCGTGCAGCTTGTGCACAGCGGCCAGCTGGGGGTCCACACGACCGGGCACGGTAAGGCCGATGAGTTGCTGGCGTTGCACGACGCGGCCGATCCGGAGCTGTTCATACCGGTGCACGGCGAGTACGCGCACCTGGTCGCCCACCATGATCTGGCGCTGGGGCGCGGTATGGCACCAGACCGGATCCTGCGGTGCACCGACGGAGACAGCGTGTCGCTGACCGATGATGGCCTCGTGCACGCCGGGCGGGTTTCCGACGAGTACGTGATGGTTGATGAGTCGGGTCGTCGGGTGTCCGAGGACCTGGTCGAGGAGCGCCGAGCAATGTCGGGTGAGGGGTTCGTCTTCATCCGCGTCGTCGTCGACGGGCGGAAGGGGCGTCTCGTCGGGGAACCGGTGGTCGAGAGCCGCGGCTGGGTCGAGCCCGCCGAACGACAGGGCTGGCATGACGAGGTTGCATCTGCGGTTGCCGACTCTGTAAGGAGCGCCGTGGATGATGGCCAGATGGATCCGAAGGAGCTGGCCCGCCAGGTCCGCCGGGCCACCGGACGCCTCGTGTCGCGTCGTACCGGTCGGCGTCCCGCCCTGGTCCCCACCGTCGAGGTGCGCTGACCGAACCGTGATCCTGCCCCGGGCCTGTCACGCCCCGGTGGTACCGTCGGCCCCGATGGCCACAAGATCCGCGCGCCCCGGTTCGGGCGACAGATTCGCTGCTGGTGAGGTGAAAAACACCACGTCCGACGGTGCTGGTGGTTCCTCTGAGGGGACCCGCGGTGGAGGATCCTCCCGGGAAGCCCCCGGGGGTTCATCAAGAGGATCGTCACGGGGTGGCGCCGACCGTCAGGTGTCGCTTCTGCGTCGCATGGCCAGGGCCACTTTCGGGGGACGCGGCGACGAGATCCTCGGATTGATACTGGTGATCGGTGGACTCCTGACCGGGCTGTCCGTCTATCTGGACAAGGCCGGCGTGGTCGGCCGCGTCGTGGATGACGGCCTCGGTTGGTCTGTGGGCGCAACCAGGGTGGTCCTGCCGGTGGCGATGGTGGGCACGGGCCTGGCGATGTTCCGGGAGCGCAGCGAGTTTGGAGAGATCTCCAAGCGCCTCCCGATCGGCCTCCTGATGGCGGTCCTGAGTGTGACCGGCCTGCTCCACATGGGCCGTGGCCGCCCCGGGCTGGTCGATGGAGCAGATGGCCTGGGCGAGGCCGGTGGTCTGATCGGTCTCGGAGTCGGCGGAGGCCTCGAGGCCTCCGTCGCCACCTGGGGTGCGACCCTCATCCTGATCGGCGTGGGCCTGGTGTCCGCAGCGGTGATCACGCGGACCACTGTCCGTCAGGCGGCACGTGGAGCCGTCAGGGGGGCGGCTTTCACCGCTCGCCATGCGGCCCGGGGAGCGGTCGGCGGCCTGCGCCCAGCGGTCCGCGGGATCCGAAACTGGATTGAAGGCCTCCTGACGGCGCCCGGCGGCCACAATCCGGTCGTCAACGTGCCCCAGGCGCTGCCACCCGTGGCTGTTCTGACGCCTGCCCCGACCCCACCGACGGAGCCGGTGGCGGATTCTGCAGGTGCCACCCCGCTGAAGCCCCGCAGGCGCAAGGCCAGTCCCAGGTCCACCGATGGCGGTGAGCAGCTCACCATCCAGCTCGGGCCGGCGGTGGCCGACTCGCAGTGGCGGCTGCCGTCCCTCGGATACCTGTCCAGGAGCGAGACACACGACGTCGACGCCAAGGCCGTCGAGGAGCGGGGCCTTCGACTCCAGGAAGCGTTGGCCGCCCATGGCGTCGAGACACGCCTGGTGGAGATGACCGTCGGACCGACTGTGACCCGGTTCGCCCTCCAACTCGGCGAGGGGGTGAAGGTTGCCCGGATCACGAGCCTCAACAAGGACATCGCCTATGCCCTAGCAGCAGCCGACGTCAGGATCCTGGCCCCTATTCCGGGCCAGCAGGCCATAGGAATCGAGGTCCCGAACGAGGACCGTGAGGTCGTGGTCCTGGGTGACATCCTCTCCTCGCCTGAGGCACTAAAGGCCCGTCATCCGATGGAGGTGGGAATCGGACGGGACATCAGCGGCCGGTCCGTCATGTTGAACCTGGCCACCATGCCGCACCTCCTGATTGCGGGAGCGACCGGGGCCGGGAAGTCCTCCTGCCTCAACTCCCTGATCATGTCGATTCTGATGCGTTCCACGCCGGAGCATGTGAGGATGATCCTGATCGATCCGAAGCGGGTGGAGATGGGGCAGTACGAAGGAGTGCCCCACCTGCTGACAGCGCCCGTGACCGACCCCAAGAAGGCGGCAAACGCCCTCCACTGGGCCGTCCGTGAGATGGAACGTCGCTACGACCTCCTTTCGACGTGTGGCTTCCGGGACATCGGCGGGTACAACGCGGCCTTCGACCGGGGAGACCTGAAGACACCCCTGGGGGTGGTCGACGAGGACGGCGAGTCGATCACCTACGAGCGCCTGCCCTTCGTGCTCCTTGTCGTGGACGAGTTGGCCGACCTGATGATGGTGGCAGCCCGTGACGTAGAGGATTCCATCTGCCGTTTGGCCCAGATGGCCAGGGCGGTCGGGATCCACCTGGTCGTGGCGACCCAGCGGCCGTCGGTCAACGTGATCACCGGTGTCATCAAGGCGAACATTCCGGCGCGCCTCGCATTTGCCGTGTCCAGCCTTGCCGACAGCCGGGTGATCCTCGACCAGCCGGGTGCCGAACGCCTGGTCGGCAATGGCGACATGCTCTTCCTCGGGCCCAGTTCCAGCGTGTCCCAGAGGATCCAGGGCGCCTGGGTAGACGAGAACGAGGTCCGCCGGGTCGTGGAGTCGTGGGTCGCACAGGTGCGGGCCCTGGAGGACGCGGCGGAGACTGACGAGGGTTCGCACGACCCGACCGGTCCCGTGGATGTGATTCCTGTGGGGAGGTCGGCCGACGTGATCACCGAGGGCACCTCCCGGCCGGTGGTCGGTGGCGGATCGGATGATGACGAGTTGTTCGAGCAGGCCCGACAGTTGGTGGTGTCCAGCCAGCTCGGTTCGACGTCGATGCTGCAACGCAAGTTGCGGGTGGGCTTCGCGCGCGCTGGCCGGTTGATGGACCTGATGGAGGAGGCCGGCGTGGTGGGCCCGTCGACCGGCTCGAAGGCCCGCGTGGTCCTGATCTCGGCAGAGCAGCTTGAGGACCTCCAGGGGCAGGGCTACTAGCTGCTTCCGCAGGAAGCAGAAACAAACCCGTGAGGGGCCTGCCGGGCACGGGCCCGGGTACAGGTTGCCGCAGCCGCCGACAGGCGGGTCCGACCTCCCGCAGAGCGTCGCTACCCTCAGGTCGTGACCCAGAACCTCATCCTGCTCGTGGTCGGCCTGATCGGCCTGGCCATTGCCGCCGATCGGTTCGTGGTGGGAGCGGCGCAGGTGGCAGCCCGACTGCAGGTCTCGACCGTGGTGACCGGTGCGCTCATCGTCGGCTTCGGGACCAGTGCCCCGGAGTTGGTCGTCTCGACCATGGCGGCGCTCACGGAGGGCGCCGAGGGGACCGCCCTGGCGATCGGCAACATCGTCGGCTCCAACGTGGCGAACCTGACGCTGGTCATGGCGCTGCCGGCACTCGTGTATGGCCATATCGCCATCGACGAGGGCGTGAAGCGCCAGGCGGCGTTGTCAGCGGTGGGGGTGACGGTCTTCGCCGCCTCCGTTCACCTCTTCGAGCCGACGATCTGGCTGGGTGTCGCCCTGGGGTTGCTCACCCTTGTGGCGCTCCGGATCGTGGTCTGGCTCGGCGACCGCTTCGGTGGGGTGCCGCCGCCTGACACTACTGAGGGATCTGGGCCGTGGATCTGGACGGTGGTCGGCCTTGTGGGGACCGTGGTGTTCGCATACCTGGTGGTCAGGTCGGCCACCTCGATCGCCGACGACCTCGGCTGGACCGGTGGCTTCGTGGGCTTCGGTCTGGTGGCGGCGGGAACGTCGCTACCCGAACTCGTCACCGCCCTGGCCGCCGCCCGTCGAGGCGAGTCGGGGCTGATCATTGGCAACCTGCTCGGGTCAAATCTCTTCAACAGCCTCACCGTCGGGTCCGCCGTGTTACTGGTCAACGGTCGAACCCCGTTCAACGTCGCAGCGAGCCTGCCGGGCCTGGGTCTGGTCGTGATGGTCGTCGTGTCCTGGTTGGTGATCCTCCTCATGCGGACCAACAGGCGGATCGATCGGTCCGAGGCGCTGGGCCTGATCCTGGTCTACCTGACGATGCTGGGCTGGCTGGCCATGACCGGCGCCACTGCCTGAGCGCAGGCGGGCGGAGGGGCGTTGAGCGCCTAGCCTGAGCCGATCATGGGCGAAGGGACGTACCACCTCGTCACCCTCGGGTGCCCGAAGAACCAGGTCGACTCCGACAAGTTGGCCGGGACGTTGGCGGCCGATGGGATGGCGTCGACGGACAGTCCCGCCGAAGCGGACCTGATCGTCGTGAACACATGCGCATTCATTGCAGACGCACGCCAGGAGTCCGTCGACACGGTGCTGGCCCTGGCCGACCTCCGCCGGGACGGCGCTCGCCTGGTGGTCACCGGCTGCATGGCCGAGAGGTACGGCGACGAGCTGGCCACTGCGCTGCCCGAGGTGGACAGCGTCGCCGGATTCGGCGTGCCGGTGGTGCTGGGTCGCCGCCCGGACGGCCCGTCGGGCAACGGGCCGCCACTGCCGTCGTTCGACCTGTTGAACCTGCCGCGGCCCGCCTCGGCCCGGCCCTGGGCCTACGTGAAGATCGCCGAGGGCTGCGACCGGGCGTGCGGGTTCTGTGCGATCCCCACCTTCAGGGGCCCACAGCGGAGCCGCTCCGTTGAGTCCATCCTGGACGAGGTGGATGCCCTGGACGTCAGGGAGGTGGTCCTGGTGGCCCAGGACCTTGCCGCCTACGGCCGCGACCAGGGCGCGGGCGAGAAGGCCATCGTGCCACTCGTAGAGGCGGTGGCTGGCCGGGTGGACCGCGTGCGGCTTCTCTACCTGTACCCGTCGGACCTGAACGACCGGCTGGTCGAAACGATATGTGCGACAGACGTGCCGTACTTCGACCTGTCCCTCCAGCATGTATCGCCGCCGTTGATGCGTCGGATGCGGCGCTGGGGCGATGGCGCACGGTTTCTGGAGCGGATCAACCACATCCGGTCCGTCGAGCCCGATGCGGCCTTCCGGTCCAACTTCATCGTCGGTTATCCGGGTGAGACCGAGGAGGACCACGACGCCCTGCTGGACTTCGTCGCCGCTGCCGACCTCGACTGGTGCGGGTTCTTCGCCTACAGCGAGGAGGAGGGGACGTACGCCACCACTCTGGACGGCGGTGTGGATCCCAGTCTGGCTGTCGAGCGGCTCCACGAGCTGGGCGAAATGCAGGACTGCATTACGGCTGCCCGTCGGGATGCCCTCATAGGGCGGCGGGTTTCGGTGCTGGTGGACGAGCCGGGGGTCGGCCGGACCCACAGGGAGGCGCCGGAGATCGACGGGATCGTCACGGTCCCCTCGGACCTCCCGACAGGCCGGTTCGCCGACCTGACGGTGACGGGTGCCATCGGGCCGGACCTGGCGGCGGCGTGAAGCACCTCCGCACCGTCGTCTCGCCGGCGAACCTGGTGACCCTCTCCCGGCTGCTCCTGGCACCGGTGCTGTTCGCCCTGGTCCTGGGTGCCGAGGACAGCGGCGGCGTCACCTGGGCCGGTTTCGTCCTGGGACTGGTGCTCGCCTCGACCGATTACTTCGACGGGATCCTGGCCCGACGCCGCGGCACGGTCAGCCGCTGGGGTGCATTCCTGGATCCGCTGGCCGACAAGGTGGTGGTGATCGGGGTCGGGATGAGCCTGGCGATGGTCGGTCGCTACGCATGGCTGCCAGTCGTGCTGCTCACGGTCCGAGAGGCGGCCATCACCGGTTACCGCCTGTGGTTCGCCCGCCAGGGCCTGGCGGTGCCGGCCCGGAGGTCGGCGAAGTGGAAGACCATCGTGCAGGGGGTGGCGCTGCTGATGGCTGTGCTGCCGCCGTTGGAGGACGCCGACCTGGTGGTCCAAGCCGGCCTCTGGTTGGCGGTCGCCTTCACCCTTGTGACGGGTGCCCAGTACCTGGTGGATGGTGGCCGGGCCACCAGCACCACCGGTTCCAAGTCGGCCTGAGGGTCGGCGGGTAGAAGGGGAGTGGATCGTGCGTTGTGAGATCGTCGCCGTGGGCACCGAGCTGCTGCTGGGCCAGATCGTGGACACGAACTCCTCGTGGATAGGCGAGCGCCTGGCCCTGGCCGGGATCGACTGCCTCAGGCACACGGCGGTGGGCGACAACCGCGAGCGGATGCGGGTCGCCTTCTCTGAGGCGTTGGACCGATCCGACGCGGTAATCGTCACCGGGGGGCTGGGGCCCACCCAGGACGACATCACACGTGAGGTGCTGGCCGATGTGCTGGGCGTGGAGCTAATCAGGGACGCCGATGTGGTGGTCAGGATCGAGGCGGTGTTCGGTGGCAGGGGGCGGCCCATGCCGGCCAGCAACCTGCGCCAGGCCGATGTGCCCGTCGGTTCGCACACGATCGCCGAGATGCCCGGGACCGCACCCGGCCTGGTCTGTCCGGTGGGTGGTGGTGGCGACGACAGCTCGAAGGTGATCTACGCGGTGCCCGGCGTGCCGTGGGAGATGAAGCAGATGCTGGAGGGCACGATCCTCTTGGACCTGAAGCGTCGGGCGGGCATCTCCAGCGTCATCCGGTCGCGCACGCTTCGCACCTGGGGGCGATCGGAGTCGGGCCTGGCCGAGGACCTGGCTGCGGAGATTGAACGCCTCGACGCCGTGGGTGGTCCGACCATTGCATTCCTGGCCAGTGGGATGGAGGGCCTGAAGGTCAGGATCACCGCCAAGGCGCCGTCCGACGCCGAGGTCGACGACCTGCTGGCCGAGGAGGAGGCCCGGGTGAGGGCCATCGTGGGGCCGATCGTGTTCGGGGTCGACGACCAGACGATGGAGTCGGTCGTGTTGGACCTGTTGGTCGAACAGGGACTGCGGATGGCGACGGCGGAGTCGTTGACCGGCGGGATGATCGGGTCACGCCTGACCGACGTGCCGGGTTCCAGCCGGGCCTTCGTGGGTTCTGTCGTGGCCTACGACGGTGACGTCAAGCGGTCGCTGCTGGGGGTGCCCGATGGGTCGGTGGTGTGCGAGGCGGCGGTGACAGCCATGGCGGCCAACGTGTGTGGGGTGCTGGGGGCCGACGTGTCGGTGGCGGTCACCGGCGTGGCGGGACCGGACCCTCAGGAGGGCGAGGAGCCCGGCACGGTGTGGATGGCCACCTGCGTGGACGGGGTGGTGGACGCGGTGCGGACACGCTGGCCGTTCGACCGCACCCGGATCCGGCAGTTCACCGTGATCACTGTGCTCAACGCCCTGCGCCTGCGCCTGTTGGCACGACGCGACGCCTGAGGGTCGCGGTTCGGCGGCCATGCGCCTTTTCGTTGCCGCCCGGCCGTCGGCGGCGGCCGTCGCTGCCATCGATCGCCTGCCCCGTCCGGAGGCCCCGGGGGTGCGGTGGCTGTCCACCGACCAGTGGCACGTGACGCTGCGGTTTCTGGGCGAGGCCGATCCTGATGCAGCCGCCACTGCCCTGGCCGCTCTGGTGGCTGCTCCCGCCGAGGCTGTGGCGGGCCCGGCCACCCGCCTGCTGGGCGACACCGTGCTGGTGGTTCCAGTGGCTGGTCTGGACCGGCTGGCCGCTGCGGTCGTGGCTGCCACGACCGGGGTTGGGGAGCTGCCCGAGGATCGTCCGTTCGTCGGTCACCTCACGTTGTGCCGGTTCCGGGAGGGGCCGCCGCCGGGGGCCGTCGGGGCGGCGGTCTCGGCGGTGTTCTCCGTGGAGGAGGTGGTCCTGGTCCGGAGCCGGACCCTGCCCGGTGGCGCCGTCTACGACGTGCTGGAACGGTTCCCGCTGGCCGGTTGACCTGGGTCACCGGGGCGCTCGGGCGCGAATCCGTGGACGCCTACCGGCAGGCTTCTACGGGTAGACGCTGGGAGAGGGTCAGCCTCCGATGCGCTCCTCCAGGACCAGGCAGGCCGAGTTGATGCAGTAGCGCTCGCCTGACGGTCCGGGGCCGTCATCGAAGACGTGGCCCAGGTGGGCGCCACAGGAACCACAGGTGGTCTCAGTGCGGGACATCCCGAGGCTGGTGTCGGTCCGGTGGTCCACCGGCGCATCGTCCATCGGCGTGGTGAAGCTGGGCCAGCCACACCCGGAGTCGTACTTGTCCTCGCTGGTGAACAGGGCCTCGCCGCAGGCCACGCAGGCGTAGGTGCCCGGTCGCTTCTCGTCGCAGTACCCGCCGGTGAAGGGCCGCTCGGTGGCCGCCTCCTGGGTGCACTGCCACGACATCGCGTCGAGGCGCTCCCGGAGGTCGGGGTGCTGCCCGGCGTGGGTGGCACGCTTCTCTTCCGGGGTGCGGGCGTCGGTCAGGTCCTCGTCCATTTGGCTGACGGTAGTACCCGCACGGCCCGTGGGACATTTTTGGAAGCGGGTACTTGCACCGAACGCCTGTTCGCAATTACGCTGTTGTCATTCGATACGGGGCCGTTGTCACAGGCCCTACCTAAGGTCACCCCCGACAGACACAAAATCAGAAGACCAGGATCACGAGGGTCCGGAGAACACGGAGCACACCATGGCGAAGCACGGCAGGACAATGAGCGGCGGCGACCTCGAGGCGGGTGTCGAACGCACCAAGGCGCTGGACATGGCGCTTGGCCAGATTGAGAAGCAGTTTGGCACCGGTGCCGTCATGAAAATGGGCGACAAGGGCTCCATGTCGATCGAGACGGTGCCCACCGGCGCCCTGGCGCTCGACCTGGCGCTCGGCATCGGCGGCATCCCACGGGGCCGTGTCATCGAGATCTTCGGGCCGGAGGGCTCAGGCAAGACCACGCTGGCTACCCACGTTGTGGCCGAGGCCCAGCGCAACGGCGGCATCTGCGCCTACATAGACGCCGAGCACGCCATGGACCCGATCTACGCCCGAGCCATCGGCGTGGACGTCGACGAGCTGCTCATCTCCCAGCCGGACACCGGCGAGCAGGCACTCGAGATCGCCGACATGCTCATCCGCTCCGGGGCGCTCGACGTGGTGGTCATCGATTCGGTGGCGGCACTCACCCCACGGGCCGAGATCGAGGGCGAGATGGGAGACACCCATGTCGGCCTGCAGGCCCGGCTCATGTCCCAGGCCCTGCGCAAGCTCACCTCGAACCTGAACAAGTCCAAGACGATCCTCATCTTCATCAACCAGTTGCGGGAGAAGATCGGCGTGATGTTCGGTTCGCCGGAGACCACGCCCGGCGGTCGGGCGCTGAAGTTCTACGCCTCGGTGCGCCTGGACATCCGCAGGATCGAGGCCATCAAGGACGGGCTCGAGGTGGTGGGCAACCGCACCCGGGTGAAGGTGGTCAAGAACAAGTGCGCACCGCCCTTCCGTCAGGCCGAATTCGACATCATGTACGGGCAGGGCATCAGCCGAGAGGGCTCGGTGGTGGACCTAGGCGTGGACCTCGGCATCGTCAAGAAGGCGGGTGCCTGGTACACGTACGAGGGGGAGCAACTGGGCCAGGGCCGAGAGAACGCCAAGAAGTTCCTGATCGACAACCCCGAGGTCATGGTTGAGATCACCGATCGGGTCTGGCGGGAGGTTCGTCCGCCCGAGGAGCCCGAGTCCGAGTCCAAGTCCGAGTCCGAGGCCGCTGTGGACGAGTTCACCGAGGTCGACGACCTGCCCATATCGCTGGACGGCTGACTCCCATCCTTCCCGGGCCTCCCGACGGCCCCGGCACCGGTCCCCTCCCCGGTGCCGGGGCCGTAGCCTTCGTGGCGTGAAGCGGTCCTACGCTGTGCGCACTTACGGGTGCCAGATGAACGAGCATGACAGCGAGCGCATCGCCGGCCTGCTCGAGGCCGACGGGATGGTGCC
>Ga0105352_1001475_pt1 | contig 12216 bp, 10 predicted proteins | sample EN8Hudsemesocosm_FD_83507 | JGI IMG/M metagenome (GOLD analysis project Ga0105352, IMG submission 83507) | Methane-oxidizing microbial communities from mesocosms in the Hudson Canyon - EN8B Hudson Canyon | ecosystem: Environmental > Aquatic > Marine > Cold seeps | place: Hudson Canyon...
GTATAGTGTGTATTGCTCAATTTTCTTAACTGATATATCTACACATTAAACAATATTAGAGCGTCCGCAATAGACAGCTTAAATAAGTTATATAGTATTGAATAATATGCCCTATTTTGTATGAGGGAATATTCTTTAATGATGACAATGTAGCGAACGTCAGACTCAAACCCCTCGTTAGTTAAAATTCCGTAAACAAAAAATCAAGCTGATGTAATGGTACACCAAGGTTTATTTAAACTTACTTGGCGGGCGATACTTTCTAATAAGATTTCGGTATTTATCTGATTTTATATATTTCGCCAAAGCTTGATTAAAGGCGTCTAGCTGTAGTCCGTCCACTGTAACTCGGCTCATCATGAAATGGACAGAATCATTATTCAACACATGGGGTAAATCAACGATTTTTAGTACCCCACCAAACTTCGACGCATGGTGGTAACCCACATAAATATCGGCCACAACCACATCAAGGTGGTTGTATATCAGCATTTTTATTCGCTGCTCGGTACTACTTTCCAACAGCAACAGCTGTTTTGACAAAGCCTCGTCCTTCACTGCCCCATATTCCGCACCATACCAGCCTCCCAATCCCGCACCAATTTGCAAGTTGCGGGCTACGGCTGTTTTTAGAGTCAGCTTCTGTAGCTCTTCAGATCGGTCTCGGCTGACAAACATAACTATCTCTTCATCACGGTAAGGTAGACTAAAGTGAGCATATTTATGACGCTCACTGGTGATGGATGCTGCGGCCATCAAGTCCAACTTACCTTCCTTAATAAAAAGTTGTGCCCGTTTAGGCGGCAGTTTCTCAATCGTCAGCTCACACCCCATTAAAGCTATTGCTTCCTTTGCCAGATCCACATCCAAACCAATCAGATTCCCCTCTTTATCGATATATTGGTAGGGCACATAATCTCCCGAATGTGCCATGGAATAGGTGCGTTCGCAGACAGCGAGGGCGTTGTCTGTTACAAGCATGGAAAAAAGAAGTCCGACAACCCATAGATAGCGCATTTTTTAAACTACTCTCAGATATAACTAAATCACTTATAAGCCAGTGTCTTGTCAAATGGAGATAATAAAAATGGCAATAAAAGTACCTTAAAGCCGACGCTTCAGAAGCAGCATCATTAAAAGATTGTAGTAAATAGAAAACAATATACCAAATACTCTTGAGCATATAGAACTCGGCTCGAACTATTGCACCTTATTAGATTCACCTAAAATGGTTGTTCAAGCATTTTCCGTAGATGCCAGCCGGATTGAGTACAGCACACTTAGTTCTTGTAATAATAAAGGTTATATTTATCAAGAACACTTTGTAGCTATCCACTTTTTCACATTTCTATAATGCCTTCATAAAGGACTTCTGAATATTCTTCAGACTTTTACTTTTCTGGATAAAACCCTATAAAATTAAGTTGAGGAATTCCATTGACGCCAGCAATCCGAAATCAATTCTGAACACCATGCTTATGCTCTATACAGTTGGCAACATTTCTGCCTTCAATAAAGCATTTTTTCTTAAAGAGTACTCTTAAACTTATTATTACCGGATCTTAACTGGACAGGAATCAGACAATGAATTTATGTTTTTAAACTTCACATACCATCAAGTTAAACTTTAGGTTTTACTGATGAACGAATCGATATATCGTTAACTTTAGTAATACTACCCAGTGCGTCAATTTGAAGGGATGCTTCCTCTATTATCTGTCCATAAAGGTTTAAAATTTCCGGATCAAATTCTGGAGTATCTTCTGCTTCCAACTTGAATAGCTGCATCTGGTTAAGGAAGTTGTTTAAGACATGGTGAGTAGAAGACATCATCGCTTTGTATACCTTGATCTTTTCAAATTCAATTTGAAACTCATGTGCTTTTTGTCGATCAAATAATGCAAATACGAAAAAAATACCAATAGGGATAAAAAACTCGTCTATCTCATAATCCTCAAAATCTTCCATGATTACTATCAGCCGTTCGAACAAATCTATACCAGAAATAATCGTGCTTAGATAAACTACGAGGGAAATAGACAACCCAATTAGTGTCAGCTTATAGTTCTTCATAACGCCTCATATTGCATTAAACAGGTGCTTTCCAGATAGTTATTTACCTATAGCTAATATAGAGGCAGTGTCAAATGTATCCTTTGAGGCCGATCTAAAAGCCTCTACCCCATAAATCGAGCTGCGTGGAAGTCAGCGTATGGTGTCCTATACTCAGAGTTATCATCCACTGGGATATAAGGAGCACTATAGTGAATTGTTCATTATTACTCTTGCCCTTATTAATCATGCTCTTAATAAGAACGTCGACACTGCATGCTGAAGACGATCTTGACTACATCTATTCCCTGTCCCTTGAGGAGTTACTGCAGGTTAAGATCACGGGCTCTACCCTAACACCGGAAGAACTCAAAACTGTACCTTCAGCGGTTACCGTCTTCACTCAAAAAGAGATCTCCCGTATGGGGCTGGATACCCTGGATGAACTGATGAACCTGGTGCCGGGCTTTCAATCCAACCGTTCTTCAGTTTCATCATTAAACCACCCGTTCTCTTCCCGCGGCCGGCGCATTGGTAATTCAGCTGCAGAAATATTGATATTAGTGGATGGTATTCGCCTCGCCGACCCTCGCAATGGTGGCAGCGCTATTGTAGCGCCCAAATTTCCTCTAACGCCGATCGAACGGGTTGAGTTTATTCGTGGACCGGGTTCAGCCATTTATGGTTCCAACGCCATGATGGGCGTCATCAATATCATCACCCGCTCGAACGTTAATCAGGTGAGCATCAGTTATGGCAGTTTCAATCGTCGTAAGGCAGAACTTCAGGCATCACAAAAAATAGGCCCGGTAACAATAGATCTATTCGGCGAGATAGAGACGGATAATGGTGATGACTACAAGGTTCAAGATACCTTCAGTACAAACCGCATTGATACCGATGATCCCATCAGCCTTGCAAACCTTAATATTAAACTCCAATGGCACGATACCTATCTGAACTTACAACACAATCAATTTGAATCCGAAAACTTCTATGAATTAAATGGACTGTCCAATGGGTTTAATGAGCGAACTGGAAGCTTAACGTCTGTTGCTTTAAAACAAAGCCTTAATTGGCAAGCGGTTACTTCTGAACTATTGCTTAGCTATAACCATTCCAGGTTCACCACAGATGCCCAAGTATCGGCTGAGGGCGATCTTGCCCCCATCAGCAATCCGAGCAGCAATGATGCTCTGTTTGCCAGTGCAGATCTTAATGATTACAATGAAACTCGCTTCTTATGGCACAACGACTGGGGCATCGAACCACAATCCAGCCTGCAGTTCGGTATTGAACTTCGACATATTGATTCTCCTGAAACCGTCGCCGAAAACAATTTTGACCTGGGTGATCTCGCTAGTAGCAGCATACCTATCCGTTACTACGGCAGCTTACTTGCCACTACACCTGTACAAGCAAAATCCAGCCGTGACATCGTAGGGCTTTATGGCCAGTACCAGCAACGGCTGTTTGATAAAACCAATCTTACGCTGGGACTGAGGCATGATGACTTTTCTAATATTGATTCTCACCTCAGCCCTCGCTTTGGATTAGTGCAGGAGTTGAATAACCATCATAGCCTCAAGCTACTCTATGGAGAGGCCTTCCGAGCGCCCGGAGAATCTGAACTTAACTTGCTGAATAACCCCGTGGTTTTAGGTAACCCTGATTTAAAACCAGAGACTGTGAAAAATAGTGAACTTATTTGGGTAGGACAATGGTCTGACACTGGAGTCGCACTTTGTTACTTTGAAAGTCGCTTTAAGGATGCCATTGTGCAAGTTACCAGCGGTGGAACACGTATATTCGAAAATGAAGACCAAGATCCTAGCAAGGGTTTCGAGTTTGAACTATCCCATGAGCTGAACGATCACTGGCTATTACGTACCACCTATACCCATATCACAGATACGCCAGAATTATCGTTTCGTGAGTCCGATCAACTAGCCTCAATAATGGTTAACTACCAACAAGGAAACTGGAATGCGAATGTTTTTGTAATTTATCACAATGATCAAGATATGCCGGCACTAGATAGCAATGGTAATCGTATTACCTTAGATGATTATTCACTGTTATCAGGCAAACTTAATTACAACTTCAGTTCGGATTGGCAAGGCTTTGTGCAGGCAAAAAATTTATTAGATAAGGATTACTCAACACCTCCTGCTAGCGACGACCTAACGGAGGGTGTGCCAAATCGTGGACGGGAGATATTAGCAGGGATTGTTTGGCAGTTTTAATACATGTATTAATCGGAGATCCTCCACCCCCTATTTAACGCAAGCGGTATAGGACAATAAAACTTCCTAGCTTCCGTGCTAATCACCTATTCGAAGATCATCAAAGTACTCATTGTATTTTCCACTTTCTTTTAAATGTTTAAGTCCTTTATTAAATCGCTGTAAGCTAGCCTTGCTATTCTTAATCTTCTTTGAAAATAGAAGATATATTGGCCTCTCCTCTTCGGGAGTAAGGGATTTAGGGTGATGCGTAATTAGCTGATTTTTATTGCCTGGAAAATCTTTATTTAATAGGTAATAACCAGAATGCTTATTGATAGCGAGAACATTAAAGCGCTCTTTAAGCAGCATTTTCAATCCTTGTACATCCTTAGCAAAACGATACATGTCTAACTGACCTGATTTCAGTGCATCATCTAACAACTTGTTGTAATAATAGCCACTACCCCCACCCAATGTAACGCCCACTAGGTCATCATAGGTATTCCAACTAAATTCATAACTCTTTAGGTGGAAAAAAACGTGATCCGTCTCTGCAATACTGTTGCTATATATGAAAGAATCAACCCACTTTTCTTTACGTCGCCAAGGTCCTGTACCATCCACTTCACCGTTTTTAGCAAGGCGTACTGCTCGCTTCCACGGATGAAAGCTAAAATGTACAGTAATTCCCTCCAGGGCAAATGCTTCTGTAATAACACGTCCTAGAACCCCATTATGCTCCAAACTCTCTGAGGTATAAGGCGGCCATTCACCTATAGCGATACTTATGCTTTCTTCACCGTTACCAACAGCGGATAAATTAAAAGCCACAAATACCACTAACAGCCACTTAACAACTGTTTTCACGTTATAGCCCTACGGTATTTATATTCACTATAGTCAATAAATCACCTTCACTATATTTCAATGTGACATACGCCATAACCTAGTTAGATATAAGCGATATAAACTGGATATACATTACGCGGATTCAAGTAATAACCGCAATTTTATTACGCAGCGAGTAAATCCACTCGCTGCCTCTTAAACAGTTCGTTAGGTGATCGGCAGCCACGTGTTTTCCTCGGCCGATTATTTAGCTTATCCATCACCTACCAATACGATTTCTTGCTGTACGAGACCAGCAAACTCGATGAACTGCCTGAACCAAAACGCTTTCAAGTAACTCCATTGATAAAAGCCCCCCTTGATATTGTTCTCAGTAAAGAGCTATACGACACACTAAACCAGGACGACCTGTACACAGAGCTGACACAACTTAAATGGGCACATACCAGCCAAAGGCCCCCACAAAAATTCATGGAACAAATCCCCAAAGAGTATCAACAGTACTTTAAGCCTGATGGTAGTGCTCAATATAGCATTGAAAACGCCCATACTTCTCTGGCTCTAGCGAGAGCTGGATTAGCGGGCACCATTGCTCCTCGGGCGTTGGTAAAGGAAGATATTAGCAACGGAACTCTGGTTAGAATCGACTTAGCCTTTGAGCTAAACCTTAACATAGGAGCCTATCGCTTAAGGTCTCGGGGCATCAATACCACAGTGCAGAAAGTTATTACAGCCTTGCAAGAAACTGACATTAACGAGCTGTAAATAATAACTCTTGCTCTAGATAACATTATTTATTAATAGTCAGGCAAACTTGAGGCTGCCTAAAGAATGATCGCCGTAGAAAGTATGTAGAATTGTTATATTTAACTGTAAAAAAGTTTCATTAAACTATCTTAAAAACGCAATTAGAAATTCCAGATCACTCTCACTAGAATTTCACTATCTCGGTTAGAGATACCTTCAATTAACCCAGCATTCTGTGCTGGTGTAGAATAATTTCTGTCAAACAGGTTTTTAACCTGTAATTCTGTCTGCCACTCCTCACTCAAGGCATAGCTTATTTTGCCATAGACCAACCAGTAGTCATCCAACAGAATACGATTACTGAAATCTCCGCCCGTTGCACTTTCCCGCTCACCGTTGTAGATAGCTGCAATGTTGCCATTCCAACGACCATACTGGTAGTTCAACAATAACGAAGAAAGCGTATCGGCCTCGCGAAAAGATTCATCAGGTAATTGTGCAAGGCGCGTGTGTGTAGCACGAAACAACCAACCCTCAACAAGCTCATAGCTAAACTCACCCTCAAAGCCCTTGGTATTATCTATATCCGTATTGCCCCACTGACGAACAGAGCCAGAGACAATTGTTTGAGTAATGGCATCATCAACACTGTGCTGGAAATACCCCAGGCTAATATAAAGGTCGCTCCATTGGCCTAACCAGATGAGGTCCCAGCTTTTAACCACCTCCGCTTTTATATCTTGGTTTCCTAGAATAATGGGGTTATTAACTAAGTTAAGCTGGTGCTCGGTAGGTGCCCGAAAGGCCGTGCCATAGAGTAATTTTACACTGTGTACATCATCGAGGTGATGCACCAATCCCAGTCGCTGACTTAACTGGTGATCAACACTTGAGATATTGTCATAGCGCAAGCCAGCGGTAAGTTCCGTGTGTTTGAAAATTGTCCGAAGGTACTGACTGTAAAACCCCAAAACTTCTCGCTCACTGGCCAAGCTAATTGTGGTGGTTTTGAGCAGCTCATCATAAAAAGGAAGCGGGAAGTTCTGCTGAACTAGATCACCCACATCAAAGTTATTGCCCGCCTTCGTTTCAGGGCTTTTTATGTAGCGATATTCGGCACCAAACTGCAGACTCTGCTGCGCCTCAATAGCCCAATCATTGTGCCACTGTATCCGCGATTCTTTTTCCCTGAATTTAAAATCAGCAAGCAGTGGCTCAGTACTGGAAGGTGAACTAAGTGAAACTAGTGCGCCCGGTGCAGTAACCTGTAGTTTTTTGTACGCGGATGTAGCGGTATAAGTTAAGAATACGTTGGAATCTAGATCAAACCAATTGAAACCCTGCTCAAAGGACAGGCTATTAAATTCACCATACACTTCATTGAGGTCATTGGCTGTATCGGCTTGAACATAAAAATCCTCGGCACTGTGGGCGCCGTGAAACAAATGCAATTTACTCTGATTCCAGGATAACTGAAGATGGGTATCACCGGTCTTTCTAGGGTCTTTAGTACTCACGATATTGGTCGAGGAAGAAAAGGTATCCTGTACTTTATATCGCTCGCCGTCATCACGATCAAAGGCGGCGTATAGATCAATATCTACTGCACCCTGAGAAGTACTAGTCTGTAATCTCGCATGTTTGCGATTTAAACTACCATAGCCCGCTTTAATCTTATTCTGCCCTTTTAAACTGACAATATTTATAACCCCCATATGGGCATTGGTGCCGTACATCGCAGACCCTGGACCACGAATAAATTCCACCCGCTGCACTTGGTCGAGCGAAAACTTAGGTATACGGGTCAATATGCCGCCATTTCGATGAATCACTAGGCGGATGCCGTCCAACAAAATGAGTATTTCCGTGCTATTTTGGGTGCTGCGATGCCCTCTAGCGGAATAGGTGTATGCAACAGGCGAGCTAGACGAGCGAAAGGTTTGGAAGCCTGGAACCAGCCCCATCAATTCATCCAGGTAATCAGCGCCAAGCCGTTTTATTTGTTGATGGGTGAATACGGTAACCGGCGAGGGTACACTTTTAAGGCTTTCATCTTGGCGCGTTGAACCCGTTACCTTGACCTTGATGAGATCCTCAAGTGACAAGGACAAGAGCTGCTCCATGTTTGATTCAGCCAATGCTTGGCTTATGCCGGTCAGCAATATCAAAGAAAGCAGCAAGCTTCTTTTTATAGGGTATGGGATCATAATCAGTAAGATTATTACCTTCTACTCATTTAATAATCTGTAACAAACCTATTTATAGCGAGTATAGGAAAACCGACACTGAATACCAGTATCGAGTTTCCTACGAATAAGAAGGGTTCGATCGAATTAATGAATACCTGTTAACTAGTCAATATCCAGTTAACCTTAATATCATCCTCACAGACTGACTAAAGCACCCATATCAAATTAACCAGTTTGTTTTTCTGTATCGATGGTAGATACAAGTGTTTTATCTGATGTTCCAAAATTGAACCAATGACAAGAAACAATACGACGACGTGATGTTGGCAGCATTAATTTTGTTACATCCGGAATTTCGGTCCAATGTGTCTGTGGACGGTAGTGGTGCTCCTGATGGTAACCATTGTTAAACCAAATCCAGTTATACCAACCGGCATAGGCCGAGACTGAATTATTTAGTTTGTTCGTATTGGGAGCTTGGTGATGCTCTAAGTAGTTTTCAACGATAGCTAACGTCTGGCCAACATACCAGATAGCGATATAAAACAAACCATAGCGCCAGTTAATTATGAATAGACTTATGATCCAAGATATCAGCGCTATTTGCTCAATACGCACCTGTAATAACTCACCTTTCTTCTTCGCATCTTCCCACATAAGAGGAAGTTCAACTCGGACGATACCCAATAAGGCGTAAGTCCATAAACTTTCTTCCTCCCCAATATTTTTGCTCCAACGATAAGTTGATGTACGATCTTTGGTCTCGCCATACACCGTGGGAATATCGTTATCGTATCTGTGATGATTATAGTGATAGTACTTATACATGGTTTGGGAACTACCCAAGCTAATCGTATTCATAACGGAGAAAACACGGTTAGTAAGATTCGACGTAAAGAAGGGATTATGCAAAAAATTATGAGCAGTGCATTGATAGTTCATCGCATACAAAGAAGCTTGTACACAGCCAATAGTAAGTAGTGCCAAAAAGCTAAGTTCATTAAAACAGAAGACCGGGGCAATTAATAATAGAAGATGCATCCAACTTATCAGCACAAGATAAGCATCCTTCGGACTGTGTTTAAACATATGATTCTCTTAGCAATCGTTCTTTTAATTATCGTTATAATAGATGCAGTAACTGCGAGAAATCATTAAACATTGTGTGAACATAGCATTCAATCACAATTCATGAGATATACGTTAATGTAGGGAATAACAGATAAAGTTGTTACCTAGCAGGTAACAGATGAGCCAATGTACTTGTAATAAGAACAGATGCAGATCTTTTTTCTCTGCGTTACTCTACTCAGCTCAGCTCAGCTTTAATAAAACCAAACACAACAAATAAAGTAAAGATTATTAATGACACGATTTTCCGTGCTTCTGCAAACGCCAGTAATTGTAAGGCCAAGGCGTCACAAAACCTGTGAATAAAGCGATTGGCATTACCCACCAGGTTAGTAAAGCGCCGCCAGTTAATAGGTAGTCCGTTGTATTCATCGCGGTCTCCATCGCTATCATAGAAATAAAGCTCATACCCAGTGCGGTTTTTAATGCGTTTTGTAATTGAAAGCCAGAACGTAGCAATATGACGGTTTCAAACATTATGCTGGTTAATAAGCCATTTATAGTTGCCAGTAGCATAATGGTCAGCGTTGACAGCTGATGATCAGTAAACTGGAAGTAAGCAATTGTGCCAAAATCCCCAAGGGCACAGCCTATCAGGCACCATTTGGTGTTATGTGCGCTTTTTATCCAGTTTACTTTATTGCTCCAAAAGGAGGTTACTGACTTGGAGGTCGTAGACGAAGAGGTCATGGCATAGTCCTAAAGAGCATCGTTCCTGTGGGAATCACCCCAAAGAGTGAATAATTAGGACTAATTCTATAGCTGGCGGCTGGATCTTCCGTTATATCCTGTCTTCTATTAGTTACACAATTTACAGTTTATCCAGAGAGTTGCGTTTTTTTGCATCCTTTAACGAACGGAAGTGGCTTGGGGTAAGGTCGGTTACTTTTTTAAATTGAGCACTTAGATGTGCCACACTGCTGTAGCCTAATTGATAAGCGATTTCGGACAGACTCAATTCATCATACACCAACAACTCTTTTACCTTTTCGATACGCTGGCTGATAAAATATTGTTCAATAGTCACTCCCTCTACACTTGAGAATAACTGACTCAAATACTTGTAGTCATGATGCAATTTCTCACCTAAATGGCTTGATAACTTTGTTCGCGATGTGACATCAATTTGTTGAACATATTCGATACATAAGCTCTTTATTTTTTCGATCAAACGTTGTTTTTTATTGCTAATCAGTTCAAAACCACAGGTTTCAAGCTTATTCTCTAGCAATGCATAAATACCAGGATCCAGTTTCTCACCATAGTTATCACCAAAGTCGACTTCACCCAAAGCGATGGTAAGAGGCTGCAACTTCAGCTCTTGCAATACAGAACTGACCACCATTCGGCAACGGTCACATACCATATTTTTTATATAGAGTTTCACTGGCCTTCTCGGAGCTGATTGATTTGTAACGCTTAGTACCTGACAGTATCTTCGCTTCATTTTAATAAAATGAAAAGTAAAGAATTATGTGTAACAGTTTGACAGAAGAATTATTAAATCACTGCAATGACAGTTCTGCATAGTCATTGACATTGCTACTTCAAGTAAAATCCAAAAATATTAGAGTTTATGGAGTAATTCCATAGTTACGCTTTATCGCTTCTATTCGAATAGAGTTAGCTTTTAAATAATGGTCAAACTCCTTCAACATATCGGGGTACTTCTTCGATGAAAGACGGTAGCTGCTACGCTGATAAGGTAGGCTATAGTTAAAACTCACGTTCACATCGGCATTACTTTCATTAATAAGCCCAAGCATTACATGGATATTGGAGTAAACACCATCTACTTTATCATTGATTAGTGCGGTGATTAGCCGTCTAAAGTTAGTTGTTCGTAACACATTAATTCCGTTCTCTTCAATAACCTCCAGATACGGAACCAAGGTCATACCTTGAACAGCCCCTATTACTCTTACCTTCCCAATAGAGTTAATATTACGCTCTGACTTAGTAATTATTCCATCCACATACTCAACAACACCGCGACTATAGTGGATTTTCTGCTGTTGTTTATAATCAAGCCCCCAACTTGGGTGATCTGGAAATCTAAAGTCAACACTATCATTAACCAGTAAAGCCCGGTGTAACTGCGAAATCGTCATCGGCCGGTATTCAAACGAAATCCCCTTACTATCAGCAAAACCATCAAAAACATCTCTAGCGATACTATTTCTATTGGCACTGAAGTAAGGATAGTGATCCAAGTTTCCAATACCTATCGTATATTGAGATTGCTCCGCAAAACACCCGTTCGAAAAAAAGGCTATCAATATAATTATCGCTTTAAGCTTAGACATCCTAAATTTAAGTAGCATTAACCTGTAACCATTAGCCTTCTATATATACGATATATTTATATTTAGTTCTTCATATCATCCGGGGATAACTTAAGTATCTCTGTTAATATTTCATTTTTATTTTCCGATGCTAATTCCAGTTGCATCCAGACGCTTTCACGCTGATCAGCCGTTAATTGACCTTTTTTACTAAACCCTAAAAACACACTTTTGCTAACCACAGGGTGATCTGAAATAGAAAGCTCATTAGCATAAGTCTCTCTTCCCATCGCGTAATTTGCTAAGGGTCTAACTAAAACAACGCTTCCATTTTTACGCATTAATAATCGATCCACATTTTCCAAATCACGACGGTTACGAGTGTCGACAACAACCCCTTCCTCGATTAACTCTTCAACCAGTGAAAAACCTTGCGGTAAGTAAACAGGCTGCGGTAACGCCAACAGATCACCATCATAATCAAATTTTTCAGCCTTCATGCTCAAAGCCACATACTCTACATATTCAAGCCGCCACTTAGCAGCCCTATTCTCGAACTTTGCAGCAGCAGCATCAGATGGGTAATGCATGTATTCAGCCCTTTCTGCAGAAAAAGAGGCTCCTATAGCCCCATCCATATTGCCCAACTTCACATCCAACAAGCATCGCCGCCACGGCATCATAACAATACGATGAGCAAAACCGGCATTCGCTAACGCACGATGAGTTAATTCA
>Ga0105352_1001477_pt1 | contig 12197 bp, 9 predicted proteins | sample EN8Hudsemesocosm_FD_83507 | JGI IMG/M metagenome (GOLD analysis project Ga0105352, IMG submission 83507) | Methane-oxidizing microbial communities from mesocosms in the Hudson Canyon - EN8B Hudson Canyon | ecosystem: Environmental > Aquatic > Marine > Cold seeps | place: Hudson Canyon | collected...
CTATACTAGGCAATCATTGGGAAGGTAAAACCTCCATCTATGCTCACTAATAGCTAGAAATTCTATCTCCATAGAATAACCCTTGATGCTTAGGCTCAAGGGTTTTTTATTGTTCAACTTTTGTGGTAAACCCTAGTTGATATAGTGGTATGTTTATGCGTTAACAGCGCGGTTATACGTAGTGATAGGTAACTATGGATTGCTATTCAGTGTTAATCTAAATTAATTACCAAAGTAACTATTTAATAGTACCTCATAATTTGGCGGAGGAATGTTCGGATTAGTTCCTGTAAATATGTGATACATTTTACGTATCGGTGTAATAGTCAATACGATACGGAGTTGCCTGCTAGTTACTTCGCTTTGAGCTGATCTTGGTAGGAATCTTTAACATAAAGCCAAGTGACTAAATTCCACTAAGCACGTTAAATAATGAAGAAAATTAAAGCGTTATGTAAGCAACGCTGTGGCGAGTTTAACGTCATCGCCATAATGCCTTGTATTCAATAATGATGGCTGCTTAATTCGCAGTATCACGATTGAGTATTGTTTTATGAGAGTAGGTGGTTAAGGTCGCCTTCGCGATTATCACGATTAACCTGATCGACAATAGTGACTATCGTCTGAGCTCGTGAACTTGTTTTAAAAGAAGATCATAAGTGTGAGGATGCAGCGTAGCACTAACTGCCTTATAGGTATGATCTGTTAGACCAGGATCATGAACTAGATTCACATTATCAGAGATGAATCGGTAATTTATCCATATATCCATTAAATAACGAAGGTGAGCGTTGTCCGATGATAGTTATCAATATAATTACTAGTTCATAGATAGAATTAATCGATGAGCGTTGACTTGATTGTTGGTGCTATGACGATTGAGCAATGAAACCGATGTCTTTATTTAGAGAGGTCTTACATACTAATTGAGTCAGTTATATGCTGTGGGGATTAAGCATTAGAGAGCTGTTTTAGATATAATGATCAGGCTTCTGATCGGTATGGCATTTCTACTGGTATGTTGCTAGCACTAGTTTTATAAGTTTCTATATTCAACGCTTGAACCTTTACATTATCACCATCTTCTTCAAGTACAATTTGTACTTTGGCTGAACCATTTTCGAAAATGGTGTCCATGGTGAATACACCAATATTGGTGGATTTATTCAGCATGGTAATATAATCGGATAATTTTATATTCGTAATAAGCTTAACTTTTCCTAATACACTAAACGTGGATAGATGACGTTGTGCATTTATATCGTTAGTCTGAGCCAAAAAAGTAATACTAAGCTTTTCTTTAACATCATCAATACGCCATTTGTTGGCAAGTTTGCTTACAAATTGAGACGCGAAATATTCATGCTGCGACTTAAAATCTCTCTGATTATTGTCGACATTTACGAGAATAATAATAGCGATTACAAATATTCCACCCAATCCCATTAGACATTTGTTGAATATATTCATTTAGTTAACCTCCGGTCGATAATCCTATTGCTTTAAAGGTGATTGACGGCGTCTAGTATTGCAATATTGCATCAATCACCATTGTTTAGTGTATTTTACGCCCCACATTAATAGCGACATGCTGGTTTCTATATCTAATCCTGCATAAGGGTTTGTTGACAGATTTAACAAGCTATCAGTGTTAGCGTTAATGCTTGTATTTGCTGGAAGGTCGCGTGATGACTCAAGATAGGCAACGTAAAAATCCATGGTAGATTCTGGGTCCCACTTATATTCAGCGCCTGCACCGAAAAGAATAGTGTCCGATAAGCCTGCGTTTGCTTGTGCGTAGGCATCGTCAATTGAGTCGGGACGGTTTTCTACACCAAAGCGAAGTTTGAGGCGGTCGTTAACCATATACTCAACACCCACACCCAAGCTCACAGTGGATTTGAAGTGTTGTTGGGCGGTTAATTTGTTGGGTCTGAATATATCGAAGCGCAACAGCATAGCTGCGGCGAAGACCTCAATATCACGATCAGTATGTATTTCAAACTCATCCCACACTGACCAGTCTACCCAGTGCGCATCGATATTTATTTTCCATCTAGGATGAGGTTTTAGACTTATACCGATGTCAAGCTTCTGAGGAAATGTGAGCTCTAAACTAGCCTTTGCTCGTTCTCTAGCAAGTCCATGAGGCATATTAAATTGGTCAGCATTGAGTGCGCCGTAGATGGACTGTCGAAACTGACGATAATACTCATACCAATCGGGGTTTAATTGCATGTCAAATGTACCTGACATCTTAACCTTAGATTCACTTTGGTAGTTGATGCCTACAGTCATCCAATCCGTTGCATCCCATAGAACGCCTACGGTCCAATGGGTTGAAAGCTTATCTTCTAAATCAATTGTAGCGGTACCTGCTTCGTCAAAAGGTCCGATATTTCCGCCGCAGGGGTTATAGATAAAAGCAAGAGCAAATCCACGCCTATCATCTGGAGGTCCGCATAAAGCGTCCTGAATCATTTCATTTATACCTGGAATCAAATTGGGGCTCAGTGCCCGCTTTCGTGTATACAAACCGTGATGACTAAATCCGATAGATGCACCAACCGAGAGCTTGTCATTGATTTCGTAACCCACTGATGGCGATAGATAGGTAAAGCGTTGCATTACATTACGTAGGGCAACGTACTTCATAGGGTCATCATCCTCTACATCACCACCACCAGCCATCTGGAAATAGGCCGCGTTAGCAAATGTGAATTTTGATCCAGGTGGATTTATCGAGAAACCCCAGCCGGGTAAAGCAGCTACGGGTATAGGCAGTATTTTTGGAACGACTTTTGCGCCATGCCCCGGAATATATATAGCGCCCTGTTTTTCAGTGTGATCATCCCAGGTGCCATTAACAATAGGGTTTCGTTCTCTATCATTCTCAGCAAATATTCGGTAATCATTAGGGGCCGTCCATTTAGTATGAGATCGCGCATATATAAATGTTGTAGCTACGCTCACGTGCCGCCCCTTTAAACGAGTAAGTCCAGCCGGGTTGTAATGTATGGAGTGAATCTTTGGCGGATCAGCAGTAACAGCATTACCCATGGATAACGCTGATCCATCAATCATCAGATTGTTAGTTAGCTGGGCTGTGGTTGCAGAAGACAACACTAAGCCAGCTAGCATCATCAAAAGACGCCAGAATATTCTGCTTTTAGAAAACTGCATTGATTACCGTATTTATTGTTATTTATTTTTTATCGTGTTCAAAAGTCGAAGTGATTGCGAATATGTGAGCAAACAAAAGTCACTTTTTAATTACAAAGGCAACGCGTATTCGACTTAAATATAGTGATATACACCAGATATCCTTTCATAGCTTTCTGCGCCAACCGAATAGCCTTGTGCGCCGGCATCTGCTGTTGATACAAAATATTACATAGCCTCACAGGGTGTAACTCAAATATCATTTCATTATTGAGCTAATAATAAATTACGATTTAAGTCAGAATAAATAGCGATAAATATGTCAAGAAATGACAATCCAAAATTTCTGTCTGTTACCCTAGAATAGGGTGCGGGTAAGGACGTTAAGAATAAGAATAATACGTACGAATATAGAAATCGGACCCAATTATGTTATCAAGAAATAACGCATCGGTTACTTCTAGCTGGCTGAAACTTGTTGTTGATACCGCTAATACACTTCAACTTGATGAGAAGTCTCTTCTTGATCAAGCGGGTATTTGCAAAAATTATTTAGCAGATACGAATGCACGCATAGATATAAGTAGGGTGTTAGAAATTTGGAACCTAATTACGGAGGCAATAAATGGGAAAAATCTCGGCCTTGAGATCGGTCGACATATTACCATTAAGTATCTTGGCTCTGTAGGCACTAGTATTTTATCCAGTAAGACGATTAAAGATGCTTGTAGTGTACTAATTCATTACGAAGATCTTATTTGCGACGCCATAACCCATAAACTAGAGCCTTGTGAGGAGGGGTATAAGGTAACCTTTGCACTGGACGATATGGGATTTAGAGGCGCGGAACAAATTATAGATGCCATGATGTCTGGTATGCAGGTATTGATTCGATGGTTGAGCAGCTCAAACATGAGCCCTAGTAATGCTCACTTTAAGCACTCGTTCTATGGGCCAAGAAATGAATATGAGGCAATATTTGATTGCCCTGTAACATTTGATTGTAAAGAGAATGCACTATTCTATAGCAAAGCTGATTTTGAACAATTACTGCCGAGCGAAAATGCAATGGTACGTTCTCTATACCAACAGATAAATCTACACGCTCTTAATCGGCTCAAACGGAATCAGCCGCTAAGTCAATTAAATATTAAAGTTAGAGAAAGACTGGTTATCGAACTCCCAAATGGTGAGCCTAATGTTGTTGATTTTTCAAAGCACTTCAATATGAGTCGTCGCACTTTTCAGCGACGTCTCAAAGAGGAGAATTGGAGTTTCCTGAGGTTGTTGGATGATACTCGAAAGATGCTAGCTACACACTATTTGGGTAATGGAGGGCTTTCTTTACAGGAAACCAGCTTTTTGCTTGGATTTTCAAATTCAGGAATATTCTCAAGAGCATTTAGGCGTTGGTATGGGTCTACTCCAATAAAGTTTGTTGCAGACAATAGAAGTGGAAATGAAATAGTTTTAACTAAGGTAACGGATATTTTTACTGGTATTTCCATCAGCTATTAGTAATAGAAAGTATTAATTATATATCGAATTTGTTAGTTAAAGATGATGGATAAGTCAAGTTTGTTGTTTGTTTAGAAGAATTATTAGTAGGTACACTGGAATAGTAGCGCTACTGTATCAATGAATAAGCTAAGGGCAATAATAATTATATAGGAAATCGTAATGAACCTTCTACGAGCACTGTTTAGTATTCTCTTTGTTCTTATCTCACAAAGTAGCATAGCATCTGACTGGGTATTTAAAAAATCTGAAAATGTTCTTGGTATAAAGGTATTTGTTCGGGATGTGTTGGGTTCGAATTTCAAAGAATTTAAAGCCGTAACTCGTGTTCAGAGCACGCTAGGTGGTGTGGTTTCATTGTTGGCAGACTCAGATAATTCTCATAACTGGGTTCATAATATGCGTTCAAACAAAGTACTGAAGCGCGCTGGAACAACTAGCATTGCGCATAGTACTACCCACAGTAAATTGATAATAAGCGCAAGAGATAATGTGATTGAGTCATCTCTGGAGCAGGATTGGGATACGAATGCCGTTACAATAAGCTTTAGGTCAAGACCGGACTATCTGCCAGAGACCGATGGAGTTGTGCGTGTCCCTTATGCGAAGGGAAAATACGTGCTAACTCCAGAAGAGAACGGGTGGGTCGAAGTCCTGTTTCAAGTACATGCTGATCCTGGCGGATATATTCCCGCTTTTTTATATAATCGAGCATTACCAAAATCACCGATAAATACCTTGTCTGGCATGCATCGGCAAATATACAAGTACAATAAGAAAACCATGGCTGCCATTGATGAGCCATAGATGCTGACTATCTGAATTACCATGCCTGTATCCATGTGGAATATCTATCAAATTTAAACAATAAATATAAGAGGGTAACTATGCTATTTAAACGACTATTGACTGGTTTTCTAGTAACCGTATTTTTTTCGACATCGTATGCATCCGAATGGAAACTAGAGAAGTCGGATGATGAGCTAGGAATTAGCGTCTATACCCGTGATGTTTCTGGTTCGGAGTTTAAGGAATATAAGGGTGTGACAGAAATGAAGAGTAGTCTGTCCGGTGTTGTTGCTCTGCTTAAAGATTCTTCAAATTTGCCTAACTGGATTCATAATATGGTTGAGCAGAAAATACTAAAAAGAAAAGCGGGTAGAAGTTTGGCCTACAGCGTGACAAAAGGAAACGACTCTGAGTCCAGAGATAATATTATCATGTCAAGTTTCAAGCAAAGTTTGGATACTAGTGTGATTACTATCAATATGAAGGGAAAACCGGATCATTTACCCAAAAAAGAAAACTATACAAGAATAGAGTCGCTTAATGGCAGTTGGACTATTTCGCCAAAAGGTAATGGCAATGTTGAGGTTATATACCAGCTACATGTTGAACCAGGTGGTAATTTTGCGTCGAAAATGTATAACGATGTGGCCGTCATTGAATCGCCTTTAGGAACGCTTAGCGGCATGCATATGCAAATAGAAAAATATCAGAACCAAAAACTAGATTTTGTTAGTGAATAATGAGAAGTTAGTTATGTAAGATAGAAAAAAGGGCTGCATCTGAGGCCCTTTTTTTATGATGATAGTGAATTATTCGTCAACTTCTATTGGACGTTATTTTTATCAGGTTCTAGATAATAGCTTGAGTTCTGGTTGGAGTGTTTTTGTGGTCCATTTTTACTATTTCGATATGTAGGGCCTGCACTTTCACATTGCCCTTATCGCTCTCTACAACGATATTAACTTTCGCAGTACCGTTCTCAAAAATTGTATTGATACTGAAAATGCCTACATTAGTTGATTTATTTATCATAAAAATGTAATCAATGAGTATTACAGTTGATGTGTCGGTAACTTCTCCTAAGATACTGAACTCACGTAGATTATTTTCTGTATTGGCTTCGTTAATATGTTCTTTAAACTCCTGGCTGATATCTGATTTAACGTCAGAAATATCCCATGAATATGAAAGATCACGAATGAAGTTGGTAGCAAAGTCCTGATGGAGTGAGTTGAAGTTATTTTGGCTGCTATTAACTGTAGCAAACATTACCATGCAAATGCCAAATAGAGAGCCCATAAGCATTAGTGTGATTTTAATGAACTTCATGGTAGTAGTCCTATATGTCGATAGTTAACAAGGTGTGGCGTACTGATCGTAGGTAATACTCACCACTGCTTGGTATATTTAACGCCCCACATCAGCAGTGACATGCCTGTTTCAATATCCAATCCAGCATAAGGGTTGGTTGCCAAATTCAATAAGCTGTCGGTATTGGCGTTAATGCTGGTGTTAGCAGGGATGTCACGTGATGATTCCAGATATGCTACGTAGAAATCCATGGTGGACTCAGGGTCCCATTTATATTCTGCACCAGCACCAAAAAGAATCGTGTCTGATAATCCCGCATTTGACTGGGCGTAGGCATCGTCAATGGAGTCTGGTCGATTTTCCATACCAAATCGCAACTTGAGTCGATCATTGACCTTATATTCAACGCCAACGCCTAAGCTCCATGTTGACTTAAAGTGCTGCTGTGATTTTGCGAGGTTTGGTCGGAAAATGTCAAAACGCAATATCATGGCTGCCGCAAATGCTTCAATGTCTCGATCAGTATGAATTTCGAACTGATCCCATACCGACCAATCAACCCAGTGGGCATCGATATTAATTTTCCAGCGTGGGTGCGGCTTTAGGCTAATACCGATATCGAATTTTTGTGGAAAGGTAAAATCCAGACTTGCTTTGGCACGCTCTCTTGCTAAGCCGTGTGGTGTATTGAACTGATCAGCATTTAACGCGCCGTAAATTGATTGCCTATATTGACGGTAGTAGTTGTACCAATCTGCATTGAATTGCATATCCATGGTGCCGACCATCTTAACGTTGGATTCACTCTGATAATTAACACCAAGTGTTATCCAGTCAGTGGCATCCCATAGCACACCTACAGTCCAGTGCGTCGATAGTTTGTCTTCCAGATCTATCGTGACGGTACCAGGCTCATCAAAGGGGCCAATATTTCCGCCGCAAGGATTATATATAAATGATAATGCAAAACCGTGGCGATCATCTGGGGGGCCGCAAAGCGCATCTTGTATCATTTCATTAATCCCTGGAAGCATGTTGGGGCTAAGTGCGCGCTTTCTTGTGTAGAGGCCATGGTGGTTAAGCCCAATGGATAGACCTATTGAAAGGCGGTCATTTACTTCATAGGCAACGGTTGGTGAAAGATAGGTAAAGCGCTGCATTACGTTACGTAAGGCGGTGTATTTCATAGGGTCATCATTTTCCACATCACCACCACCCGCCATTTGAAAGTAGGCTGCATTGGCAAACGTAAATTTTGAGCCTGGTGGATTTATAGAAAAACCCCAACCAGGTAGGGCGCCGATGGGGATTGGTAGGATTTTAGGGATGACTTTACCTCCATGGCCCGGGACGTATAAAACGCCCTGTTGTTCGTTATGATCATCCCAGGTGCCATTAACTATCGGGTTTCGTTCTCTGTCATCGGACGCGAATATTCTATAGTCATCTGGTGCTGTCCATTTCGTATGAACTTTCGAATAAACAAAGGTTGTGGCTACGCTAAGGTGCCTACCTTTCAGTCGGGTAAGTCCTGCAGGATTGTAATGAATGGAATGAACTTTCGGCGGATCTGCGGTAACCGCGTTGCCCATAGATAATGCTGACCCGTCAATCATCAGATTGTTGGTCAGTTGGGCAGAGGTTGTGTAGGGCAACACTAAGCCAGCTAGCATAATAAAATGCCAGAAAAATCTGCGTTGTGTGAAATGCATTAATTACCGTAGTTATTGTTATGTATATATTTTTTATATTCTCGTTAATTTAAAGATATTGTTTCTTAAACTACGAAAGAAATACTTTTAAATTAACGAGAATATGGATCTCTGTGTGAATATAAACAAACCGTATCATCGCGTTTTAAACCATCGTAGTGTCATTAAGCGTCAGCAGGACTGCTAGAAGCAAAAAATTACATAGGACATCGATATGTACAGAGAAAATTAATTTGATCAGATTCTATATTTTGGATAAGGAGGTGGATGCATCTTTTTGATGCTGCATGTTTAAGCTTTAGATTCATGTCAGGAAAAGACAATAGCAGGGTGTGCTTTGATATTTTAAATTGTATAGCTATAAGGTAAGAGCTATTAGCTAGGTGTTAATCGTGTAAGTAAGTCATTGATTGATGGCGGTTTTGGATAATATGCGCAATATGGTTTTCAAATATTATTGATACACATGATTAGCTCTAACGTAGATTCATTATTTTGCAATTTTCCAATGTCGTGCTTTCCAAGTACCTGAGGTTAAAAAATGAGTGTTATAAAAAAAGTATTAGTGTTCGGGCTTGCTGCCTCCTTGGCAGGCTGTGGGGCAATAACCAGTTTTAAACCAATGCAAAGTATTAAGCAATCTGCTGCCAAAGCGGTGGTAGCTGCGTACGGAGCAGATTTAAGTCCCAAGGCAGAGCTGCGTGCAAGTACAGATCCTGAACGTGATGAGAAAGCGAAAGAGGAATTGGGCTATATTCTAGGTTCACAGGCGTATCTAGCTGGGATCGGGAGTATTCGGTTAAATGAATTTCGCTATGGTATGGGCAATTTGGCCAAATTGGCACACCGTTCAGATTCCGACAAGTTTTTTGATTATGGTGAACCTGGTGTGAAATTTAATGAGTGGACCTACCTTAAAAAATTGCCACAACCTGACCTGAAAATTGGCATAACCCCCAATGTTGACACGCTCTATGGTGGGGTATTCTTTAATCTAGCTAAGGAGCCGATAGTATTAGTTGTTCCCAAAGTTAACCGTTACTTTTCTGTTCAAATTGTCGACGCCAATTTAAGTAATGTGGCCTATTTAGGAACACGTGCGTCTAATGGTAAATCAGGAAAATATGCATTAGTTGGCCCACAATGGATGGGTACCTTGCCTGAAGAGCTAGAGCTGATACGTATTCCTACCAACGAGGGAAAATTGGCGGTACGTATTCGAATAGATGGCCCAGAAGAAGAGTCTTTATTGAATGAGCTACAGGGAAAGTTTGATTCTATTCCGTTATCCAGTTATTTGGATCCAGCGAAAGCAAGAGCTTATGATGATTTCCCTGCGCCACTTGAAGGCGGGGAATTAACTGAGTACCGTCAGATTGTAGAGCTTGCGCAACGCAATCCACCCGCTACCATGGCACAGCGAGCTGCTTGGGAAAGTTACCAATATATTGGAATGTCGTTAACAGAACCGTTTAATTCAGACAATATTGACCCTGCCATCCGACGCGGTATGGGGCGTGCGATCAAATCAGTCCATGATATTGTGGCTTGGAAAGTTAAATTCCGCGGCTATAAATCCGTATCCAATTGGAATGTAGATTTGAAAGGAGGGACTTATGGCGCCGATTATTTAGCCAGAGCGGAGGGGGCAGTTCAGGGCTATATTGTTCATGATGCGGATGAAGCGATGTATTTTCATACCTATCATGATGGCGATAAAAACGTACTGCACGGTGATAATGCTTATACCCTTCATTTCGAACCAGAGTATTTGCCGCCGGTAGATGAGTTTTGGTCAATCACCGTATATGGTAATGACTATAATATTATCGCTAACTCAATCGATCGTTATGCTATCAGTAACCGAACCAAAGGTCTTAAGTATAACGTGGATGGATCTTTAACGATTCAGGTCCAAGCAACAAAACCTGAAAACGGTACGTCCAACTGGTTGCCAACACCTGAGGGAGATCAGTTCAGGTTAAATCTTCGTATGTATGGCCCTCGTGCTGTTTTGCGGAGTGCTGATTCAGTAGAGAAATATATTCCGCCGGTAACTTTGGCAAAAAATAATTAATAATCGTCGAGATCTTTGAAGACTACTTAACAATTGAAATAACTAATGGGTGAAACTGTTCACAAATAATGTGGTAAATCAGTTTCATCTGTAATTTTGTATTTCTGGTTATATATAAAATTGCTAGGATAATTTCTGTAATTCGAACATATCTTATGCATGTTTTTTGATGAATTCTTTAGGCGTTAGACCAGTTACAACTTTGAAAAATCGTATAAAGCTCGTATAAGAACTAAAGCCTAATAAATCCGATATACTTTCGATAGTATGTTCGCCTTGTTTTAAATAATGAGAGGCTAAGTCAAAACGTGCTTTATTCAATAGTTCTTGAAAGCTAACCCCATGTTCTTTTAATTTACGTTGTAACGTTCGATCGCTCATGTATAGGCGTTTGGCCATCGCGCTAACGGTAGGCTTTCCCTCCGGGAGCATGAAGCTAATGTTTCGAAATATATTCTTAATAAGTTGATTCGTAGTATCGGTGGGTAATTGCTGCTTAATATAGTTAGCCAGGTACTGCTCCATATGTAGCGCTAAGGTTAAGTTGGGCGTCTTAAAGGGTTGTTTGACGGAATCAAGGGCGAAAACGACTGCATTGCGGTTTTGTTCAAAGTGTAACGGGCATTGAAACGTTTGGTTAAACGCTTCTATATGCTTTGGTTTTTTGCGTTTAAGCTCGATACGAAGGGGTATTATAGGAGGGGTGGATGCCAGTGATAGCAGGTGTGTCATGCGTGACATGGCGGCATCAATTCCTTCGTCACCTATGTAAATTCCTGAGACTGCTGGTTGGATTTCAATAATAAATGTATCGCTGATATGTGTGCTCAATGTTATGCCCGTTGTTGCAGCGCTTATGTATTTAATATATTTATCCACTGCATCGAGCAGATTCTCACTGGCACCTCCCAGTATGGTTAGTGTATTCGCGGTATTGTTTACATGACGAGTTGCTCGAAGGCTTATGGCGTCGTTTCCTGTGGTTTTAGTAACGTGTGCCCATAATTGTGCGATCTTTAAAACATCGACTCTTAACTCAGGGTTACTACGAACATCTTGAGATATCTCGAATTGGTTGAATAGCTCAGAAGCGTCAAGATTAGCTTCCATCAAAGCGTCATAAATAGCGCTGACCCATGCAGCGTTGGTGGTATAGGTAATTGTAGAGTCTTCAGTCACAGTTTAAAAAGTCCTTTCAATACAGCTGATTAACGTTATTAGTAGTAAACGATTCCTTCATTATATGAAAATTTAGTCAATAAATAGCCACCTGTCAGCAAATGACAATGGCGCGATTTGTGATATATCTGTCGTTGGTTGAGACAGGGTACTTATTGCGTTTATGCCAATATTTAAACATTGTCATTATTCACAAAATGTAAAAACTAATACGCGCACAGAAATTAAGTGTAGTTGAAAGGCGTAGTTAAAGGTGTTGTTGAAAAGTGTGGTTAAACAACAGGTGTGCCATGTATAGAAAAGATTCGGTTAAAACTGTAGCTAGTATCTCAGTTGCTACAGGAAAAGCTATTTACTACGCGCTAAATAAGCTGGGATGTAAGACAAGCTTTTATGATATCTCTGACCGTTATGGTGTATCAGAACGGTTGTTTAATAATGATCAGAAC
>Ga0105352_1001479_pt1 | contig 12190 bp, 8 predicted proteins | sample EN8Hudsemesocosm_FD_83507 | JGI IMG/M metagenome (GOLD analysis project Ga0105352, IMG submission 83507) | Methane-oxidizing microbial communities from mesocosms in the Hudson Canyon - EN8B Hudson Canyon | ecosystem: Environmental > Aquatic > Marine > Cold seeps | place: Hudson Canyon | collected...
ATTCCTCATATCGTACGTCGACTGATCGCGTCTCATTCGCGGCACGTATTAATGGGTAGTGCGGTGCTGGGCGGCGTGTTTATGATTTGGGTGGATGTGCTAGCGCGTGAGCTCCTTGAGTCTTCGGAATTACCCATTGGCGTGATTACTGCCGCCATCGGTAGCGTCTTTTTTATCGTTGTCATGAAACGCAGGTGAACCCGTTGATAAGTGCTCAGCCTCTTTTCAATGCTCAATGCTCAATGCTTAACGGTGATAGGAATTTAGATGTCGAACTCAGCTAAACACTTAGCCTTAAAAGCACCAAAGCATGGCGGCTGCTTGCAGGCCTTGAGTCAGATATATGACCGGCCTGTCGAAGATTGGCTCGATTTATCCAGTGGAATAAACCCTAACCAGTATCCCGTTGGGCAGTGCTCGCAAAGCGCATGGAGCCGTTTGCCCTACCAAGGTGAGTCTCTTAGCTCTGCTGCGACAGCATATTATGGCTGCCATTCGCTATTGATGGTGCCAGGCTCGCAATGGGCCATCGAAGTATTGCCTTCCGTAATCGGAGAGGTTCTGAATTATCCTTCTCAGCAAGCGGGTGGTGGCGTTGCCTTGGTGCCGAAAAGTGGTTACGCAGAGCACGCTTATCATTGGCAACAGGCGGGTTACACTCTTTCTTTTTATAGTGATCTACCCACTGCTGAACAGCGTAAAATATGCGATGTTTGTATCGTGATTAACCCGAACAATCCGACCGGGTATAGCGCCGCGTTGGATACGCTCCTTGAGCTACACAAAGAGTTGAATGCGCGCGGCGCGTTGTTGCTAGTAGACGAGGCGTTTATCGACTCTAGCCCTCAGCAAAGCATGCTGACGCAAGGCGTGTTGCCCAATTTAATTGTGCTGCGCTCTTTTGGTAAATTTTTCGGTTTGGCGGGCGCTAGGGTGGGCTCAGTGTTTGGGTCGCCAGTCTTATTGTCTGCTATGGCGGAACGCCTTCCCCTTTGGTCGATTTCAGGCCCAAGCATGGAGGCGGCAGAGCGGGCTTTCCTGGATAAAGCTTGGCAGGCCGACGCACGAAGCTTACTCCTACTCGATACGGCTCGTTTAGCGAAATTGCTAATGGAAAACTTTGGGCGAAAAAGTGTCGGTTGTGAGCTTTTTCAGACGATTTATTTAGATGATGCCCCGTCAGTCTTTGATCAATTATGTCGAGCAGGTGTGGCGGTCAGGTTGCTTGATAATAAAGCCGGTTTACGATTTGGGCTACCTGCGCACGAAAGTGATGGTTGGGGTCGCTTAGAGTCGGCCCTTGGTCATTGTGTGCGCGAAAGTATACAGCGTGATTTAGCCACGGGTCAGTCGTCAGAGTCTGCTAAATCGGCACAGCTAGAGGTAATTTGTGGTACTGAATAACAAACAGAAAACATGGCCTTATTGTCATATGACTAGAGCAGAGAGTCTAAGGTTAGGCGTGTTCAATTGCTTTAATCTATTGGGTGTCGTGCTGTGTTTAATTTTGTCAGTTCAAGCGCAAGCCCAAACAGCTGATAAAAAAGTTATTCAGGCGCCAGCCCAACGCATTGTTGCTTTAGCGCCGCATACCGTTGAATTAATGTATTCACTTGGGGCGGGTGACCGCATTATTGCAACGACGGAGTTTGCGGACTTTCCCGCGAAGGCCAAAGAAATTCCGCGCGTCGGCGGTTATAACGGCTTGCAGATAGAGAGAATATTTGAGCTACAACCTGACCTTGTGCTGGCGTGGGACGGAGGTAACAAAGGTGAAGATATTGACCGCTTGGAACAGCTAGGGTTGCGCGTTGTGCGCAGCAAGATAGAAAGCATTGATGAAATATCGAGCCACCTAGAATTGTTGGGTGGGTTAATGGGGCTTGAGGCTGAGGCGGGTCAGATAGCGCAAGACTTTAGGGACGAACTGGCGCAGGTAAGGGCACGTAATCATAAAAAACCAAGCGTCCGGTTTTTCTACCAGCTCTGGCTTGAGCCTTTGAAAACTCTAACCTCTGACAGCTGGGTTAATGAAAGCCTGCATAGCTGTGGCGGTGAAAACGTGTTTTCCCCTCAAACGGGCTCGGCTTATCCTCAGGTCAGTATCGAAACTGTATTGCTGAAGGAGCCTCAGGTCATTATTGTACCGTCGCATCATGGCGATGTCATTGCGACGGGAGAGGTGTGGCAAGCTTGGCCAGAAATCCCAGCGGTGGCAAATAAGCACATTTACTCTATCGACGGCGATATTTTACACCGGCCAACCTTGCGGGTGTTGCAAGGTATGAGAGAAATTTGCAGAGTCTTTGATCTTATAAGGTCGGACTACGAACTAAAGAGAACATAAAAAGATTAACTTACGCAGGATGTTAGCAAGCGCGAATAAGCGCTTAGAGACTATCCAAGCCTAATTCCATGAAGCCAATTTAGATAAGAGAATAGCGTTATGACAGATTCGGACAAGAATGAATCCCACAAGAAAAAGATGCAGAAGCAAAAGGAAAAAGTAGATGCTCACATCGAGGCGTCGGATATTGAGCGTGGTGTGTTTATTTTGTTGACGGGCAATGGCAAAGGAAAAAGTAGCTCCGGTTTTGGAATGGTGCTGCGAGCGCTGGGGTATGACCATAAGGTAGGCGTCACCCAATTTATTAAAGGCGCCCAGTTGTCAGGTGAAGAGATATTTCTGAAGGAAAAAATGCCGGAAGTGGACTTTTACCAAATGGGAACAGGGTTTACCTGGAATACTCAGGATCGTTCTGGGGATATTGCTGCGGCAGAACGAACGTGGGTAGAAGCCGAGAGAATGCTGAAAGATGAAAGCTTAAACCTTGTGCTTCTGGACGAGCTGACGTACATGATCGCGTATAAGTATCTTGATGAAGACATGATTCTTAACGCGATTAGAAATCGGCCTCCAGAGCAAAGTGTCATAGTCACAGGTCGAGGAGGCGGTTCGGGCTTGAAGGATCTTGCGGATACGGTTTCTGAGGTAAAAGATATAAAGCATGCCTATAACTCTGGCGTGAAAGCGCGTAAGGGCGTCGACTTTTAATGCAGACTGACAGGCAGTCGGTTCTTAAAACTCAATGGGCCTATATGCGCCTGGCGGTTATGTTCTACACCCGTATTCCGGTTGGGACGATCGAGAATTATGATCAAGAGGTGATGAACCGAACTAGTCGCTACTTCACGCTGGTGGGCGCGTTAGTGGGCGTTTTATGTGCTGTCGTGTTTTCGCTAGCGAGCCAGTTTTTTCCTCAAAGTTTAGCCGTTGTATTGTCGACGGCATTTGGCGTTTGGCTGACCGGCGCGTTTCATGAAGACGGTCTTGCCGATGCGTGCGATGGTTTGGGCGGCGGATGGGATAAAGCCAAGATCCTAGACATCATGAAAGATAGCCGGATCGGTACCTATGGCTTTGTTGGGCTTGCGTTAACGCTTACCTTGAAGTGCTTGGCCTTGAGCGCCTTGCCGGCTGCATGGGTGGTGGCTGCTTTGATTGCGGGACATGTTGCATCACGATGGTGCGCGTCGCTAACAATGTGGTGTCTGAGCTACGTGCGGCTCGACGAGACTAGTAAAGCAAAGCCCATTACTAAACAGTTCGAACGTCAGGATTTTATGCTGTCGTCTGGTATCGCCGCGATTGTGTTGTTCGCCTGTTTGCCGCTAGGCGCGCTGCCTGCCTTGTTGGGCATGCTGCCGCCGGGCTTGTATTTGGCCTATAAGCTTAAGCACTGGTTGGGCGGTTATACCGGAGATGGTTTGGGGGCGATTCAGCAAGTCACGGAAGTGGGCTTTTATCTGGGGTTGGTTGTGGTCTTAAGTTAGCGTTTGGGCTTGTGGTATTTTAGTTACTGCCGGCACAGCCAGAAATTAGAGTGTCAGGGCGAGACTTTAATCAGATTGTCTTGAAACGCCGACTGCGCAACCGCTTGTTCGTCTGGTTGAGAGTCTGTTAGCCACGTTAGCACGTCGTAGTAGCGTCGAATGTTTTGTACGTAAATAACCGGCTCGTTACCGCGTGCGTAGCCGTACTTAGTTTGTTTATAGTATTTTTTCTTCTGCAATAGAGGCAGAAACTCTTTAACGTCTACCCACTTGTTGGGGTCTTTACCTGCGTTTTCAGTGAGTTTTCTGGCATCTTGCACGTGACCAAACCCGACATTATATGAGGCTAAAGCTAGCCATGTGCGGTCGGGCTCGGTGACTTCTGCCGGCACGCGCTTCTTAATCTTTGCAAAGTAGCGTGCGCCGCCATCAATACTCGCATCGGGGTCGAGTCGATTTTTAACGCCCATTTCCTTGGCGGTCGGTAGTGTCAGCATCATGAGCCCACGCACGCCGGTAGGAGACATTGCTTTCGGTCGCCAATGAGACTCTTGATAGCCAATGGATGCGATCAGTCGCCAGTCTAGATCGACTTTTTTACTAACCGATTTGAATTTCTGTTCATACTTTGGCAAACGCGAATTGGTGTGCCTAATAAAGGTACGAGCACCGACATAGTTCAGTTGTTCTAAGTGCCCAAAATAACGTTCTTTCAAGTGAAGCAGCGTTCCGTCCGCTTCAATGCGTGTAAAGAAGGCGTTCGCTTTGGCAATCAAGGTTTGGTCTGTTGTTTTGGGAAAGTACCAGCTAATTTGTTGAGCCTCACCGACTTCGAAGGCTTTTTTAACGCGTGGGTAATAGGCCTGATGAATATCTAATTCGATCGAGGTAACGACGGCGTAATCGAGTTCTTTTTCTTGGACCATTTTCATTAGATCAATGATCTCGACATCTAGCAGCTCCCATTCCACGTCGGGATGTTGGGCTTCTAGAGCGGTGAGCTCTTCTGAGTGGTAGCTATCGCTTATAACCCCCGTACGCTGACCGATTAGGTCAGCAATTTCGCGCGGGCGTTTACTACCATAGCGATAGACCACAACGGGAGTGGTTTCTAGATAAGGGCGAGAGTATAGGTAGCGAGCACTGCGGGTTTCGCTGGCGACCATAAATGCGGAGGCGAGATGCGTGTACTCGTTGTCGAGCGCAGACAAAATCTGACTGCGGGTCGAGGCGACTTTGAGCTCAAGATTGACGTCTAACTCTTCAGCAAACAACTGCGCGAGTTCATACTCGAAGCCCATTGGGCCGTGACGACCTTCGAAATAAACAGCAGGCGCGTTGCGAGTGATCACGTGCAGAGTTTTGTGTTTCTGAATCTTCTCAAAACTAGTGGGCTTATTGCAGCCAGCCAATAGGCTAGTGCTTAGCAATAGTAAGACCCAAGACTTCCAGTTGTCGAGAGAGATGAGAGGCGCACCGTTCAATCAATATATCCTTTATGTCTGTTCGGAATCACTATGTTTTCAGGTAGTGAAATAGGAGTCAATCTTTGGCGGCTTTTTGATTGTGACAAAATGTACGTAAATAGCGGTTTTTGCAGGGATATTTGACAACATTTGACCTCTATCAGCGGATTGCTCAAAAAGTGAGTTAACAGCATGAAATGTTTGCAGTAGAATACCGCCCCTTCTCACCACTACCGCGAGGCACGCCTTTATTATGTTGGAACTTCGAGGCGCTCCAGCTTTATCTTCCTTTCGAAATAACAAACTTCTTTCAGGTCTGAAATCGATCCTTCCTGACGTTGAGTCTGTTTACGCCGAATTTATGCACTTTGTCGAGTCTGACCAAGAGCTAACGATAGAACAGCTGGCAATTCTGAATAAACTTCTAACGTACGGCCCTAGTGCCAAAGTTGAAAAGCCAGAGGGGGTAATGTTTTTAGTCGTACCTCGCCCGGGCACTATTTCACCTTGGTCAAGTAAAGCGACCGACATTGCGCAAGGCTGCGGTCTAGCGGATGTGAAACGTATTGAGCGGGGAATTGCTTACTACGTGAGAGTGTCTGCCAAGCTGTCGATGGACCAGCGTCAGCAGTTGTCTGACCAGTTTTTTGATCGTATGACCGAAGCAGTATTTCATGAGATGGCGGGAGCAGAATTGCTGTTCCGTCATGCTGAACCGAAGCCACTATCTACTGTGGATGTGCTTTCCTATGGTGAAAGTGCGCTAGAGGCGGCCGATAAACGGATTGGTTTAGCTCTTGCCAAAGACGAGATTGAGTACCTGAGCAAAGCGTTTATTGAGCTTAAGCGTAATCCGACTGACGTAGAATTGATGATGTTTGCGCAGGCCAACTCTGAGCACTGTCGACATAAAATCTTTAACGCCTCGTGGGATATCGACGGTGAAGCGCAAGATAAGTCTTTGTTTGCGATGATCAAAAATACCTATCAGCTTCGCCCAGACGGCGTGCTGTCGGCATATAAAGATAATGCCGCGGTAATTACAGGCGCAAAGGGTAAGCGTTTTTATCCAAATCCCGAGACTAAAGAGTACCTGGCGAGCGACGAAGACATTCATATATTGATGAAGGTGGAGACGCACAACCACCCGACAGCGATATCACCATTTGCCGGTGCATCAACAGGCTCTGGTGGCGAAATACGTGACGAAGGTGCGACAGGGCGCGGCGCCAAGCCTAAAGCTGGTCTGAATGGCTTTACGGTATCGAACCTACGTATTCCAAATTTTGAACAACCTTGGGAAAGCGACTTTGGTAAGCCTGATCGCATAAAATCTGCATTAGATATCATGATTGAAGGGCCTATTGGTGGCGCGGCATTTAATAACGAGTTTGGTCGTCCTAATTTGTGCGGATACTTCCGAACCTTCGAAGAGCAGGCGGTTGGGCCGAATGGCCAGGAACTGCGTGGTTATCACAAGCCGATTATGATTGCCGGTGGTCTCGGTAATATTCGAGCAGACCATGTAGAAAAAGGCGAAATTCAAGTTGGCGCCAAGCTTATCGTGCTTGGCGGCCCTGCCATGTTGATTGGTTTAGGCGGTGGTGCGGCGTCTAGTATGGATTCCGGTACGAGTCACGCGGATCTCGATTTTGCTTCAGTACAGCGAGAAAACCCAGAAATGGAAAGACGCTGCCAAGAAGTGATCGACCGTTGTTGGCAGATGGGGGAGAGCAACCCGATTGCGTTTATTCATGATGTTGGTGCGGGTGGTTTGTCTAACGCGTTCCCTGAATTGGTTGGCGATGGCGGCCGTGGCGGACGTTTTGATCTGCGTAAGGTTCCTAATGATGAGCCTGGCATGGCACCGCACGAAATATGGAGTAACGAGTCGCAAGAGCGTTATGTCATCGCGGTGGATGCGGATAAGTTAGACCAGTTCGAAGCCTTATGTGAGCGCGAGCGTTGCCCCTATGCGGTGGTAGGCGAAGCGTTGGAAGAACACGAGCTAATCGTTGAAGACCCCTTGTTTGAGAACAAGCCTGTCGATTTGCCGATGTCAGTTTTGTTTGGCAAGGCACCGAAGATGCATCGTTCAGTTGAAACACAGGCATTTACCAAGCCTATCTTCGATTCTACAGCGGTTGATCTTGCCGATGCGGCAGAGCGCATATTGCGCCTACCTAGCGTGGCGAGTAAGAGCTTTTTGATTACCATTGGCGATCGTTCAATCACTGGCATGGTGACACGAGACCAGATGGTGGGGCCGTGGCAAGTGCCCGTGGCCGATGTTGCTGTGACTTCAACGGATCTAGAAAGTTATACCGGCGAAGCGATGGCAATGGGCGAACGTACGCCGATTGCATTGATTGATTCGCCAGCCTCTGGCCGGATGGCTGTGGGTGAAGTTGTCACAAACTTAGCGGCAGCGAGTATTGCAGAACTTTCTGACATAAAACTGTCGGCTAACTGGATGGCAGCAGCAGGGCATCCGGGTGAAGATGACAACCTATACAAAACTGTCGAAGCGGTGGGAATGGATCTCTGTCCTAAACTGGGCATTACGATACCGGTTGGTAAAGACTCGATGTCTATGAAAACCGTGTGGGAAGAGGGCCGTGAGACACGTAGTATGACCTCCCCATTGTCATTGATTATTTCGGGCTTTGCGCCAGTGGTCGACGTGCGACGTACCTTAACCCCGCAGCTGAAGACCGATGCTGGCGAGACCGATTTGATTTTGATCGATCTCGCGAATGGACAAAATCGTTTAGGTGGCTCGGCACTCGCGCAAGTTTATAAGCAGGTTGGCGCTGTTAGCCCAGACGTTGATGATGCTGAAGACCTCAAAGCCTTTTTCGCGGTTATTCAAGGGCTTAATCAAGATGGAAAACTACTGGCTTACCATGACCGTTCAGACGGTGGCATGTTTACCACTGTTTGCGAGATGGCATTTGCCGGACATGTCGGTGTCGATGTTCGCCTGGACCTATTAGCCGAAGATAGCACGCATTACGCGCGCGAACTGTTTAATGAAGAGCTTGGTGCGGTCATTCAAGTACGTCGTGACGAAACCGAGTTTGTGCTACAGCAGTTTACCGCCGCCGGATTAGGAGAGCATACGCTCGTGGTCGGTAGCCCCAACGAAGACGATACCATTCGTTTTAGTGATGACGGCGAAGCGTTGCTTGAAAAGCCTCGCAGCGAGTATCACCGCATTTGGGCAGAAACAAGCTATCGAATGCAGGCTTTGCGTGACAACTCAGAATGCGCCGAGCAAGAGTTTGATGGAATTTTGGATACTCAAGACCCCGGCTTGTCTGCCGAGTTGAGCTTTGATATCGATGATAGCCCCGCTGCTCCATATATTAATACGGGGGCGAAACCTCGGGTCGCTGTATTAAGAGAGCAGGGTGTTAATGGGCAGCTGGAAATGGCCGCTGCATATACCCGCGCTGGCTTCAGTGCTGTAGACGTTCATATGAGCGACTTAATTAGCGGACGCGCTTCTTTAGCCGACTTTAATGCGCTTGTTGCGTGTGGTGGGTTTTCTTATGGTGACGTGTTGGGCGCTGGCGAAGGCTGGGCAAAATCTATTTTGTTCAATACCGAGCTAAGAGCGCAATTTACTCGTTTCTTTGATGACACAAACACTTTGGCGTTAGGCGTGTGTAATGGTTGCCAAATGCTATCGAACCTTCGTGAGTTAATTCCTGGAACAGATTATTGGCCACACTTCGTTAGGAACCGCTCAGAGCAGTTTGAGGCACGTGTCGCGATGGTTGAGGTGCAAAAGTCACCGTCGTTAATGTTGCAAGGAATGGAAGGTTCGCGCATGCCAATCGCTATCGCGCATGGAGAGGGGCGCGCTGAGTTTGCCAATCCACAGAAGTTAGAGAAACTAAACGCTAAGAGTTTGGTTTCGCTGCGCTATGTCGACAATTATGGCAAGCCGACTCTGCAATACCCAGCCAACCCGAATGGTTCTCCAGAAGGGTTGAGTGGTGTGTGTTCCGAATCTGGTCGCGTCACGATCATGATGCCTCACCCAGAAAGGGTGTATAGAAGCGTACAAAACTCATGGCATCCTGACAGTTGGGGCGAAGACGCACCTTGGTTGCGTTTGTTCCAGAATGCGCGAAAACAGTTCGACTAAAATTGTGTTTGTGCCTTGGTTGGCGAAAGAGAAAAAGGCTACAGAAAAGAGTGTGTGAAATAATGTAACAGCAAGTTAACTTATTTACACAGTGAGCGGTAGGCAGAACTAGTTTTGATTAAAATTTGTTCTCTCTGCCGCTTTTTTTAGTCAAAAAATCGCCAGCCGCACCAAACTTGAACATATTTTCAATTTTTTTATGCACATAGAACAACGGTCGTTGCTTTTGTCTACAGTATTTAGAAAAAATAACTAATATTTTTTTATTGAATTTACTAACTTATTGATTTGTATATAGAATATTGACTGGATCAAAAATTTGTCAATTTGACTTAAAGCCGCATAATACGGGCGTTTCAGGCGAGTACACAGAAACTGTTCACAGACTTATCCACAGATTTTGTGGGTAACTTATTTTTCGAAGTGCCCACTCTCGTTAAAACCCTTTAATGATAGGGTTTTGTCTAAAAAATATGCAATTTGATACGTCCCGAAGGGCTGGTGTGGAGTTATTTGATGTACAAGCTTTGTTTTTTTGTTCCTGCGGCGTTTGCCGAAAAAGTAAAACAGGCTGTGTTTGAAACCGGGGCAGGCCGGCTAGGTAATTATGAAAATTGCGCGTGGCAAACGTCAGGGCAGGGACAGTTCAAACCGCTCGCTGCCGCCACTCCCTTTATTGGTTCAAAAGGGCAGTTAGAGTACGTCGAAGAATTACGGGTCGAACTGCTATGTACTGAAGATAATGTCAGAAATGCAGTGGCCGCATTGAAGCGAGCTCACCCTTATGAATGCGCCGCTTATGATGTCGTAAAACTCGAAGACATGTAGCCATACACACGTTATTTCCAAATTAAGACATAGCTATCGAGCCATATACTTAGTTCTAGGCATGAGGCTAATTGTTATCTATCTGCAGGACTAATAACCGCATTACCTCCTCGCTTTAGCACGTGGGTATAAATCTGGGTTGTTTTTACATCACTGTGCCCTAGTAGCTCTTGAACAGTGCGAATGTCATAACCAGACTCAAGCAGCTGCGTTGCGAAGCTGTGCCGAAACGTATGACAGGTGACTTTTTTGCGCACTTGAGACAGTGACACAGCCTTTCTTAGTTGCTTTTCTAAACCAGACGGGTGCGCATGATGGCGGCGCTCTTTAGAATTCGCTTCTCTAGGGTCAACACTTCGTTTATACGAGGGAAAGATGAATTTCCAATGTAAGCTCGTCGCCTGACTTGGAAACTTCTTCGCCAAAGCAAAGGGCATTTGAACGCTCGGAAAGCCTTCATCACAATCGAGGTAATGATAGTGTTCTGCAGACTTAATGGTTTGCTCTAAGCCCACGATGCATCGCTGAGGCAATACTGTGACACGGTCTTTTCTGCCTTTGCCTTCTCGCACAATAATCGTCCGCTGATCAAAATCAATATCCTTGATGCGAAGCCGTAAAATTTCATTCTTGCGCAGTCCCGCGCCCCACGCTAGCTCGATCATTGTTTTAAAGGGATGAGGTAGTAGTTCTAAAATCGCCTCCACTTCATTTCGACTTAGTACAACGGGAATTCTAGTCTGTTCTTTAGAGCGCACGGCATCAATATTTTCAAGTGGACGAACAAGCACGTACTTAAACAAAAAAACCAAGGCGCAAAGTGCTTGGTTTTGAGTATTGGGAGATACATGGCGATTGACTGCAATGTGAGTCAAATAACGCGTTACATCCTGAGCACAAATTTCGTCTGGGCTTTGGTAGTCACAAAACCGAATGAACTGATTGATCCAATAACAGTATGTTTTCTCGGTCGTGAACGCTTTCTGTTGAACGCGAATAACCGACCTAACCTGTCTCATAAAAGGGCTTCCTGCCATAATCGTGCGCTCCAGAACCGAAAAAGTACTGGTTATTTATACAGCTCAATTTTTTGGATGTAAAGCGGACGCGTCTCAATTAATTTGCCGTTTCGCGGAAATCCAGAAATCAATTGCAATAAAAACAAAGCGTTAGTGCCAAAAAGGATGAATTATAAAAAACCGAATTAATAGGAAAGTCAGCCCTCTTCGCAAACCTAAGCAAAAGTTAACCAATAGTCGTTTAATTTGGGATAGCTTGTGTTAATTTATAAAAAAAACCAATCACAACAGTGGCTTACTCGATGGATTTGAGGCGCATAAAAAGGGACATTAAACCGACGCGTCTGCTTTACACCCCAAATCCGACATTCATTGAGCAAAAAAGCATGAAGAAGATTAATTCACTAAATTTGTTTAATAAGCGTTATACGCATTGGATAATTAAGGCCGGGCACATTGAAGATTAATCGTAACTTCAAAAGATTAACAAACGCAGGACCTATCGGAGGCGGCTGGGAAGGCATCGTCATTCAGTCGCTTATGGCTGTCTTATGTCTATCTCTAGCGTACTTTTTCAAAGACAGCTTTTTTTCATTAATCTTAGTTTTACCGACGCTTGCATTTATTTATGGGGTCGTACTAGATCTCAAGACCTTATTTTCAGGTAACGCTAGCCATGAGTAGTAAGCAAGAAAAAGCGTATAACAAAGCAAAGCACTACCGCTTCGCTCGGACGCACTTCGTGCGCCCGTGTTTGCGGCGTTATGCACAGTGAGCACCTGTAATGAATGAGCTTTACTATCTAGGGTTCAATGATCGGAGCATTGACCTCTACGTTGAATCTATCGAAGAATATGATGAGCAAAAGTTACATACTGGTGCTTACA
>Ga0105352_1001483_pt1 | contig 12149 bp, 10 predicted proteins | sample EN8Hudsemesocosm_FD_83507 | JGI IMG/M metagenome (GOLD analysis project Ga0105352, IMG submission 83507) | Methane-oxidizing microbial communities from mesocosms in the Hudson Canyon - EN8B Hudson Canyon | ecosystem: Environmental > Aquatic > Marine > Cold seeps | place: Hudson Canyon...
CAACAGGTGGAGGCGCTACTTTATCAATAATGGTTTGAAATAATGGTGTCATATCGCCACCAGAAACATCAGCTTCTAAGCCAGCAAAACCATTTAAAGCAGACGCATAGATAATTGGGAAATCTAATTGCTCATCCGTTGCACCCAAGTTATCAAACAAATCAAATGTTTGGTCAACAACCCAATCAGGACGTGCGCCCGGACGGTCAACTTTGTTAATAACAACGATAGGCTTTAAACCCAAAGCAAATGCTTTTTTAGTCACAAAACGCGTTTGTGGCATAGGTCCGTCAACGGCATCAACCAATAACAACACAGAGTCAACCATAGATAAAACACGCTCAACCTCACCACCGAAGTCAGCATGTCCTGGTGTATCTACAATATTAATGTGATAGCCATTCCAGTCAATTGCAGTATTTTTTGCCAGAATGGTAATTCCACGCTCTTTTTCAAGGTCGTTAGAATCCATCATTCTTTCAGAGGTCTTTTCATGTGCCGAAAAAGTACCTGACTGCTCTAATAATTTATCAACCAAAGTTGTTTTACCATGGTCAACGTGCGCAATGATTGCTATATTTCTTAATTTATCTATCACTTTATTTGTACGGTTAATTTAAAAATCGGGGTGTGTTTGTTCAAACAGCGTATTTATTAACTTTGCTCCCAAGGTAATTGGCTATATCGCCAACCACTGAGGTTGCCACGGTGCTTATCGTCATCTAAAGCACCTTCAAAGCCATCCAATATATTAATTGAATGTGAAAAACCTGCCTCTTCTAGGGCTTGTGCCGCGTCAAGAGAGCGCTGGCCACTACGACATAAAAGTAGCACAGGTCTTGTTAAATCATTATTCACAGCTACTTTTACTTGCTCAACAAATTGCGTATTAACTTGCCAACCTGGACACTCTTTCCAAGGCACGTGTACTGCAGGTAAAGGATGTCCCACAAAACCATGCTCAACTTTAGTTCTGACGTCAATCATTACCGCGGCAGGATTTTCCTGCATATATGCCCACGATTGTTGGGGTGTTAAGTTCTCTATCATGCGTTCATTCTATGAGTTTGTAGACTATCAACTAGAGCGAATCACCAAGCTTTTGCCCGATAAACTGCGCTTCATTCCTCAAGCCTTGCCGTATATCACCTAAAGCCCTATTCTCACGATAATAAATAACCTTCATCGAGGAAAATAAACTTAACATTTCATTATCTGCGAGTAAAAAATTTGGATTTTTAGGCCCTTGCTGATAAATTTTATGTTGCGTATAAGTTTGATAAAAAAGCAAGCCATTCGGCTTTAAACATTCCATTATCGCATTACAAATCGAACGGTCAAGGAATCGACTCACAACGACCACATCAAAACTGTTTGCAGAAAAGCTGAACGGACTGATTTCTTGGGTGAAGGTCTTAACGGCTAAGGCTTCAGTGTCCGCTTGGACCTGTAATTTTTGTAAGGCGAGCGTAGAAATATCCCATGCCTGCACAGTCATACCCTGCTTAGCTAGCAACAAAGCATTAGCGCCCAAACCGCAAGCCAAGTCTAAGGCTTGCCCCGATTTGGGTAATAAATAAAGATTATCACTGAGAACCTCGCTAGCGGTGGCCTCCGATACTACGTTCTCAGAATAAATAGCATTCCATTTATCAACAAGCGCCTTATTCACGAGCAGCAGATTTTGTTTTTAGCCAATCTTCAAGAAAGACTAAAAAGGTACGAACTTTAGCGGATAAGTATTTTCGATGCGGGTAAACCGCATGAATATTCATAGGCTCTATCGCATAATCATCTAAAACAACCTGTAAATAGCCTTTCTCTATATCTCGAGCAACAATATACTCAGGCAACATGACTAAACCTAGGCCTTTTTTAGCAGCGATGCGAATGGGATCGGCTGCATTTGCCTGCATTCGCCCAGAAACAAGCACCTCCTTTTTTCCTTCTAACCCCCTAAAAAGCCATTTATTTCGTGGAGGAATAGCCCAATTCACTAAACAACTATGATTAAGCAAATCATCCGGCACAAGCGGCTTACCCTGCTCCTCAAAGTAAGACGGTGAACCGCATACTAATAAAGGCGAACTAGCGAGCTTTTTAGCAATATGACTCGTATCTTCTAAGCTGCCAAAAGTAATCGTGACATCGATGCCTTCATCAACCAAATCACCAATATTACTCTGTAAAACCAAATTAACCGACAGGTCTTTATGCATCGCCAAGAATTCGGCAATGGCAGGTGCAATATATAAAGCGCCAATAATAGGTGGCGAACTGATTTTTAACTTCCCCCTAGGCTCGGTATGCAATTGCGTAACTGCGTCTTCCATTTCTTCAATCTCAGAAAGAATGATTCGACAGCGCTGCAAATAAGCAGCACCGACATCAGTTAAGCTTAAACTACGGGTAGTACGATTAAATAAGCGAGCGCCTAAATAGTTTTCCAAGTGACCGATATGTTTAGTTGCCATCGCCCTAGAGACAGACATTTCTTTGGCACCGCCAACAAAACTACCAGCCTTGGCAACACTGGCAAATACCTTCATTCCCGTTAATTTATCCATAGAACCACCTCACACCTTTAGGAACATGTACGAAATAACTTGAGCACAATGGGGTGCAGTAGTTAGTCTGCCGTTTAAAATACAGGCTGAATGACCTGCGCCCTAGATAACAATATATAAATTATTTCATTGCACGATCTTTTAGCTTATTTAGCAACCACAAGCCAAGCTAGAAACCATTATAAGTTGCTATGAATAGACACGAAAGGTATAGCTCTGGATTTTTAATGCCTACAGACCTTATTTGAGAAAAAATCAACCGGTGCTGTAACGAAACAAACAAAAAGGGCCAACGAATGTCAGCCCTTAAGTTGCACGTCTAAAATACTAACAGTCCTTATTAAGCCTAGCGACCTAGCACTGCAGCCTTGATATCAGCACCAGGAACATGCCTAACATCTTGCCCTTGTACGGCATAAATCACATAATCACAAACATTACCGGCATGATCACTAATTCTTTCCAATGAGCGAATTGCTTGCATTACATTGAGTGTACGTTTGATATTACGACTATCTTCCATCATAGACAAAGTAAGCTGACGGAAAATACTAATGTACTCTTGATCAACGTCTTTATCGCGTAAAACCACTTCAACAGCGGTCTCTACATCTAGTCGGGCAAAAGCATCCAATGCATCATTTAATATAGACCTAACTAACTCCAATAAATGCTTTAACTCATGAAAATCAGTATATCCTTTATTAAACTCTTCAAGTTTAATTGCCATATCAGCAATACGTTTAGCCTGATCCCCCACGCGCTCTAACTCACTAATCGCCTTGGAAATAGCAATTAGTAAACGCAAATCAAAGGCAGCCGGTTGTCTTTTAGCAATAATTAACAAACAAGCTTCATCAATATCATGTTCTAGGTTATTAACCGCAGCATCACCCTGAATAACCTTTTCAGCTAACTCGAGATTGCCTGTCACTAATGCCTCAACAGCATCAGCTAATTGCTGCTCAACTAGCCCACCCATTACTAAAAATTGATTACGGATATCTTCTATTTCTTCATTAAATTTATGAGAAATATGCTTACCTATTTGCTGCTTTTCCATTTTTTTACTCACTCAATATCGTGTTTAGCCGTAACGACCGGTAATATAATCTTCAGTCTGCTTTTTTTCAGGATTAGTGAAGATGGTATTAGTGTTCCCGAATTCAACTAAATCCCCCATATACATAAAAGCTGTGTAATCAGAAACTCGCGCCGCTTGCTGCATGTTATGAGTAACGATAACAATGGTATAGGTTTCTTTCAACTCATTAATTAATTCTTCAATTTTTAATGATGAAATCGGATCCAATGCAGAAGAAGGCTCGTCCAACAATAAAATCGACGGTTCAATAGCAATCGCACGCGCAATCACCAATCGCTGCTGCTGACCACCAGATATACCCAGAGCATTATCTTGCAAACGATCTTTAACTTCATCCCAAATCGCCGCACCACGTAATGACTTTTCTACTGCTTCATCTAAAATTCGACGGTCATTAATGCCTTGAATACGTAACCCATAGGCAACATTTTCATAAATGGATTTTGGAAAAGGGTTTGGCTTTTGAAATACCATACCCACATGGCGACGCAACTCAGCAACATCAACACCAGGCTGATAAATATCTTTACCTTCGATATTGATTTTACCTTCAATTCTGGCGCTATCGACCAAATCATTCATGCGGTTAATACAACGTAATAAAGTCGATTTACCACAACCACTTGGACCGATATAAGCAGTTACTTGCTTCTTCGGTATCTCCATATTAATGCCATGTAGCGCTTGTTTCTCTCCGTAAAACAAGTTTAAGTCTTGTATTTGAATGCTGGTTTCATTCGTGCTTTTATTCAGTTGATTTTTTTGCGCAATAGCACTCATATCAATGGCATGTGTACGTACAGGTTCTGAACTCATAAGATCACTCAGTTTTTTTTAAAATAATGTTCGATATTAACAATGTATCAGCCACTAACTTTCTAAGGCTTTATACTTCTCGCGCAAATGATTTCTAATACTAACAGCAAATAAATTTAAGCTAATAATAACCATGACCAATAATAATGAGGTCGCATAAACTAATGGCCTAGCCGCTTCAACATTCGGACTTTGGAAGCCTACATCATAAATAAGAAAACCCAGATGCATAAACTTTCTATCTAAATGCATAAAAGGGAAATTACCATCTAAAGGTAGCGTCGGTGCTAACTTTACCACTCCAACCAACATCAAAGGCGCAACCTCACCCGCAGCTCGCGCAACCGCCAAAATCAAACCCGTCATCATTGCTGGGCTTGCCATAGGCAACACAGTCAACCATAAGGTTTCAGCTTTTGTCGCACCTAACGCTAGACTACCTTCACGAATTGATTTCGGTACACGCGATAAACCTTCTTCTGTAGCAACGATAACCACTGGCAAAGTTAATAAAGCTAACGTCAATGAAGCCCAGAACATCCCAGGCGTACCATAAGTTGGCGCTGGCAACGCTTCAGGGAAAAATAAACTATCTATATTTCCACCTAAAATGTAGACGAAAAAACCCAAACCAAATACACCATAAACAATCGAAGGTACACCAGCTAAGTTATTCACCGCAATTCGTATAATACGTGTCGTAAGGCCTTGCTTGGCATATTCACGCATATACACAGCTGCAATCACACCAAAAGGGGTCACAATTACCGCCATAATCATAACCATCATAACGGTTCCGAAAATAGCGGGGAAAACACCGCCTTCGGTATTGGCTTCACGTGGGTCTTCACTAAGAAACTCCCAGCCTTTAGCTAAATAATGACCAGCTTTTTGCAAGACATTCATAGCATTAGGCTGATAATACAACACGATATGCTCTAATGCTATTTCAACTTCCTGACCACTCGATGTCTTAGCACTTAGACTATCACGTCTAATTTTCTGGTTAAGATCAGCTAAATTAGCTTGTAAGGCTTGATAAGCTTTTTCAAATACCGCTTTTCGCTAGCAAGATCTTGCTTTGCCTGTGCATCCAGCTTATCTTCAATCTCTAGTTTGCGCTCCTTTAAACGTAAGCGTTCCAATTGGTAATTGATTGTACCAATTTCGCCCTTTTCTATATCCTTAATTTGCGCAAAGATATCCAGCGTACGCTCAATGCGCTCAGCTAATATCGTCCAAGCTTGCTCGCCCTGCGCAACAACCTTACCCTCTTCTTTTATAGTCTCTAAATAACCATAAAAATTACCCCATTCACGGCGCTCTAGTACCATTAAATTTTCAGGGTACTCAGTTTTCTTAATATCTTTACCAAGTAACCAACGAAAGTCTAAGCCACTTACATCTCTGTTGCCGGTTTTAACTAAATATTGCGTTAAGCCTGCAGCTGCTTGTTCAGGCGTATAACCTGCCGCCTCTGCAAGTTCAGGCTTTAATACTTGCTGATCAACCATTTCAGCAATAATAGTAATAGGTTGCTCATTTGCATTTTCCACATAAGCAATAGAAGCAACATTCGCAGGCCAGAAATGTCCTAAGCCACGAACTGCAATTAAAGTAAGTAAACCAAAAACCATAATTAGACTTAAACTCACCGCTGCAGCATTTAGCCATACCCACGGCGCACCGGTTTTAAACCATTCACGAATCATACTGACACCTTTAAATCTGAAATTTTATAATCAAGCATTTTCATAATGAACTATATTTTTCACGTAAGCGCTGACGAACAATTTCAGCTAAGGTATTAAAAACAAAGGTAAAAGAAAACAACACTAAAGCAGCAAGGAACAACACTCGATAATGTGTACTATCCACTTCCGACTCGGGCATTTCCACAGCAATATTAGCTGATAAGGTACGCATACCTTGAAATACGCTTAAATCCATCACCGGTGTATTACCGGTTGCCATCAATACGATCATGGTCTCGCCCACAGCACGCCCTAAGCCAATCATTACCGCTGAGAAAATACCGGGGCTAGCCGTTAATAACACAACCTTAGTCATCGTCTGCCAAGGCGTTGCACCTAAAGCTAAAGAACCAACCGTTAAATGCTTAGGCACACTAAAAATAGCATCTTCAGTGATTGAGAAAATAGTAGGAATCACCGCAAAGCCCATAGCGATACCGACCACTAACGAGTTGCGCTGATCGTAACCTATGCCCCACTCGGTATTAAACCAACTGATAAGACTGCCATCAAACATAATCGCTTCCATAGGAGCGCTGGCGCTAATTGCAAAGTAAGTTGCCAAAAGAATAACCGGTATTAATATCGCAGCCTCTGTTCCTTCTGGTATTCGTAAGCGTATGTCCTTAGGAATATATTGCCATAGATAAGCAAATAACAGCACAGCAACAGGCAGCGTTAATAAGATACTAAACACCGCCATTAAGTTCTCTTCAACAAAAGGCGCCAACCAAAGCCCTGCCAAGAAACCTAAAATAACGGTAGGTAAAGCCTCCATAATTTCAATACTCGGCTTAACTACTCTGCGCAGACCAGAAGTCATAAAATACGCGGTATAAATAGCCCCCATGATCGCCAATGGCACAGCAATCATCATCGCGTAAAATGCCGCTTTCAAAGTACCAAAAACTAAGGGAGTTAAGCTATATTTAGGTTCAAAATCATTACTTGAAGAAGAAGACTGCCAGATATAGTCAGGCTTAGGATAACTTTCATACCACACTTCTTGCCAAATGGATTTAATCGACACTTCTGGGTGTTCATTTTCCACATGCCAAACATTAATCATTCCCTGCTTATCTTGAAGCATGAAAACATTTGCCCTCGGTGACATAGCCAATAATTCCGGCTGCGCTGAAGTAACACTCTCTCTCAACAGCTCCCTTTCAGCGGTTGAGTGATAAACCCCAACAATACCTTTAGCATCGACAACCACAAACCCTTTTCTGCGCTGTTCAGCATCAATACCGGCAACAGCATAGTCCGAAACTTTAAAGACACGCAATTTCTGAACTGACATATGGTTACTGACATCACGTACGGCAGTCCACTGTGACACCAAACCTGTATTATCGCCTGCCAATAAAGACAGCTCACCCGTCAAAAATACTAAGCTAGTTAACTTCTCTCCTACATTCAGCAATTCAGTATGCTGAACAAGGTGAGGATTTTCTTTATCACTGATATCAAACATACTTAAGCGGCCTGTGCGACTTGCTAAATACAAGTTACGCTGCTACTTATCAAGCAAGATGTATTCAAGATCCTTAGAATCTACATCTATTTCAACATCGACACGCTCAAAACTGTCGTCATCAGAAAAAAGCGACTCTCCTTTAAAAAAGTTAGTTAGCAATACTCGATTACCCGCAGTTCTTGCAACTAAAGTAGTGCCTGATTCACCCACTCTAAAAGCCACATGAGTAATTGCCTGCCCCTGAGAATCCAGCTGCAGAGCTTGCTCACCCAAAGGAAACTCAATCTGCGGAGTAATTAAGCGCTTATCATTAGGGTAAGTTATTTGATATTTATGTCGCGCAATGATGACACCACCATTATTTAAGCCGTATGCGATACGTCCGCGCGATGGAGCCCCTACACTAAAGCTAGAGATGCTTCCCTCTTCTGGAACAACAGATTGAACTTTAAGAACTTTACCCGTTGCTGTAGCAAAGAAAACGGCTTTACCTTGATCGGTAAAACGTACCGCAACTTCATTTTGCTCTTCAGTTGTTAAATGTAGACTCTTTCCTGCTGATTTCTCAGGTAATTCATATTGATATAAAGCATGAGCATCCGCCGAAACAAACAGAGGGTAAACCACATACATTAAATAGAAGAAAATTAAGACAATGGCGACAATAACACCCAAGCCGCCGGCAACGACGCCATAGCGAGTGAGTTGGTCTTTTATCTTACGCCACTTTTGATAAGTTTCACTTATCTGAAGTTTAGATGCTGTCATAGTTTAACGATAAAAATAATTGAGTCATGAATCATATTTAAATTATACAAACCTTATATGACAAAAGAATGAAACACTCTCTAATCACAAAAACGACAAGCAAAAAAAAACTAGGAGCCATTAAAAATAGCGCCTAGCTTTAAATTCAATCACTCGATCTACTTAAACAAATGGGGGGAGTTATAGTAAATCTTGATTAATGCGGCGTCCTTGCCCAATAATATCCGTATTATCCTATTCCATCCTTAAATCTTATAACAACTTAGCTAATGTCTTATTAACTACTTTAGCTGGCAGAGGAATATAACCATCTTTAATAACGATTTTTTGACCTTCTTTAGATAAAACCATTCTGATAAATTCTCTTTCTAACGGCGCTAAAGCTTGGTTAGGTTTTTTATTAACATACACATATAAGAAACGAGCCAATGGGTATTTACCTGACAATACATTTTCAGGTGTCGCCGCAACAAAAGGTGAGCCTTCTTTTTTAGTCAAAGCAACCGCTTTAACACCTGACGTCTTATAGCCGATACCTGAATAGCCGATACCATTTAGTGAAGTTGAAACAGACTGTACAACAGAAGCAGAACCAGGCTGCTCTTTTACATTGCTTTTATAATCGCCTTTACATAAAGCTTTTTTCTTAAAGTAACCGTAAGTACCTGACACTGAGTTACGGCCATATAACTGAATACTTTTATTTTTCCAAGAATCCGTTAAACCCGCATCACCCCAAGTTGCAATATCAGTAGCATAACCACATTTACGTGTAGATGACATAATTGCATCAACTTGTGCAATCGTCATACCACTAATAGGGTTGTCTTTATTAACATAAACCGCTAAAGCATCGATAGCAACAGGAATCGCCATTGGCTTATAGCCGTATTTCTTTTCGAAAGCGTCCAACTCTTTATCTTTCATTTTACGACTCATAGGACCAATATTAGCCGTCGCTTCAGTTAACGCTGGTGGTGCAGTAGATGAACCTGCCGCTTGAATTTGAATATTTACATATGGATAATTACGCTTGAATGACTCTGCCCATAATGTCATTAAGTTAGCTAAAGTATCAGAACCAACGCTTGATAAATTACCTGATACGCCGCTTTCTTTTTGGTATGCAGGAAGCTTAGGATCAACTGTTTGCACTGCGATTGCAGATGTACTTGCTAACGTTGCTGTAACAAAACCAGCCGCCGCCGCTAAAGATTTCACTTTAGACGTAATTTTCATTTTTAATCTCACATTATCAAATTAAGATGCTGCGTATTATGTACAGCAAATATGACAATGGTATTACAAAATAACCGTTATTTTTAAAGCCTACTATTTCAATTCATTTTTTAAACGCTGATAAATACCACCGAAACTACCATTACTCATCATTAAAAAGTGACTTTTCGCTGCGACCTCTTGTTGTAATTCGGCAATAATCTCATCTATAGAAGTACAAATTTGAATATTATCTGCATAAGTTTTTAGCTCACTTAAGTCCCAAGCTAAATTTTCCGGCTGATAAATTATCGTTCTATCTGCCAAACTGAGAGCATCAGCCAATTCTTTGCGATGCACGCCCATACGCATAGTATTGGATCTAGGCTCAACTACTGCAATAATTTTCTCGGAGCCTACATGCTTACGTAAGCCCTCTAAAGTCATTTTAATCGCGGTAGGGTGATGCGCAAAGTCATCATAAATCGTCGTGCCACGAATATTAGCAATGACCTCCATACGTCGCTTTACATTTTTAAACTGAACCAACGCAGCTACCGCATCAACAGGCAATATACCTATATGTCTCGCTGCGGCAATTGCGGCCAAGCCATTCTGTACATTATGCATCCCAGTCAAAGCCCAACTCACCTGCCCTTGTTTTTTATCAGCAAATAAAACCTCGAATTGACTACCATCTTCCTTAGATAGCTCTGCTTGCCATTCCGCTTTCTGCCCTATCGCTGTTTGCTGCACAGGTGTCCAACACCCCATTGCCAGAGTATCCTGCACATTAGCATCCGTTTTAGGTGCAATAATGGCACCTTGCCCAGGAATGGTTCTAACTAGATGATGAAATTGTCGCTTAATCGCCTGCAAATCATCAAAAATATCGGCATGATCAAATTCTAAATTATTTAAAACCGCTGTTCTGGGTCGATAATGAACAAACTTAGAGCGTTTATCAAAAAATGCAGAATCATATTCATCTGCCTCAATAACAAAAAAATCTGTCTCCCCTGCACGAGCAGAAAGTCCAAAATTCATCGGAATACCACCAATTAAAAAACCAGGCTTAAAGCCCTGATATTCTAGAATCCATGCCAGCATACTACTTGTAGTCGTTTTGCCATGCGTACCCGCTACCGCTAAAACCCACTTATCTTGTAATACATATTCAGAGAGCCATTGCGGGCCTGAGGTATATTTCAGCCCTAAGTTTAAAACTGCCTCAACTTCAGGGTTACCACGTGACATAGCATTACCAATGACCACCAAATCTGGCTTAATCGCTAAATTTTCAGCAGTATAGCCCTGCATTAACTGTATGCCTTGTTCAGTTAATTGAGTGCTCATAGGAGGATAAACATTTTGGTCAGAGCCGCTAACTGTATACCCTAGCTCTCTAGCGATCAAAGCAAGCCCACCCATAAATGTACCGCAAATACCTAAAATATGAATATGCACGCAATTCTCCTGTCTAAGGCGCGAAGATTAAACTAATGAAATTATATTGATAGCCTTGTTGCTGCAACAAAACAAACACGGACTAAAGGAAGCTATTTGCTAAAGATTTTGAGGAACACATTATTCGGGGCGGCAGAATAACTTAGCAAGCACATTCAGGGAATGCTAGAAAGCCGCAGTTTTTTACAATAACTAAGCAAGAGCCCTTACTCTCTCCCGTAGGTATCTAAGTACCTAATAAAAATTAATTTAACATTTCTGTAGGATGAGTAGAATGGAGTGTCTCTTTTTAGGCATGCAATGAAACCCATCAACCTTACGCAGAATGATGGGTTTCGCAAAAAAACGCTCTACCCATCCTACGGAAACACGTAAAATATAAATGTTAAAGTAATTATGCATATGTACTTACACAAGCACCCCTGCCCTCTCTAGCAGGAGAGGGCAGGGGCGTGAGTATGATAGAAGAAAACTTATAGACTAGCGTCTTTGTACGCAGCAATATCATCTATTTTCATTGCCTTAATAATCATTTTCAATTCCATATGCTGTTGCTTTAACAGCCCTAATTCAGCAGCAAGATTAGCGATATTTTCCTCGATGCTTTCTTTTGATCCACTAATTTTACGCAACATTTGCAAGCGACTTTCAATTTGCTTTTTATGATCTTTAATTTGATGCATCAAAGGTGAAAGTACACTATTACTCCAAGTCGTCGCATCTTTATTTGCATGCTTCAGTACTTCTCGCGCTTTCAAGATAATAGTACTGTATAACTTTTTCACTACAACACTTTGCTCGGTCCTTGTTGTTCTAGCGCTTGAGCGAAAAAGCTCCCCTTCTTCAAAGATTTGCTCTAACTCAAATTGATATTGCTTGATTGAAAATAACTGCGGCTCAATTTCTTTAAAACCGTACTCATCTCTAAATTTCTTATGAATCGCCTTAACTAATCGGCGGGTCTCATTAGTCGTATC
>Ga0105352_1001491_pt1 | contig 12108 bp, 9 predicted proteins | sample EN8Hudsemesocosm_FD_83507 | JGI IMG/M metagenome (GOLD analysis project Ga0105352, IMG submission 83507) | Methane-oxidizing microbial communities from mesocosms in the Hudson Canyon - EN8B Hudson Canyon | ecosystem: Environmental > Aquatic > Marine > Cold seeps | place: Hudson Canyon | collected...
GCTTTCAACCGGCGGAAATAAGACGCGTAAGCTTGAATTTTTAATGGCAGAGGCCCAAATTCAAGGCGCTGATACAGTAATGACACAAGGCGCTGTGCAATCTAACCACGTGAGACAAACATCCGCTTTTGCAGCAAAGCTGGGAATGAAGTGTCATGTGCTTCTAGAGGATAGAACGGGTTACACGGACGATAACTATAACCATAATGGCAACGTATTTATTGACTTGCTTCATGGTGCGACTTATGAAAAGCGCGGCCCAGGTTTGGACATGAATGCTGAAATGGAAGTTGTTGCGGATAAGTTAAGAGACGCCGGGAGTAATGTTTATACAATTGTTGGAGGTGGTTCAAATGCAACAGGCGCACTAGGCTACGTTGATTGTGCTTTTGAGTTACTTCATCAAGCCAACGATAAGGATTTGGTTGTTGATCATATTGTTCATGCGACGGGAAGTACAGGCACTCAAGCAGGACTCATTACAGGCTTAAAAGCAATGAATGCCAATATTCCGTTATTAGGAATAAGTGTTAGGGCACCAAAAGAAACACAAGAAGAAAATGTTTATAAATTGGCTGTTGAAACAGCCAGTAAATTAGGTTGTGACGGTGTTGTTAATCGAGCTGATATTGTTGCTAATAGTGATTATGTCGGTAAAGGCTATGGTTTTCCTACTGAAGCTGGTATTGAGGCAATTAAGATGTTTGCAGAATTGGAGGGTATTTTATTAGACCCTGTCTATTCCAGTAAGGGTGCAGCGGGCTTGATTGATTTGATTCGCAAAGGGCACTTCAAAAAATCGGACCGTGTTGTGTTCATCCATACAGGAGGCTCTGCATCCTTGTTTGGCTACACCAAGCATTTTGACTTTACTGATAGGGCGTAGCGCTGGTCATCTGATTATTCGAGAAAATGACAAAAACATTCAAAAAATCTTTTACACAGCAAGAGGCTATCGATCAAGAGTCGATTGCCCTAGCGGTAGAGGTGCTTGAAAGCGGTAGGTTGCATCGTTACAATACCTTGGATGATGAGCTCTCCCAGGTATCGTTGCTGGAGCAAGAGTATGCTATTTATCAAGATGTTCGTTATTGTCTTGCATGCGCTTCCGGTGGTTATGCTTTAGGCACTTCTTTACGAGCTGCTGGGCTTAAAAATAATGAAGCCGTTCTCACAAATATGTACACTTTGGCACCCGTACCCGGTGCGATAGCAGGCTCTGGTGGCCGTGCGGTATTCATAGAGGTTGATAACAACCTTTTGCTCGATCTTGAAGATTTGGCCAATAAAGCTCAATCGAGTGGCGCTCGCTTTTTGTTGCTTTCCCATATGCGCGGCCATATTGTTGATATGGACAAGTTGATGGATGTTGTAAAGGCTTACAATTTAATCTTAATTGAAGATTGTGCTCATACAATGGGGGCAAAGTGGAATAACACTCGGAGTGGTAATTTTGGCTTGGCGGGCTGTTTTAGCACGCAGACATATAAACATATGAACTCCGGAGAAGGTGGATTTATTACAACGAATGATGCTGAATTTATGGCACGGTGTATCATGATGTCAGGTTCATATATGCTGTATGAGCGTCACGGTGCTGCGCCCAAACCTGACGTTTTCAAAAAAATACGCTTGCAAACACCAAACCAATCAGGGCGCATGGACAACCTTAGAGCGGCTATCTTGCGACCTCAGATTGACAAGCTTGAAGCCAATATAGTGCGTTGGAATGAGCGCTACGCTCTAGTTGCCGCCAGACTTCGTCAAGTGAGTAATGTCGTTGTTCCAGATCGGGATGTAAAAGAGTTTTATGTTGGCAGTTCAATTCAATTTAGGATTCCTAATATCAGCGAACAACAAGCCCTTGGTTTTATCGAAGATAATCGGCAACTTGGCGTTGAAGTTAAATGGTTTGGTGGCGACAATCCAAGTGGCTTTACCAGTAATCATAAAAGCTGGCAATATGTTGAACGTCAACAACTTGATCGATCGGATCGTATTTTGTCAGGACTGTTCGACTTGAGACTACCGCTAACATTTTCAAAACAAGACTGTGGTTTATTGGCCAATATTATTGCTGATTGTGCTGAAAAGGTGACAACCAATTTACATGAGTAATTGTCAGGCCAAGTCTAAGTTGGGCGTTATTGGTGGGATGGGGCCTGAGGCCACCGTGCTGCTGATGTCTCGCATCATATCTTTAACAGAAGCGAGCGATGATTGTGATCACATTCCAATGCTTGTGGATAACAACACTCAAGTGCCCTCAAGAATTAAAGCCATTATTGAAAAGACGGGTGACGATCCTAGTAATACACTGATCACGATGGCTAAAGAGTTAGAAGGGAGTGGCGCCAAAATGCTTGCCATGCCGTGTAATACAGCTCATTATTATGCCTCCACTATTCAAGAGGCTGTCAATATTCCCTTGTTAAACATGATTACCCTGACTGCAGAAGCGCTTTCTCTGAAATGTGTACACAATACGATAATTGGTATTTTGGGTTCACCAGCGCTTGAATTAACTGAAATTTACGACAACGCTTTTTCATCTCATAATTTGCAGGCAATATACCCTGAAAATCAAGAGCGCATGTTAAACGCCATACGACTTATTAAGAAAAACGCAGCAAGCTCTGAAGCCCGCCAATTGTTTCAGGATACAGCTCAACAATTGGTGCACGGAGGCGCCGAAAGAATGGTTATTGCTTGTTCTGAGTTCTCATTGATATCAGACTGCCTATCAGATGTTTGCCCAGTGATCGACTCTGTTGATGTTTTGGCACAAGCAGTTGTTGACTTTGCGAATCAAGTCGATTAATTAATGGTTACTTATCCAATGGAGTGAACTTAATGAGCATAGAATATATAAAGAAAACATCTCGTTCTGAGGAGATTTTAGACCCTCTACTGAGTCAACGTGTTGGGGAAATGTTAAGCGAGATAAGAGATGTCGGCGAAGAGGCGGTGAAACGTTATTCAAATCAGTTGGACTCGTGGGAAGGTGACATAATTGTAACAAGAGACTCAATTTTACTTGCAAGTGAGAGGTTGTCTCAAAAGGTAAAAGATGATATATGTTTTGCGCATGACAACATAACGCGTTTTGCCGAAGCCCAAAAAAACACCATCTCAGAGTGTTGTCTGGAAATTACACCTGGCTTTGAAGTTGGGCAGAAGAACATCCCAGTTTCAAGCGCTGGTTGTTATGTTCCTGGGGGTAGGTATAGCCATATTGCTTCAGCATTAATGACCGTTACCACTGCAAGAGTTGCGGGTGTGCGTAATATTGTTGCTTGCTCACCTCCGAAACCTGCAGTGGGTATTTCTGACGAAGTACTCTTTGCACTAGATCTTTGTGGGGCGAACACAATTCTTAATTTAGGAGGAGTTCAGGGTATTGCAGCAATGGCTTATGGGCTTTTTGGAGTGTCAAAAGCTGATATCTTGGTAGGCCCAGGAAACCAATATGTCGCAGAAGCAAAAAGACAACTGTTTGGTCAAATTGGTATTGATATGTTTGCAGGACCGACCGATTCCCTTGTAATAGCGGACAGTACTGCTGATCCACTATTTGTTGCAACTGACCTTATCGGTCAAGCTGAGCATGGTTACAACTCACCAGTGTGGCTTGTCACCGATGATAGAAAATTAGCCGATAAAGTGATGGAATTGGCGCCTACTTTAATCGCCGAATTGCCTGAAAACAACGCTAAGAATGCTGGATTGGCTTGGCAAAATTATGCCGAAGTGATTCTGTGTGATAGTCGAGAAGAAATGGCTGATGTAGCTGATGAATATGCGCCCGAACATTTACATGTTCAAGCAAGCGATCTTGATTGGTGGTTGCAAAGGTTGAAAGCTTATGGGTCCTTATTTTTAGGTGAAGAGACAACCGTGCCCTATGGTGATAAGGCGGCCGGTCCGAATCACGTTCTTCCAACCTCAGGTGCGGCAAAATACACTGGCGGCCTTTCGGTGCATAAATATATGAAAACGGTTACGTGGCAGAGGTCGACAAAACTTGGCTCCAAAGATATCGCCTTGGCAACTGCTCGTATTTCAAGGCTGGAGGGCATGGAAGGGCATGCCAGATCCGCTGATGTGCGTTTGGAAAAATACTTTCCAGATGAGCTTTTTGATTTGGGAAATTAAGTTCTTTTATATGGGATAAAAAAATCGGCGTATTATTGCAAAATAACACAAGGCATAACATGTGGAGCTAATGATTAAGTCACGTTTTTCTGAGTATAACTGTTAGTCATAGTTGTTTTGTTAGGGGGAGGGTATGGGCGCAACACTTAAGCATTCAGAGTTTGAAAAAGCCAAATCGGGATTTGTAGCCAATAAGCCGCAGCAATCCTCTTCATTGCACGCAGACTGCTATACCGATAAAAAATATTTGAATGTCGAACAAAAAGCCATATTTGAGAAAACATGGCAGTGGGCTTGTCATAGTGAAAAACTAAGGGAGAATGGCAACTACTTTGTCAAAGATATTGCTGGCAACAGTATTCTAATGATTCGTAATTCACAGGGAAATCTGCGAGCTTTTTATAACGTCTGTCAACATCGTGCGCATGAATTGTTATCGGGTGAGGGTAAAACGCAGACGATTGTCTGTCCATATCATGCTTGGTGTTATGACTTAGATGGCACATTACGAAGCGCGAGACACACTGAACATGTTGAGGCGTTTGATAAGAGCGATATTTTCCTACACTCGGTGCAAATTGAAGAATTTTGCGGCTTTGTCTACATCAACTTGGATCCTGATGCTGAGTCATTGTCAAAGCAAACGGGCAATTTGGCACAAGAGATTTCTGAATTTGTGGCAGACGTGAACAAACTCACATTTGCCCATCGACTAACGTTTGAAATAAAGTCGAACTGGAAGAATGTTGTTGATAATTTCTTGGAGTGCTATCACTGTCCGACAGCCCATAGAGATTTTTGTTCACTTTTGGACTTTGAAACCTACAAAGTAACAACACATGGCATTTACTCAAGTCATATGGCCAAAGGCGGCAATGTAAATAATTCGGCCTACAGTACTGAAGGCGCCACGGTTGATGACCATGCGGTATGGTGGCTGTGGCCAAATACTTGTCTAATGCGCTATCCAGGCAGGGGTAATTTTTTGGTGATGAGTGTCACTCCTGATGGCCCTGATCGAACATTGGAGACTTACGATTTCTTTTTTGAGACATCTAAGCCAACCGGTCAAGAGTGGGAGGCAATAAAGTATATAAAAGAGGTTTTACAACAAGAAGATATAGATATTGTTGAGAGTGTCCAAAGAGGCATGAAAACCCCTGCTTTTGAATTTGGTCGAATCGTACATGATCCTGCAGGGTCAGGTTTAAGTGAGCATGGTGTGCACCATTTTCATGGCTTGGTGATAGACACCTATGCAAAAGCTGTTAGCTACACTGAGTGAGGGTTTTTTACAATTAGAGGGTAAGTATGTCAAACAATCAACTGGAAGGAAAAATTGCATTAATCACGGGTGGCCGTGGCGGTATTGGTCGTGGCATTTGTGAGCGATTTAGCACAGAAGGTGCCACCGTATACGCTGCGGATTTAGCCAAAGGTGAGGGTGAGATGCCAAGTCGTGTTCAATATGAATCGTTGGATGTAACTAGTGAGAGTAACGTTCATTCTTTAATGACCAAGATTGAAAGCGAACAAGGTAAGCTTGATATTGTTGTTAATACAGCTGCTATTGAAATTGAAAAAACCATCGAAGACACTTCACTGCAGGAATGGAATAATATTTTTTCCATCAACGTCACTGGGACCTTCCTTGTCTCTAAATACGCTATCCCACTACTTAGAAAAGCTGATGGCGGATCGATTGTAAATTTTGGCTCTTATGATGGCTTTATTGCCGACCCTGGGCTATCTGCATACTGTGCAACCAAAGGGGCGATTCATGCTTTAACGAAAGCTATGGCTTGCGATTACGGCCCTGAAGGCATTCGCGTTAACGCCATTTGTCCAGGCTACATTGATACACCCATGCTGCAGAGTTTTTTTGGAGAATCGGGCGATATTGAAAGCCTGAAAGAGGAGGTGCGTAACATTCATCCAATTCGTCGTTATGGTACGCCAAAAGATATTGCCGGATTGGTGACCTGGTTGTCAGGCAGTGAAGCGGGGTATGCTACCGGACAGCTTTGGGTGTTAGATGGCGGTCTCAGCGCTCAGGCCCAACAAATGCGTTTATAGGGCAGGATCATAACTATTGGTCCTACTTGGTTAAATTGAATAGGCTCACTAAGAGAAATTAAGAATGAAAAATAACGAGAATAAAGTTGCCCTTGTCACCGGAGGTGCCAAAGGGATTGGAAGAGCAGTTGTTGAACGTTTCCGGGAAGAGGGCATGACTGTGCTTGCTTGTGGTCGTAGTGCAAGGCCGGCTGATTTAGATAAAGCTATTGATTGGCACTGTGTTGATGTGGCCAACCTCGAAGCGGTTGAGGCTTTGCGTGATGCTATCAAAAAAAAATATGACCAACTTGATGTGCTGGTTAATAATGCCGGTATCCAAATTGAAAAAACGGTTCTAGATAGTACGGATGAAGATTGGGATTTATTAATGGGTGTTAATGCGAAAGGAGTTTTCTACTGTTGTCGATCTTTTATGCCGCTGATGATCGCCAATGGCGGAGGCTCCATTATTAATATTGGCTCCATTAGTGCCCGCGCGGCAGATCCTGAAATGGCGCTCTACAATGCCTCAAAAGCTTTTGTCCATGGCTTAACGCGCTCGATAGCTGTTGATCATGGTAAACAAGGTATTCGTTGCAATGCCATTTGTCCTGGCTGGATCTTAACGGGTTTGGCTGATGCGGCATTTGAATTAGCAAGTGATCCAGTAGCTGCAAAAAAAGACGCCCTTGCAAGGCACTACATCGGCCGCTTCGGTCAACCAAGGGATGTCGCAAATATGGCGCTTTGGCTCGCCTCGGACGATGCTAGCTATGCGACAGGTCAAATGTTTACGGTTGATGGCGGCCTAACAGCTGCATCACCAGTCAATCCAGGTTTGTTTTAAAAAACACTACAGGCCAAGTTAGGGTTTCCTTCTTGAAGCCTCAGTTTGTGCCACGGAAGAATGAGACCAGCATATGACGGATCAACTTGTGTTAAAAGTGTTGTGGTTATTACACGTACTGTTGTAAGTGTATTTCCCTGTCGCGGTTTTTGAACCGAGATGGTTCAAGCTTCGCAAATTCACTTGAACTGCCCTCACAAGATTTTTTCACTTGACATTTATATATTTACTGCGTATTATTTTTAATTGAACGTTCAATCAATAAAAAATAACGCCAAAAAATTGTGAAGAAATGCCAAGATCAATAGAAGTAGGGCAGTGCAAGCTGAGTAGTCATAGCTTGACTGAACGCAATGCGGTGCAAAGATAAAACTTTGTGATGAAATATATTTTAAAGGGAGGGGTATGACACATAAATCTAAAAAACCTAATATTTTATTAATAATGGCTGACCAGCTGGCGCCACAATTCTTGCCTTGCTATGGTCATAAAGTGGTTAAAGCACCAACACTTACTAAACTTGCAGATGAAGGTGTTGTTTTTGAATCTGCCTACACTAATTCACCTCTTTGTGCTCCTTCTCGTTTTGTAATGATGAGTGGCCGTTTGCCATCCAAAATTGCCGCTTGGGATAACGCTGTTGAATTCTCGGCAGAGGTGCCCACCTACTCTCATTACTTGTCTGCACAAGGTTACCGCACTTGTCTTAGCGGCAAAATGCATTTTATTGGCCCTGATCAATTGCACGGCTATCAAAATCGCTTGACAACAGATGTTTATCCTTCCGATTTTACTTGGCACCCCGATTGGGATCGGCCAGATGAGCGCCTAGACTGGTATCACAATATGGAGGTTGTTACCAAGGCCGGCCCCTGCAAAAGATCTATGTATTTAGATTACGATGATGAGGCTGTTTTTTCCGCAAAACGTTATTTATTCGATTACGCTCGTGACGATTCTGATGAGCCTTTCTTTTTAACGCTATCGATGATTCAACCACATGATCCATATTTATGTCGAGAAGACAAGTGGAATAGTTATAGAGAGGATGATATAGATCTGCCAGCAACTCCGCTAGGCGCAGCTGAAGAAGATCCACACGCAGCACGCTTACGGCATTCTTATGGCGCCAGTGATGTTGAGTTGAATGAACAGCAAATTCGTAATGCACGCCGCGCTTACTACGGCTCAATAAGTGATATTGACGACAAGGTCGCCGATGTGTTAAACACTTTAGAAGAGGCCGGTCTATCAGATAACACAATCGTTATATTTACTGCTGACCATGGCGATATGCTGGGTGAGCGCGGCATGTGGTTTAAAATGAGCTACTTGGAGCATTCTGCTCGTGTACCCCTGATTGTTCATGCGCCAAAGCATTTTTCAGCGAGGCGAGTTAAGCAATCAGTGTCCTTGGTAGACTTATTACCAACGTTGGTAGAAATGGCCAATGACGGAAAAGGCTTCGATTACGCAACGCCACTTGAGGGTCGCTCTCTAATGAGTCATTTAACTAATGGTAAAGGTCATGACGAAGTTATTGGAGAGTATTTTGGTGAAGGTGTTGCGACACCAATGTTCATGATACGTCGAGGAACAAGGAAGTTTATCACTTCTAAGGGTGACTCTGATCATTTGTATGATTTGGCAAGCGACCCCCATGAGCGAAATAACTTGGCAAATAATTTAGCATTTAAGTCTGAACTTGAGGCACTTAAAGCCGAAATTTCACAAAACTACGACCTCAATGCACTGCAAGACAGAGTGTTAGAAAGTCAGCACCGTCGTGCCTTTTTAAAAGGTGTTATGCGGCAAGACACACTTGCTTGGGATTACGCACCATTTCGTGATGCCAAACGGGAATACATCCGCAACAATATGCCCATCTATCAACTGGAAAAAAAATCTCGTTTCCCTCAGATTTAGGGCTATTCTACTATTTCGCTATAGATGCTTGATTAAAGACTCCCCAATGATTGCTTAATTGTCATAATTCTGAATTATGGCGCTCAAGGTCGGACAAGTCTGGTCAAAAATTGTTTGAAAAGAAACTACATATCTTTTGCACGCAGCAAACTCTCAAAATCTTCACGATTGTGATAACCACCGCACAGCTGACGATAGCCTGTCAATGCTGCACGACCATGCAGTAAACGCCAGTTATCAAAAGTCAATATAGTGCCGGGGTTCAGGCAGTACTGAAATTGGCGTTGTTGTTGATGCGCCAGGCGATAAAAAATACCATAAGCCTCATAAAAACGCTCCATTTCATCATCTGCTAGTCTGAAGGGTGCGCGATCATGATTATTGAAACTAACTTGCAATACTTGTCCGCTATCGTTTGTACGGAAAACTGGGCGGTGTGTTTGTAGGTGGGTATTTGCGCCAATGTAGCGCCCGGGTATTTGGACGGAACAAAGCGTTTTAAAGGATTGAGGATGTTCTTGCTGCATTTCCTGAGCTATTGCCAAGCCATCAATGAATTGATTATCGCCGCCTATTGCCTCTCTTTGAAGGCAGTGTAACGTTTGCAGGCCTGGTGCGTCATGAGTGTAGGTGCCATCGGTGTGTGGCTCGATTTCTAGTGATGTGTAAGCAGTGTCGACAGGGTTTGAGGTTTTATTGTCCCAAACGCTGAACTCACCAAAAACAGAATTGCGTATATAGGAAATTTTTTCCATCATTTCTTGCGTTGCTTGCGCGCTGGCGGGTGAACCACAAACCAGTACAAAACCAACTCTTTGAATATGATTAAGCCATTTTTTAACGCCTTCATCGTCATCCATCAGTGAGTCGTAAGTCATTTTAGGCACATGCTTAATATCTTCTGGCCTATGCCATATTTCAACAGGTTCTAATGGTTGCGGTTGTGGTCTAGTTGGTAGAGCCATAGATTCAAGAAGGGCAGAGGAAAGGTTGCTCTGACCTTGGTCGTTCCATTTAATGTGAATTTGTTCACCAGTATCATCGAGATATACGTTGTCCACAGTGTTGTTAAAAGAGCTGCTGAGAGTGTCAACCTGGCGCTGTAAAGAGTTCGGATGCAAATCATCTGGGCTTTCACTATGATCTCTCAACCAGTGCCAGAGATAGTCACTGGTAGTGCCATTGTTCCATTGAACTTTTAAACTATTATGGGTTGTGTTTATTGATTCAATGCGCATTAAAATCTCCAATATTGGGTAATAATTTACCCTCTAATTAAACCTAAAGCAATAGCAGAAGTTCAATTTAATATATATTTGACATGAGGGTGTTGTGAGCGTATTATTTTTTTAATTGAACGTTCAATCAATAAAAAATAATGCCTAAAATAGGAATGCCGGAAATTCGCCGGCCGCAGCTAATTAAAGCAACTATTAGAGTTATCGGTCAAGTAGGTATGTCGCGCGCAAGTGTGGCTGTTATCGGTCGAGCTGCAGGCGTATCGCCAGGCATTATTAGCCACTATTTCGGCGGTAAGGATGGCTTATTAGAAGCGACAATGCGTTTTATCCTGAAAGATCTGGCTGATATAACACGGGCGACACTTGATAAAACCAGTAAAGAAGATCCGCTGGGTCGAGTTCTTGGGATTGTTGAATCTAATTTTAGTGGTGGGCAAGTTAACTCTGATGTTGCCTCAACTTGGTTGGCCTTCTGGTCTCGGGCAATGCATGATCCGGCACTTTATCGCCTGCAACAAGTCAATGAAAAACGCCTGCTGTCATATTTACGAGCTGAATTAAAACACATGCTGACAGTTGATGAGGCTAGATCTGTTGCAATTGCTGTAGCGGCACTGATCGATGGCATGTGGCTACGTGGCGCACTGGCACCCAAGGGCATTGACCCACAACAAGCCGAGCACATCGTTGGTGATTATATTAAGTCAATGGTGCCGGAACGTTTTCTTTTAATTCACCAAAAAAACAATTAGGAAAAGTAATTAGTATGCAACAACACCTTTATATTCATGGTGCCTACGTTAAGGCAAACTCAGACGAGTTTTTTGAAACCATTAACCCTGCCACAAACCAAGTTATTTGCAAGATTGATCAGGCCAATGAGGCTGATGTTGAAAAAGCGGTACTTTCCGCTGAAAAAGGTTTTGCTGTTTGGTCGGCTATGTCTGCATTTGAACGTAGTCGTATATTGCTTAAAGCTGTTGCTATTTTGCGAGAGCGTAACGATGAGTTAGCCGCCCTAGAGGTTATGGATACGGGTAAGCCATTGCAGGAGGCGAATTGTGTTGATATTGCCAGTGGCGCCGATGTGATTGAATATTACGCCGGCTTAATACCGGCTCTACAGGGCGCACAACAAGATTTAGACAGTAATACCTTTTTCATTTCAAAGCGAGAGCCCTTAGGAGTTTGCGCAGGCATAGGTGCTTGGAATTATCCGATACAAATTGCAATGTGGAAGTCGGCTCCGTGTTTAGCGGCTGGCAATTCAATGCTCTTTAAGCCTTCAGAAGATACACCTTTGAGCGCCCTTAAACTTGCTGAAATATACACTGAAGCCGGTATGCCGCCGGGTGTTTTTAATGTCGTGCTGGGTGATTATCGCGTTGGTCAATATTTATCTCGACACCCGCGTATTGCAAAAGTTTCATTTACCGGTGGCTGTGAAACTGGAAAAAAAGTGATGGCCGATGCGGCCGCAACAATCAAAGAGGTTACTTTGGAGCTGGGAGGTAAATCACCCTTAATTATTTTTAATGATGCTGATTTAGATAACGCCGTATCTGGCGCTTTATTGGCTAACTTTTACACCCAAGGCGAGGTATGTACAAATGGCACTAGAGTGTTTGTGCAGAGTGATGTTTACGATGCATTTTTAGACAAAGCGAAGCAACGCAGTGAGGCAATCAAGCTGGGCGACCCAATGGATTTAGAGACTCAAATGGGAGCGCTAATTAATGCCAAACATCTTGATAAGGTGATGAGTTATATCAATCGAGCGAAAGCATCCAATGCGCGCCTAATATGCGGCGGTAAGCGACATGATTCCGCTACAACACGTGATGGATTTTTCGTTGAACCAACAATATTTGCAGATTGTGA
>Ga0105352_1001497_pt1 | contig 12075 bp, 4 predicted proteins | sample EN8Hudsemesocosm_FD_83507 | JGI IMG/M metagenome (GOLD analysis project Ga0105352, IMG submission 83507) | Methane-oxidizing microbial communities from mesocosms in the Hudson Canyon - EN8B Hudson Canyon | ecosystem: Environmental > Aquatic > Marine > Cold seeps | place: Hudson Canyon | collected...
ACTTAATTGTTTAGATATAACTAAACCTAAGCCGGTTCCGCCAAAGTGACGCGTAGTCGAGGCCTCAGCTTGAGTAAAGGGTTCTAACACCTGCTCAGAAACTGACGGCGACATCCCAAGGCCTGTGTCTTCTACTAAAAATTCAAGGGTTACTAAGTCTTGATTTCGTTCAAGAACCCGAATAGACAAAATAACGTAGCCATTTTGCGTAAATTTTATCGCATTACTCAATAAGTTCATTAATACCTGGTTGAGACGTAAACTATCTCCCGTCAGGAATACCGGCGTATCAGGGTCAACATCAAAAATAAATTGAATGTCTTTATCTTTACCTTTAAGACTCTCAAGCATAGCCAAATGGGCAAGCATCTCGTCCAAGGAAAAATCGACCATTTCAACATGCATTTTACCTGCTTCAACTTTTGAGAAATCCAAAATATCGTTAATAATACGCAATAGGAAATTTGCCGAATTATTTACTTTCTCAATATAGTTCCTTTGTTTACTCGATAGCTCATTTTGCAGACTCAGGTAAGATAGGTTGATAATGGCATTCATCGGCGTACGAATTTCATGACTCATATTGGCTAAAAAAGCACTTTTAGACTCATTTGCTGCTGCAGCACTAAACGAAGCTTCTTCGGCCTGTTCTTTCGCTATCCTCAATTCCTGAGTACGACTAAGAACCAACCCTTTGATCCTGGCATTTGCAACACGTATACCTATGGTGTAATACAGCACACCGAAGCTGATAAACAGACACAGTAAGACAAAACTAACCAATACCGACGCCGATGATAGCTGAGCAACATGTAAACCTTCTTGCATAATGCTTCGTGGAATTTGAGCGCGAACGGCTAGCAAGGGCTCGCCATCAATTCCTGCAATTAAACCATCTATCTCTAATATATTTTCGTTAATCTCAACGACGGCTATATCGCCTAAATGTAGGTGGTTTACATGCTCGTATAGTGCATCTCTAGGGCTTAGAGCACCTAAAGAATGAGCAGTAAATTCAACGCGTGTTTGTGCAGACATTTTTTCTAGCAAGGCGTCACTTAGAAAGCGACCCATCAGAATCGAGCCAGCAATCGGCCCATCCCCACGAGTAGTGAGAATTGGCCTAGAGGCAATCAAAACTGGTCCAGCACTGGAATCAACAATACCAGAAATTGTACTCATCAAAGATTCATGCTGAAGAAGATTTGTATAGGCTGGTACAGAACTTTTAGGAAATTCCTGAACATCGATCAACCCTCCCTGTGCAGAGTCAAACACACCACCCCAAAGAAGCTCATTTTTATTACTGTAGATAAAAATAAGATTAATACCGGTGGCTCTTTCTAGAGATTCCCAAACTAAGTTTGAGTCTATATACGCCTGACGATATTGTGGGTCTTCCTCCTGAACAAAGTCATAGGTGTCATCCCACATAGCCCAATCGCCTGACAATAGCTCGATATGCTCGATTTCTCGGCTAATTGCATCAATCACCCTTTGCAGCTCTGTTTCTGCCTGCTCATGTTCTAAAATACTAAAGCCAGGCAATATAACCCAACGTTGTAAGGCATGATTAACTACGCCAAAAAACAAAGTAATAAAAGTGAGAATAAGTAGCGGCCGCTTAAAAGATATCATTTTCATGATAATTACCGATCAAAAGAAAAATATAGCCATATGTGAATTTAGACTAGTTTTTTTAAATCCAGCGTAATATTTCTAAAGCGCGCACATATGTCGTTTGCTTCTTGTGTAGAGTTCAATGCTTGTTCTAGGCCTGCGGAATAGGAGGAAAACAAATTATTTTCTTGCTCTTCGGATAATGAAAGGTATTGAACCTCATCTTTCAAGTGTGCAAACACACCCTCCATGCCTGTCGATAGACTTCGCATACACGTATGGAGCTGCGCTTCAGTAGACGTCAATTCAGAGCAAGCATGTTGTACTGTTTCAACCGCCGCCATACTAGAAGTCAAATTATTTAATATATCTAACTTTTCTACACAAGCGGATGCAATTTTAAGCAACATTGGAACGTGATCTATCATTCGACCAGCAATAGTTTGATCTTCCGGCATACTTTTAATCAGTGCGCTGATATGTACTTCATTAATTTGGGTTTTACCTTCAAATCTGAAAATTCGACCCTTTTTTTTAAACATTGCCAATACTTCTGACTCTATGGGAGAGCACGACCCGTTATTTGTCCTTGAGATAGACTCTTGTTGACCACTCACACGAACAGCAGCATTCAAACCACCAATATCTTGCAAGGTCACCAATACTAGATCAGCAAGCTCCTGATAGTTTTTAACACTAAAGACATTTACTGAAAATCGAAGAAGAACCCCTAGCTCACCACTACCACTAGCCACTTCCATAAATGCTTTAGAAAGTGACTTACGCCTCTCATCAAGCAGCTTATGCTGCGTTTGTTGCTGAATTAATAGCTCTATTTTTGCGAGTAACTCTTGAGGGTTGCAAGGCTTGGCAATATAGTCATAACCACCCGCTGCATAGCCCGCCAAACGCTCTTCATTACTCGTCTTGGCTGAAACAAACATTACGGGACATTGAGGTAAAATATCATGAAGTCGGCGACAGGTTTCTAACCCACCCACTCCTGGCATATCCACATCTAGCAGCACAAGATCAACGAGTGCTTCCTCGCAGTATTTTAAACAGGCTTCACCATTACTAAAACATTCAACTTGATAATCATCTTCAAGGATGCCCTGCATTAAATCTAAGTTGATATCCTCATCATCTACCACCAGGATCTTTTTTGTCTCGATGCTACTCATATGAAATCACCTCCACCAAGATTATGAATGGAAATTTATTAGATAAGGATAGTCCATAGATTTAAAATGTTACAGTTTTTCACGCCGCTGACTACGAGCTAGCCTTCCAACTGAAATTTCTTAAAATCTAGGGTAATAAAGGAAATAAAACCTTTGAACTTAAATGAATAACAAGCATTTAAGGGGCGATAGTGCTTAGCATAAAGCTCTTGATCGCTTGCTATCTCCGTTTAGATATAGCGATAATGAGCGATAGCTAGCCTATATTTTATAATCAAACGCTGTTCTGAACCTTCTTGAATCATCTCAGCGTAATAGTAAGAAGAAAGCGTAAAGAACAGCTTCAGGGATTAACTGAAAAATACTTTGAGTAGGCAACTTAGCACTGAGTTGCGTAGACGGTTACCCTTAAATGTTAAATTGTATTCAGTAGATATTCATTGATACTATTTTTGCTAAAATAATTCCTGCAGCTAGTTTTCAGTCCGAATCAGAGCGTGATGAATTCATCAAAAACATGCATAACTAACTAGGGTAGGTGTAAGTAAGAATGGATACTACAGAACTATTGATATCAGTTTTTGTTATAGGGGCAATAATTCAAGGCTGCCTTGGCAAGCTTGCTAATGAGGAAGTTATTCCAAAAGAAAGTGCAGTGGCTTCCATGTGGTTATCCAACCCCGATGAATTGACTCTTAAGGGGCAAAAATATCGCAAAACATTTATAGCTATGCTTTGTGTAAATTTCATAGTTTTTGTATCGTGGCTTTACGTAAAATAAATGGCGCTATTAGGCGCATCAATGCTGGCCCTGCTTTGTTTCTTATCGTGTCACACCGTGTTTACGCTTTTACGCATTGTTTATTTCAGACCTTTTCAGTGGCATATCAATGATAAACGTGGTTCCGATCCCCACCTGGCTTTCGCAGCTTATTGTTCCCTTCAATTGCTGATGTACAAGATTAAATATTATGTGTGTACCTAATCCCATGCACTCAGAGCCTCTTTTAGTCGTCATAAAAGGGTTAAAAATCTTATCTAGCACTTCTTTGGGCATTCCTCGCCCATTATCTGAATACTTCAACCTTAAGCGATCTGCACTTTCTTGAATCTCAAGCTCTATTTTCCCTTTTTTCAATTCCTCAAAACCATGTATGAGTGAGTTGGTAGTCAGTTGCGTGATGATTTGAGAAAATGCATTAGGATAAGTATAAATTAAAAGTTTTCGTGAGCAACGCCATGCAAAGTCATGCTCTCCGGTAATAAGCAAAGGTTTGATTGCAGTAATAACGCTATCTAAATGATCAAATAAATTGAGTAAACTTTGGTCTTGGCTAGATTGATTAACCGCCACTAACTTGAAACTATTAACAAGCTCGGCGCTACGCCGCAAACTTGTTGTGACGACAGATAAACCCTCCTTGGCATTCTCCATGAATGATTCTAGTTCTGTACGGGTCATTTTTTCGGTGCTGTAAGATGCTTTTAGTTCTTCAAGTAAGACATCAACATGTGTGGATGCAGTTGTTGCTACGCCAAGCGGAGTATTCAGCTCATGCGCAACGCCAGCAACTAGCTCTCCTAATGCCGCCATTTTTTCAACCTGCAGGAGTTGTTCCTGAGTCGTTTTTAGTTCTGTTGAACGTTGCTCTATCTCATGTTCCAAACCTGCATTCAATTTACTGATTTCATGAAATAAACGTCCGTTTTCGAGTGAGATAGCTACCTGAACCAATAATGTCTTGAGAACGCTAAGCCGGTCTTTACTAAATGCTTTGGAAATCAGATTGTTTTCTAAATATAAGATTCCAGTTAATCGCTCCTGGTAGTGTATCGGCATACATAGAATGGAGTGAGGCCGATGATTTTTTATGTAAATGTCGTGGTTCCAGTGATCATCATCAAACGAATTCTGTAACAATAAATCTTCTCCCGTCCGTTGTACGTATTGTATGACTGACCTAGGAACTTCTTCGGTAGGCTTACCATCTACCGAATGTAATAATCTCTCGCTTTCTTCTGCTTTAACAATTGCCGTTATTTCCATCTCACCTTTGTTTTCTAACAGCAAAACTCCTGCCTGTGCCCCCGAATTTTCGAGGATAATTTCAATAACTTTAATAAATAACTTATCTAACCTCAGCTCACTTGATATAGCTTGTGATGCTTTCATTATTGAGGCCAAATCAAGCGCCCCGGATTGAAGTAGATGATTATTTCTCACGGTTCCCGAGTCATGGACGCTTATTGTTTCGTCACTTGCTCTGTCGCTAGCGAGTCTTCCTACACCTTCGGAAAAGTGCGCAAAAGATAAATGGTGCTCTTTTAACTTATTGGTTTTTAGATTTGCGCCCCATTTTTCGTAAAAGAAACAGGCTTCTTTAATACTAACTGATGCATATTTTAATTTTCCTCGTTGCAACCAAAACTGAGCACATCTTTCATTAATAAGCCCTGCATATTGGTCATAGCCGTTGATTTGAGCGTGTTGTATGGCCTTGTCATAGTTGTTTAGCGCTTCCCAATCATCGCCGCTTAATAATGCCGATTCAGCTGCAAGGATTAAATTTTTGTGTTCAAAATTCTCTGGGCACAACCCTTCCAGTGGAAGAAGTTTTGTGTGACAGGCATCAATTTTTTTTCTCAAAATAGCTTGCTCACTTTTCGAGCTTCTAGGATAAATAGAGTACAAAATGGTCGCTTTGATGAAGTAGTGTTCAACCCAAAAAATATGACCAGGAATTAAATAGAGTGTGGGTTCAGCCTCTTCAATGATATTCAATACCCCTTTTAGGTCAGTATGATGATCAAGACAGCAACTCCAAAATGCCGCTTGTATCCTGATGTGCATGTAGACACCATGTAAGGTTCCTCTGGACAATATCTTCCACTGATCTGAGTCAAAGCTAGCCTGATCCAAACTTTCTTGACTTAATCGTAGTGTTTTATCGGTGACTTTTTCTTCTTGAAGTGACTCAGTCAATCGTTTAAACAAAACGCCCACCATCAATGACAGCAGCATCTTATTGTTCTGAGCCATTTTCATCGCTTTAAGGGCATACTGATGGACCTGATTGAGAGGGTTCCCCTTGATGTAGAGGAAGTAGACGATATCTGAAAAACTCAATACCGACTCGAATATATCTTGATTACGAAGTGCTAATTGATAGCTACGTTCTAATAAATTAATCGACTCTTGAACTGGTTTTTGGTAGCACATCATAAATGCACCATTAACATGTAAAGCAATGGCATTTTCTGGACTATCTGGATAATCATTTACCAATTTTAGTGATAATTTAGAGTATTCTACCGCTGCACGATATTGTGACTGCCTAGCCAGACTTACGCCATAGCAAGCATAGATCATCGCAGAATATTGAGACTTGCCGTGTAAGAACGTTAGATTCATTGATTTCAACAGACAAAAAACAGGTAGCTCTTTATGGCCAGATACAAAGGCGCCAACAATTAAATGGGTCGTAATCTTAAGCATCAGCTTATGTAAATGGTCAGCTACTTCGGGAGCGTTATATAATTGACTTACATCAATGCCTTCTAAGTTCTTATTAAGCAAAGCATATTCTTCTGCGATTGCTGGCATGAACTGCTCTTTTTTTATGGGCAGCGCTATATTGGCGATCGCTAATGCTTGACGGGCTTTTTCGGCGGCTTTTTCAAATTGGCCCTGTCCAATATGTTGAAAAAGCTGAAGGGAATAGATCTTTGCGCGTTCAAATTCGTTTTCTGTATGGCTTAAGAGAGTATCGAAGAGCTGTTCGGCTTCCTCTAGGCGGGTACATCCATATTCACAAATGGCTGCGTTTGAATATATAGTATAACTAAGTTGATAATGGTCGGACCAATGATCGTCCGGCAGCATTGCTCTGGCGATACCGAGTAAGTGCGTCGCTGAGTCATAAGCACTGGCTTCTTTTGCTTTTAAGCCTGCTTTCAAGTCCAGCTTGGCAAGTGATAAATACTCATCTTGTGAAGACATCAAATGTCGACCTTTATTGAGATGTTCAACCACTTCAAAAATCAAATTATCCAGTTCTTCTGTCGTTAGTTGTTTTATTAACAGACGACCTATCGTCAAATGATTATGTGATTTTTTCTTGTCCGATATTGATTCATAAACTGCTTGATGCACTCGGTCATGAAGAAAATGGAGCCTAAGTTGGTCCACAGACTGATGCCAGAGTTTCGTTTCTTTCGTTGGTTTTAATGCTGCTAGGTATTCCTGACTCCGCCAATTGGACTGATTACCGACAGGTAAAACGAAACCCTGCTCCAGTGCGGGCCATAGTGAATCAATAATATCCAAAAGGGGTTTATTCGTGATAACGCCTAGCATTTGAATGTTAAAGGAGTTACCGATACATGCCGCTTGTTCGAGAACTTGACCCGTTATTTCCGGAAGAGAGCTTAATTTTTCAAGCATCAACTCGACAACATTTTCGGTAATATGTTGATTCGAAATTTCTTCGGTATCCCATACCCATTTGCATTTTTTGCGGTCAAACTGCAGGAGTGTATGCAAACCTTGATCCGCTCTTTTCTGTGTTAACAGGTCTAAAAATTGGTAGATAAAGAAAGGATTTCCCGCCGTTTTTTGAAGAACAAGCTCAGCTAACTTTTCTGTATTTTCTTCATTAAGAGATTCTCTCAGTAGAGTATTAATATCTTTGGTATTTAACGGTTCGACAGAGATCTTTTTTAGCGGGATAGTGCCGTCTTTTTCTTCCCATTTCTTTTGTATTTCATCGAGCGCTAAGGCCAAATAATGACAGCTATCAACTTCATTGTCTCTGTAACTGCCAATGATGAGTAATTTACAGTTATTGATGTTTAACAGGGTGGAGAGCATGTCAATGGATGCCATATCAGCCCACTGCAGATCATCCAAGAATAGAACTAAAGGGGTGTCGTCATTCGTTAAACAAGCCACAAATTTTTGGAATATTCGCTTGAAACGTCTTAGTGCCGGTGCGGTTTCTAAACTTGGTAGCGCTTCCTGAGAGCCTATAATTAGCTCTAGTGTTGGGAACAGGTCGACGACTACCTGCCCCTGCCCCTCCAAAGCATACAACAGCTTTTGTTTCCAGGATTTCAACTCTTCCGGTTGGATTTTCAGTAGTTGAGATAAAAAAGACTCAAATGCCAGAATTAACGCGGAGTAAGGGATATGCGCTTGGAATTTTTCGAATTTACCCGTAACAAAGTAGCCTTTTCTCGAGACGATTGGCCGATGTACTTCATTGACCAGTGCAGACTTCCCAATTCCAGAACGCCCCGCAACCGTGAGCAGAATAGGTGAGCTTTGTAAGATCACCAGATCAAAGCATTCGAACACGGTTTCAACTTCCTTTTTTCGACCGTAGAGTTTTTGTGAAATTTGCAACGTTTCAGAATAGTCGACTAAGGCGAGTCGAAAGGTGTCTATTTTTCCCTTTTGCTTCCATTCTTGCAGGCATCGTGTCAGATCTGACTTAATACCGGCTGTACTTTGATATCTATTTTCGGCCATTTTCTCAATTAGCTTGTGAATAATCTCCGCAATGGGTTCAGGTATCGACTTATCGTGATTGCGAATAGGCGTCGGCTCTTTTGCTATATGACTATGAATCCAGGACATAATATCTTTTCCCTCAAATGGGAATTGTCCTGTGAGTAGTTCATAAAATGTAATGCCCATGGAATAGAAATCGCTACGGTAATCAAGGTTTCTGTTCATGCGCCCAGTTTGTTCAGGAGAGATATAACTTAACGAACCTTCCAATTGGCTGGGTGGTTGTGCAGGAGCCAAGAATGAAGCAATATCAAAATCTATAATCTGTACCCTGTTTGAAGATCGATTTACGATAATATTGGAAGGGTTAATATCCTTATGAATAATGTGGTTGTCGTGAAGTATGCTTAGACCTTCCACTATTTGGATGGCGTACTCGATAAACGCATCTAACGATTTTTTTGTTTTCAAAGAGCTTGTTGGCTCGGGCTTTTGCTCTTTTTCGCTTATTAACGGGTTTTCAGATAAAAACACACGCTTAAAGCTCTCGCCACCAATATCTTCCATTATCAAATATAAGTTTTTTTGGTGGCTTTCAAGGCTGTAGGCTTTTGGAATACTAGGGTGATTAATTTTTCGCATTATATTAAATGAATGCGTTAATGCCGATAAATCGCTCTTGGAAGGGTACTGCTGATTGAATGTTTTGATAATGACAGGGGCAGAAATATGATCACACTGCGCTCGGTAAATGAGGGTGCGAGCGCTTTCATGTAATAACTCTGTTAGTGTGTAGTTCAATATTCGCATACGCCAAGCGCTCTTCTCGTATTTATCTCACTTTGCTTAGAGCTTTCGACCTATCTTTAGCTATCAAAACAAAGACGCGTAGTTACACCTAATACCGCATGGTGATACGGCTGTACACTAAGCGTCCTCGTGGGTCATGTATATTGCTATCAAAACCCAGTGTAGTCGACACACTCGGAGGTTCTTGGTCAAAAATGTTTAAAGCACCGACGGCTAAACGAACCTCGGTTTGTTTTTTACTGAGAAACAGGTAACTGTATTGGACGTTTTGGGTAAGGTGGCTATCAATACGGGCATTACTGTTTTCATCATCATCGTAGTTATCGGTGTATTTTGTAATCGTTGTGATTTGGTGCTGTTTGTACAGCCAATCGAGCGTCAGGCTAGAGCGCCAGGGTGGTAGAGGTCGGGCAATGTTAAGAAAGTTTCGGTTACCTGCAGCATCAATTTTGGCTTCGCCTGTGCGCTGGACCAGATCATAGCGATTAATATAACTTGAGTTACTGTTGAGGTTTAAAATACCGTATTTGAACGCGGTCTTGTAAGTGAAATTGAGATCAATTCCATCTGTGATAACCGATGAGGTGTTAATAAAGCTCAGATTAATACGTGTTATTCGACCGGAGTTGGGGTCTCTAATGATTCTAGGGTCATTTGGGTTTGCCGCATGAATCCCTTCTGCGCTTTCTTTCACCACGATATTTTCATAATCATAATGCCAATAGTCCAAACTGGTGCTGAAGTAGTCGCTTGGATTATAAACAACACCCGTGCTGATAATGACTGCTTCTTCGGGTTTAAGATCTGGATTGCCATCTGTCGCGATCGGCACAAAGCTTCCTTCAATCTCCGATGCCGCGATGGTTGAGCTTGAAAGCTGGTGTAAGTTTGGAGCATGAAATGCGGAACTTACTGAGCTCCGAAAAGAAAGACTTGGAGAAACATACCAGAGGATACCAAGTTTGGGGTCAAAACTGCTTCCGGTCTTGCTGCCGTGCTCTTCGAAGCGACCCGCTATCTGCATGTTTACCGAGGAAGTGAGTGGCACCATGAATTCAGAAAAAAGCGAATATACCTCTTTATTTGCTGAAGAGTTTTGACCACCTAAAGAAAATACATAATTTAAGGCCAGAGAGTTTTCATCTAGAACGTGGTCATTTGTTTCATAGCGGTACTGAGCGCCAAACGCACTTTCGATTGGCCCGTCTGTCAGTTCAAAAAGTGCACCCGTAAATGTCGCTTCCCAGGTTTGAAGTCTAGTTCTAATCTCCCGAAAAGATATTGCGGTAAAATCGTCGATGACAGATTGGCTGTTGGCCAAAGCCGGATTGGTCAGTGCGCTTGAAAATGGGTTAAAGAACTCGTTGTTATTGGGGCCCCCAGCCCCCGCCAGTGCCGCGTTAAAGCGGTCAGTCAGCGTCTCGGGTCCATCTAGATAGGTATAGTTGCCACTGTATTGAAATACGGTATCAAGGTGCCATGTATTGTCTATCTGGTGTGAGGCACCGAACACCATCCTCCACGTGTCATTATACCGCTTATTTATTGCTCCGGGGTAAGGGGACGATAGCGCCCTGCCAATCATTACGACTGGCGTACCAAACCCCCCGTTAACGGCTAAATTACCGATATTATTAGCCGGAACTACCGGGAACGTTAAGTTTGGAAGCGAGGGAGCTGATGTCACCACTTGCTTCGTTTTGGCATAGCCAAATTCAGCAAATAATGACCAGCGATCATTTAGTTCCCAATCCATCGTCAACATGCTTTGTATACGATTTTCTTCAGGTACGAGATTAAAAAACGGCATAAAATCCAAATCACATGTACCAAAAACCGGATTGGCACCGTCTGCAATCCCCCCTCCCCCAGCAAGGCAACCTAAATCTCGTATCGGGACACCAGGAGCAAGCCCGTTAAAAGGAAAATAAGGGCTAGCGGGGTCAATGGAACCTAGGGGAATGAATGCCCCTGGACTACCTAAAACAGATATACCTGTTCCGTCAGTGTAAGACCTATTGGTGGCAGTAAGTGGGGAGCGATCAAAATAGGAAAAGGCCAACAAGCTTGAAAACTGATCGCTACGTTGACCCCATAAAAAATTTGCATCAATGTCACTTTGCCCGCCATCCGTTGTAATTTGCTTACCGAAATCTAGCTCTAAGCCTTCGAAATTCTTTCGTGTAATAAAATTAACGACGCCTGAAACGGCATCGGAGCCGTATAGCGCACTGGCGCCGTCCTTTAGGATGGCAATCTGATCTATCGCAATGAGTGGGATGGTATTAATATCGACAAACGTACTGCCATCGTTCGCAAAGGCACCACTTAGCGTCGTTCGTCTGCCGTTTAGCAGGGTTAGAGTGGAGGACAAACCGAGACCTCTCAAGTTGATTTGACTAGTGCCACCACTGGTGTTTTGCGTAAAGACGTCAGCATTGAATTCCGCCCCTACATTACTTTCAATGTCTTTTACCAGATCATTTAGCGTTACTGCGCCACTGGATTCTATTTTTATGCGGTCAATGATTTCAACCGGTGAGGCAATATCGCCTTGGCGCGCAGGAAGGTAGGTGCCGGTGACAACAGTCGTCTTAAGTCTGGTAACATTTTTAGCCGGACTGTCTTCGGCAAAGGAGGGCTTAATGGCTGCACTCAGCAAGGCAAGAACTAAGCAAAACAGCCCCCACAAACCACGTGAATTATGCAACATGTGCACTACTCCTACAGCGGAAAGCTATTGTCCATAGCTTAGAGGGGAAGAAGAGTTTTCCTGCCCCTCTTCAGCCGATTATAGAACAGATTCTTGAAAGTGCAAGAATGCATACTTCATAAAGAACTCGCGTACTTTAGAGTATTTTAACTGGACCGCACCGTCTATGCCCTTACCCTATTCTATATTGAAGCTAAAAACTCGTTGCAATAGTTTTAAACAAAGGAGTACAAAAT
>Ga0105352_1001506_pt1 | contig 12014 bp, 10 predicted proteins | sample EN8Hudsemesocosm_FD_83507 | JGI IMG/M metagenome (GOLD analysis project Ga0105352, IMG submission 83507) | Methane-oxidizing microbial communities from mesocosms in the Hudson Canyon - EN8B Hudson Canyon | ecosystem: Environmental > Aquatic > Marine > Cold seeps | place: Hudson Canyon...
GTCCTTGAAGCAAAATGAAATCGCGTTAAAATCACGCCTGATCAATAACTTGTAACCCATGATTAAAATAAGTGTAAAGTAGTATTCTATGACTCAACACGCACAAATTACCGCCTTAAAAGGTTGGTTGGACTCTCAAATTGTGGGCCAGCCCCACCTCATTGAACGCCTGTTAATTGCCCTTCTAGCCGACGGTCACCTATTGGTTGAAGGGGCTCCGGGATTAGCCAAAACTAAAGCAGTTAAATCGCTCTCTGACGGTATTGAAGGCAACTTCCACAGAGTGCAATTTACCCCTGACTTACTGCCATCCGACATCACCGGCACCGACATCTACCGTCCGGAAGCCGGCACCTTCGAATTTCAGCCTGGGCCTATCTTTCACAATTTGGTGTTAGCCGATGAGATTAACCGTGCACCCGCCAAAGTGCAGTCGGCTCTGCTCGAAGCAATGGCCGAACGTCAGGTAAGTGTAGGCCGTACAAGCTACCCTTTGCCGAAGCTGTTTATGGTGTTAGCCACGCAAAATCCGATTGAGCAAGAGGGAACCTACCCATTGCCCGAAGCGCAATTAGACCGATTCTTGATGCATGTGGAAGTGGGCTACCCAGATATTGCCGCCGAGCGTAAGATTCTGCGAATTGTGCGAGATGAAGCGAGCGCCACTAAAGTTGCTGCGCCCGAAAAAATTACCGAAACCGATATCCATGAAGCTCGGCAACAGGTGCTGAGCATTCACATGGCCGACGCTGTCGAGGAATACATTGTTCAGTTGATCAATGCGACGCGCAACCCCGCGCTTTACAGTCAAGACCTAGTGAACTGGCTTGAATATGGCGCCAGCCCGCGAGGCACTATTGCACTTGACCGCTGTGCCAGAGCCATGGCTTGGCTTAATGGCAAAGACTTTGTCAGCCCTGACGACGTGCAAAGCGTAGTTCACGACGCCTTGCGCCATCGTATTATCTTGAGCTTCGAAGCTGAAGCCAATGGCATCACCGCAGACAAAGTGATTGATGAATTACTCGCTAAGGTTCCCGTCGCTTAATGTCGAACAATTTGCGCCCTTCTGGGGCCTATTGCGAGCTAAAAGCGCTACTGCAACTGCGCTTTGCTGCAAGAGGCCTACAGCTGTTCACTCGAAAGCCCAGCACGAGCACTTTGGCCGGAGGCTTGCGCACGCGGTTTCGTGGCCGCGGTATCGACTTTGAAGAGGTTAGAACCTATCAGCCCGGCGATGACATCCGAAACATAGATTGGCGCGTTACCGCCAGAACACAAATCACCCACACAAAGCTGTTTACTGAAGAGCGCGAACGACCCGTTCTCATTATCAGCGACCAGCGCTCGCCCATGTTTTTTGGTAGCCAACAGTGTTTCAAGTCCGTGAGTTCTGCCCACCTCAGCACCTTATTGGCGTGGACAGCGCTGGCACACGGTGATCGCGTGGGCGCAATGATATTTGGCAATACCAGCCAACAAGACATTCGTCCTCGAAGAAGCAAACACGCTGTATTGGAACTCATCCATCAACTGTGCGACTTCAACAAAGCATTGAGCAGCCCGGTGCCTCAGGCCGACGATATTAGCTTGCTGCAAATGATTGAAGAGGCGAGAAGAATCGCCAAACCAGGCAGCGCTGTCTTTATCAGCAGTGACTTTCACGACTGGAGCGAAGCCTGTGAAGAACCTCTGTTTCAATTACAGCGCCACACCGATGTCACTCTTTTCCATATTTACGACCACCTGGAAACCCACTTGCCAAAATCTGGACTCTTCACCATAACGGACGGTTTGCAACGGCATTCCTTGGCAGCAGGCAACCGAGCCATCAACAAGTCTTTTCAAGACCGCTTTACTCAACGCCTCTCTCGCATAACCAAGGCGTGCCAAAAAATGGGCGTCTCGCTGGTCTCATTTGCCACTCACGATGATCTCAATACCGGCATGAGAGAGTTGTATGGAAAGAAATCTCGGAAGCCGAAGGCTCGACCATGAACCAAGCCGACCCTTTAGCTGAATTGCGTGCCCTCGCGAGCCCTGATGCCATATCACTGTGGCCACCAGCGCCGGGCTGGTGGGTTTTGGCGGCGCTAGTGCTTGTCTGCATTTATTTATTAAGTCGGAAAATTCAAAAAACTCGCCGTGCTCGCGCGTACCAAAGAGAAGCTGTCAGTGAAATATCGCTTTACTGGCAGCAATATTTGGATGAACAGGATATTTCGGTGTATTTGCAGAATTTATCAAGCTTGCTGAAACGTACAGCCTTAAGCGCCTACCCCAACAGCAATGCCGCCAGTACCAGCGGTGACACTTGGTTGGCTTTTCTAGACAGCACCCTGCCAGAAACTGGCTCAAGCAATCGCTTTCAATCGGACATAGGTCAACTTCTTATCACTGGCCCCTACCGTAAACACATAGACACAAACCCTACCGAGCTCCACGCTTTGGCGGAACACTGGCTACGCTCCCACACATCAATCTCTTCTGGAGTGCAGCCCCTTGCTTGAATTTGACTTTCCCTGGTTGCTAGCTTTGCTGCCTCTACCCTTATTGTTGCGCTGGTTGCTGCCAATAAAAGAACAGCAAGACGCAGCTCTTAAGGTACCCTTTTATCAGGATTTGGCCAGTACAAGCACCAACGCCACCAGCAGCTTGCGCAGTAGCAAACTGAGTATTGCCCTACTGAGCTTGGTTTGGCTTGCCGCCTTAGTGGCCAGTGCCGCGCCAAAATGGATTGGCGAGCCCATCAGTTTGCCAAGTAGTGGTCGAGACTTACTCATCGCTGTCGACATCTCAGGCAGCATGGACACAGAGGACATGGTACTCAATAACACTCAAGTGAACCGACTGAGCGTTGTAAAGCAAGTAGTGGGCGATTTTGTTATCAGGCGCGAATCCGATCGCTTGGGATTAGTTTTGTTTGGCTCGCAAGCCTACCTTCAGGCCCCGCTTACCTTTGACCGAAACACCGTCAACACCTTACTTCAGGAAGCCCAGCTGGGTTTTGCAGGGGAAAAAACCGCCATCGGCGACGCCATAGGCCTTGCCGTTAAACGCCTAAGGTTACGCCCTGAGTCCAGCCGGGTGCTTATATTGCTCACCGATGGAGCCAATACTTCAGGAGAAGTAAGCCCTTTAAAGGCGGCCGAACTCGCCAAGCAAGAGCATATAAAAATTTATACCGTGGGTGTTGGCGCGAGTGAAATGACTGTGCCTGGCCTGTTTGGCAGTAACTTTGGCGCTCGCCGCATCAACCCTTCCGTCGACTTGGACGAAGACACCCTTAAGACCATTGCCGAATCTACCGGCGGACGCTATTTTCGCGCCCGCAACCCCGAGGAGCTCAACAACATTTATACCATTCTCGACACTTTAGAGCCGGTAGAACAGAACGACGAAGTTTTTCGTCCAGTGCGCAGCTTGTTTTATTGGCCCTTGGCCTTAGCCTTTGTTGGCAGTTTGTTGTTGGCTTGCCTGCATCTCTCGAGGGCGGGCCGTCGATGAATACTTTGCAAGAATTTCACTGGCTTCGCCCTGAGTGGCTACTGGGTTTACTGCCAGTGATCATTCTCCTAGGCCTTTTGTTTCGTCTACAGCGCAGTGCAAACAATTGGCAACAAGTCATTGCACCGGAACTGCTACCTCACCTTATCGAAGGGACTCTCGCACCGACCCGCCGTCGCGGTTTACTTGCCTTGCTGATGGCATGGGTCATTTGTTGTGTCGCCCTGGCCGGCCCCGTGTGGGAAAAGATTACCGTGCCCATTCACAAAAAAGAAAGTGCGTTGGTCATACTGTTTGACCTATCGCCGTCTATGTTGGCCGAGGACATCAAACCCTCTCGCTTAGTACGCGCCCGCCACAAACTTATCGATTTATTACGGTTGCGCAATGAAGGTCTGAGCGCCTTAATCGCCTATGCTGGCGAAGCGCATGTGGTGGCTCCGCTTACCGATGATACTGCGACCTTAGAGAGCTTATTACCCGCCTTACACCCCAGTATTATGCCACTGAAGGGCAATAACCCAGAGATGGCAGTGGAGAAAGCCTTGGCACTGTTGAAGGACGCAGGGCTACAACAAGGCGACATTTTAATTGTCAGCGATGAAATTCCCAGCTCCGCGGCAAGCGCTATTATCAAGAGTTTGCAGGGGCTTGCCATTCGCGTTTCAATTTTAGGCGTTGGCACAGCTGAAGGCGCCCCCATCCCCTACGGTGAAGGTGGCTTCGCGAAAGATAGCCGCGGCAATATTGTTATTGCCTCATTAAACAGACCCACCCTTCAGCATCTGAGTGCACAGAAGAACGGGCGCTACGCTGACCTGCGACCCGACAATCAAGATTTAGAATGGCTCATGGCCCTGCCTGATAGCCTGGAAGAAAAAACCCGTGAGCTTGAGCGAGAGTTTGATAATTGGCGCGAATATGGCCACTGGTTGACAATGCTACTGCTGCCCGTGATCGCCTACTTGTTTCGCCGGGGCGTGCTTATCTGCCTCGTCTTTGTGCCCTTGCTCAGTCTACCCCAGAAGAGCCACGCTTTCGGCTGGGATGACCTTTGGTACACCAAAGACCAACAAGGCCAGCGCAGTTTAGCCGATGGCAAGGCCGAACAAGCGGCTAAGGAATTTGAAAATTCCGACTGGAAAGGTACTGCGCAATATCAAGCAGGAGATTACGAATCAGCTACAAAATCGTTTGCGACAAGTTCTAGCGCCAATGCCCACTACAATCGCGGTAATGCCCTGGCGCGAGCAGGAAAACTGGACAAAGCTATCGACGCCTATACCTTGGCTCTAGAAACACAAGCTGACTTTGAAGATGCCGAGTTTAACCGTGAACTGGTCAAAAAGTTAAAGCAGGAGCAAGAGAAGCAAGAACAAGAGAATCAAGATCAAGATAAGGAAGACAAGGACCAAGAAAACCAGGGTGAAGGCGAACAAGACCCACAAGACCAAGATCAGTCAGGTGAGCAAGAACCTAGCGATGAAGAAGGTGGGAACTCGGATCCGCAAGACTCCAACGAACAGCAAGAATCCGAGAAAGACTCTGAGAAAGACTCTGAGGAAGATTCTGAGAAAGACCCTGAGGAAGATTCTGAGAAAGACCCTGAGGAAGATTCTGAGAAAGACCCTGAAAACGGTAAACCTGAAAACCAAGAAGCTGAAGAGCCTCAACAGGAAGGCGAAAGCGAGCCGACCCCTCAGGAAGCCACTGAATCAGAACTAGATCCCGAGCAACAACAAGCTCTGGAACAATGGTTGCGACAGGTGCCTGACGACCCCGGTGGTTTACTGAGAAGAAAATTTCAGTATCAGCATCGACAGCTGCGCAAAGACTATCAGCGTGGCGATTGGTTACCCCCCGACAATGATGCTAATGAACGCTGGTAAATACCTAAGATCAAAAATCGCTTTGATTCACTGAAGCAGAACAAACACGCACAACCAAAGAGTCTAGGAACATGCTAAAGAAAGCCCTCCTCTGCCTGAGTAAAGCCACCGCGATTCTATTGCTCTGCCCAGCAATCGCGCTGGCGATTTCGTTGACAGCAAGTGTCGACCGCAGCACCATCGACCTGGAGGAAACGCTTCAACTCACCTTGAAACTCGATACTCAGGCCAATGGTAAGGGGCCTGATTTTTCTGCGCTCGATATGAATTTTGACATAATCAGCAACAATCGCAGCTCGCAATACCGAAGCGTCAATGGCAAAGCGGAATCGTTCACCGAATGGAAGCTGATACTCTCTCCCAAAAAGGTGGGTCAACTTCTCATTCCATCGGTGAACTATCAAGGGATATACAGTGAGGCCTTGGTGGTAGAAGTTAAAAAAACGGAGCCCAGTAATAATTCCAGCAAAGACATCTTCATAGAATCTAGCGTTTCAAAAAGCTCTGTGCACGTTCAAGAACAGATTATTTTTACCGTCAAACTTTTCACGTCCATCAACTTACGCAGTATTAATTCAGACGAACTCACCGTGGACGATGCCTTGCTTGTGGAGCTGTCTGAACAGCGCTACCAAAAAAGACTCAACGATAAACCCTACGCGGTAATAGAAATACGCTACGCACTTTTCCCTCAAACCAGTGGCGTACTTGAAATACCACCACTCATTTACTCGGTAGCGACTAAAGGCCGAGTTAGAGACCCATGGTCTGACCCTTTTGGCACCCAGACGGGCGAGATGAAACGCCTTAGAACCCAACCACTGACGGTTACAGTAAAACCGGCTGAAGCGTCTTTCACCGGCTCGAGCTGGTTACCTAGCAGCCAACTCAGCTTAAATGAAGAATGGAGCAGCGACCCTAGCACCTTCAAAGTCGGCGAGCCGATCACTCGCGTGATCACCCTCGCGGCCAAGGGTTTAACCGGCGCGCAGCTGCCCCCCTTGAAATTTGCCGCTGAACCAGGTGTAAAATACTATCCCGACCAAGCACAAACCCAAGATCAAAACGTGGAACAAGGGGTTACCGGCTTGCGAACTGAAACCATCGCAGTAGTACCTATGAAAAGCGGGCCACTGACACTCCCGGCAATATCTCTTAGCTGGTGGAATACCGATACCCAGCGCCAAGAAAAGACGACGCTACCGGCCATTAAGGTAGAGGTTGCTGAAGCGGCCGGCGTGGATTACGCCCAAGCCTTGCCAGCGCCACTTCCCCAAACACCCGCTCAGGTCGAGGAAAATACCAAGCAGAACAGCGCTCCCCCCTTACTTTGGATGACAATTTCCGCTGTGTTGGCACTGCTGAGTCTGGCTCTATTTATCGCCTACTGGCGCTTAAAAAATAGAGTGAACAAGGGCTTGATCGATTCCAAGATTGAACATCAATCTAGCTTGCGCACGGAACATGAAGACGAACAAAAAGCGTTTCAAGCCATGACAGAGGCCTGTAAGAATGGCGATCTTGCCGCCACTAGAGAAAAGATTATCGCTTGGGGCATCAGCCGATGGCCAAACAAGCACAGTACCAATTTGACAACTGTTGGCCAGCACTTTGATAGCGAGGACGCTGATGCCCTACTGCAGGAATTAGACGCGAGCATTTATCGTGGCACTCAGAACAGTGAGCCCTGGCCTGCAGACAAGTTTTTAAATTTGGTGAAAGATTTACGCAGCAAGAAAGTAACCCGTAGAGAATCGGGCTCCAAGCTAAAAGCATTGTACCCTACAAATTAGCCTGTGCACCTAAATTAGATAGAAATAAGTCCCTAGAAAAACGGTGCTTTTGCGTCTTAAGCTGGGGACTACTAGAGGTCGACAGCTCAGGAATGCTCTAGAAAACCATAGCGGCACTACAAGTCACTAAGGTCATAATAAATACAAACCATTTTAACGTGTTTTGGCTGATTTTTATCGCCAACTTAACGGCCACCATTGCCCCCGCCATAGTTCCCACACCTAGGATCAAACCCGGCAACCACAGCACCATTCCCTCAATGGCAAACAGCGCCAGCGCCACCGAGGTAAATGCCAAGCTACACAGCATCTTCAAAGCATTGCTGCGGACAAGATCGTAGCGTAAAACACCCGACAGAGCGGCAATCAAAATAAAGCCCACCCCAGCCTGAACAAAACCGCCATATATTCCAGCAATAAACAGCGCCATCCAGCCGACAATAGAATCATTCACTTTTCTAACGGGCGTGCCGTCTGGTGGCGCAATCGCCGCGGGACGAAGTAAGATAATAAGCGCTGTTAATACCATCGAGCCCAGCAGCATGGGTTTCAAAACCCACACGGGTAAGAAGGCCGCGAGAATCGCCCCCAGTAAACCACCTAATAGCGTTGGCACTAACACTGGCCCCATATCGGCAGTGTCCAAGCGCCCGGCGTTATAAAAGCCGCGAGTGCCCACTAAACACTGTAAAAACACCCCTACTCGGTTTGTGGCATTAGCCACATCTGCGGGCAGCCCTAATAACAATAAAGCTGGAATGGTTAAGCTAGAACCTCCTCCAGCCAAGGTATTGATAATGCCTGCGATAAAACCTGTGGCAACCAACAGCGCAAGTAAAAGCGGGCTGTATTCCAGCATTAAACGCCTAAACTCTTACTCACAACCTCATAGACATCTTTCGACAAATCAGGCGCCCGCAAAATACGCTGAAGCTGATCTTGCATTAGGGCTTGGCGCGCAGAATTGTACTGCCGCCATTTTGTCAGCGGCGTCAGCAAACGAGACGCTATTTGTGGATTAAGGGCATTCAATACAATGATTTGATCGGCCAGAAACTCATACCCTTCACCATTTTCAGCGTGAAAGTTAACCGCGTTGCCCGCACAGAAACCGCCGATAACCGAGCGCGCTTTATTCGGGTTTTTAATATCAAAAGCTGGATGTTCCATCAAAGCCTTAACCCGCGTCAATGCACCGGGCAAAGTGCAAGTTGCCTGCACGCTCAACCACTGGTTTACCACCAGTGATTCCGATTGCCACTTATCGTAGAAATCATCTAGAGCCTTGCGGCGTTGTAAATTGGCCGCCTCATCACGGCTGTTGACCAAGTTGGCCAGTGCCGCCATAACATCCGTCATGTTATTAGACGCCAGATATTGCTGATAACACTTATCAAGAACGTGAGCATCGCCACTCGACATCAAATAGCCTAAAGCAATGTTACACAAACTGCGCGCGGCAATGTCGGCAGCCGTCGGCGCGTAAGGCACACTGTGATCATAAGACTCATAAATACCAATGAATTCATTTTTGAGTGCTTTGGCTAGGGCACGTTTCACCCCATCACGAGCGTGGTGGATAGCGTCCACGTCAATCTCTGTGGCAATCTCGCTGAGATAAGCTTCTGTGGGCAAGGTCAACATCAAGGCAACCATTGCCTTGTCGAGACTGCTGTCATTCAACACTGTGCGATAGGCTTCCACCAAGAGTGGATCAACGGCTATGGGTGCTTGAGCTTTCCAGGCTTGCATGGCGTCGTGAATCACTGCAACACCTAATTGCTGGGCGGCGTTCCACCGGCTGAAACCGTCGCTGTCTGCGCGCATAAGCAAGGTTAAGTCTTCACGACTGTAGTTGTACTGTAACTTCACGGGCGCCGACAACGCTCTCAATAGTGAGGGCACCGGACGCTCGGCGACACGTTCAAAAACAAAGGTTTGTACCGCTTCTGTGATCTCTAAAACGCGATGTGTATTGTCGCTGCTCTCACCGGGAGCTTCGTCTCCGCGCAAATACAAAGGCAGTTCGCCTGCATCGCCCAATAAGCCCATAGCCACAGGAATATGGAACGGTAACTTATGCTCACTTTCAGGAGTTGGCGGGCAACTTTGGGTCGCCTTTAAAGTGAAGGTTTGTGCCTCAGCGTCATAGTGACCCTCAACATTTAACACGGGAGTTCCGGCCTGCGAATACCAGCGTCTAAATTGGGTAAGGTCTTTACCTGAGGCGTCTTCCATTGCCTGAACAAAATCGTCGGTGGTCACCGCTTGCCCATCGTGGCGATCAAAGTATAGGTCAGAACCTGCGCGGAAATTTTTGGGGCCCAACAAATTGGCAATCATCCGAACCAGCTCGGCGCCTTTTTCATAAATGGTTAGGGTATAAAAATTAGAAATTTCCATATAGGATTCGGGCCGCACAGCGTGTGCCATCGGACCACCATCTTCAGCAAACTGTGCGGTGCGCAAAAAACTTACGTCTTCAACCCGCTTTACCGTTGGAGAACCCATATAGGCAGAAAACTCGGCGTCACGATACACCGTAAAGCCCTCTTTCAAGCTTAGCTGAAACCAATCACGGCAGGTTACGCGGTTGCCGCTCCAGTTGTGGAAATACTCGTGCGCAACAATAGCTTCTACTCGCTGATAAGCAGCGTCGGTGCTTATTTCTGGTTTCGCAAGCACACAAGAGGTATTAAAAATATTGAGGCCTTTGTTCTCCATGGCGCCCATATTGAAATCATCGACAGCCACAATCATGAAAATATCTAGGTCATATTCTCGACCGTATACCTCTTCATCCCAGCGCATAGAATGTTTCAAAGAAGTCATGGCATGATCAACTTTATCGACATCTTTGCCTTCAACAAAAATGCGCAAGCTAACTTCGCGCCCGGAGGCCGTGAGGAAATTGTCGTCTACGCGCTCCAGATCACCCGCTACTAAAGCAAAGAGATAAGCGGGTTTTTTGAAGGGGTCATGCCAAGTCGCCCAATGACGGCCGTCGTCACTTTTGCCCGCGTCGATGGGGTTACCGTTTGACAAGAGCACTGGAAAGTTGGTCTCGTCAGCCTTGATGGTGGTGACAAACTCACTCATCACATCGGGGCGATCGAGGTAGTAGGTAATTTTTCGAAAACCTTCAGCCTCACACTGAGTGCAATACATCGTGCGTGAGCGATATAAACCTTCAAGGGAAGTATTTTCTTGGGGTTTTATTCGAGTTTGGCATTCCAGAATAAAGTTCGCCGGCAACTCACACAAGGTCAGCAATTCATCGGTGAGCGCATAGCAGTCTTTGCTAAGCACTCTGCCGTCAATACGCAGCTCCATCAACTGCATTTCTAAACCGTTCAACTCGAGTTTCGGGCAAAGCTGCACGCACTCAGGGTTCCGGCGCATATGCAACGTTGACTGTACCGTTGTATATTCATTTTGTAGGTCAAAGGTCAGTTCCGTTTTATCAATCAAAAACGGCGGTACTTTGTAGTCTTTCAAGTAGATGGTGCTTGCACCCATTACGCATTCCCCTAAGGTATTAATTCGTTTTACGCGGCTGAAAATTCCAGATCGTAAGCGCTGTACTTGCGAATATTGATCACTCCGGTATCCAAGATCCAATATTGACCTTTGATACCCAACAAGGTGCCCTCTACCAAGGGTACTTTATCCAAATTGTGGGTGACGACTTTACTGGGATACTCCAATACCGGATATACCAGCTCTTGCACCTCTACACCGCTTATATGATGCAGTGCCTGTAAGCCATAACTCTCGACAAAAAATTCTAAATCTTCCTGCGACTGGTCGATCAAGCGATCGGCTAAAGCCGGTAAATCTACTTTTTCAGCATCGCCTTTTAATAAAGCACGCCAATTGGTCTTGTCCGCTATGTGTTCACGTAAAGCGTCTTCCACAAAACCCGAATGCTGCCGTGTTTTCACGCGAAAGATCGGCAGAGCTTGAATTGCCCCCTGATCAACCCAACGAGTAGGTATCTGCGAAATACGAGTGATCCCCACTTTAGGAGCTGAGGAATTCGACAAGTACACTATATGGTCACTCATGCAAAATTCGTCAGCCCACTCGGGCTCTCGACAGGTGCCTTCGTCGTAGTGGCATTTCTCAGGACTCATGATACAAAGATCACACTGAGCCAATTTGCTAAAACAAGGATAACAAAAGCCCTGACTAAAACTTTTATTGGTTTTACGGCCGCAGTGCTTACAGTTAATTTGGCCAACAAATTTCAACTGTACCTTCTGTCCGACATAAGGATTCAAATGAACGCGATGTTCACCTAAAGGCAGGTAATATTCAATGGGCGCACTTGCCTCAGCAGGCAAGACCGATTCCATTTTCGCAGCGTTACCGCGCGCTAAAACATCAAGCATGATCTATTGCCACTTCAAAGTTTTTTCTTCGGGCTCTGCAAGCTCACCCTCACCGCCGCAATGACTGTGTTTTTTGGGTGGAATGTAGCCGCTGCGTTCGTCTTCTGGCAAATTACTCGCTTCCCAGCTAATAACCGCTTGCAAGCACAAACCCCGTTGTTCGCGGGTGATTTTTTTACCGTCTGGCCACTTGCCCAACTCAACAGCTCGCTTTAGTGACTGGTAAGTATCTGGGTTGACAGATTCCAGCAACTCCTTGAAATCCAAGAGTATTCTCCAAAAAAAGTAATGTGGTTTTCGCCCATATCAGAGCTCAGCGGGCGATTATAGCAATGCTAGAGGCTAAGGCCTATCTCGACTTGCAGCAAAAGCTGCCAACATGCCCGCGAGTAAGCCGCCGACGTGAGCTGCATTCGCGACGCTGCCGCCTA
>Ga0105352_1001507_pt1 | contig 12013 bp, 11 predicted proteins | sample EN8Hudsemesocosm_FD_83507 | JGI IMG/M metagenome (GOLD analysis project Ga0105352, IMG submission 83507) | Methane-oxidizing microbial communities from mesocosms in the Hudson Canyon - EN8B Hudson Canyon | ecosystem: Environmental > Aquatic > Marine > Cold seeps | place: Hudson Canyon...
ACCTTTCTAAAATAGTGATATTAAATATATGCTGGTATTAAGCCCTACTTAAACGTAAGGCAAAAGGAAGGATCCATAACCCTCAGTTCTGTAATTAGTACACCGCCTACATAGTATTTTTACATATAGGTGTTTACGCCTTCCGAAAACGGAGAGCCTAAAACTTATTACTTGAATCCTGGAGCCCAGAGTCAACTGGTTGACTGACAGTTGCTCCCCGTTGCAACACAATGGACGACTAGCCTTAAACAACGTCAGCAATAACAGAGTAACTCGATGAAGCAACATGTGGTATTTGGTGCGGGTCTAATTGGTGGTTTTCTGTGTGGTGCGATTAAAGCAAAGGGCCAAGCGATCAAGGTTGTCGCGCGCCCCAGCGTGCAGGAAAAGCTCAAAAACGGGTTGAAACTCACTGACTACCAAGACAACTTCGTGCAGGTTGAGTCCCCTGGTTTTATCGAACCGGAACAACTGTCTAAGGCTAACGCGAGCGGATTAGCCTGCGACTACCTCTGGTTAACCGTGAAGTGTACCGATGTAGAAAATTCACTACCGGAGTTAGCACCACTGATAGGTCCAGATACGGTAATTTTTTGTTGCCAAAATGGATTGGGATCTGATCACACGGTGAAGTCAGCCTACCCTGGCAATACCGTGCTACGTGTCATGGTGCAATTTAACGTCGCTGAGATCACTCCGGGTCATTTACACCGCGGTGCGGAAGGCGCGATTAGCATAGAAGTTTTACCGGATACGCCACAAGCTTTACTGGAACTAGCCGACTTACTCGACAGCTCTCTAATGCCAGTTCACACTTGCGACCATATGTTGAGTTTGCTATGGGCGAAGCTGCAACTCAATCTAGTCAATGCGGTTAATGCACTGGCGGATATTCCCATTAAGTCCATGTTGGAACAACGGGACTTCAGACGCATCATCTCACTACTCATGAGCGAATTAATATTGGTGACCGATGCAAAAGAGATTTCCCTACCTAAGGTAACCGCATTACCGGCACACTGGATTCCACCCTTACTCGTAGTACCCAATTTTCTATTTCGAATCCTCGGAAATAAAATGCTGGCAATTGACCCAACCGTTCGTACTTCCATGTGGTGGGATTTATCGCAAAGAAAACGAACCGAAATAGACTATCTCAATGGCGCCCTGGTCAAAGAAGGTGAAGCACTGGGTATTGAATGCCCTGCCAATCGGCAGTTGGTTGAGATGATCCGACAAGCAGAGCGTGGTGAACGTCAGCCCGGTATATCGGCAGAGGAACTGCTGAAAATGTTAAAGGCTAGGTGTTTAAAAGAAAAAAGGGAGAAATAGAAAAAGGTAATGGCATTCCTGTGTTCACATGTGCTCAACAAAAAATACCACTACACTTTCTATATCGCTATCTAAACCACTCACTTACTGTTTAAATCGCTCATAAGCTCAGAAAATTCAGTTTCTGAGAATAGCAATTTAGTGAACGTGACCGTGATCGAGCTCTTCTTCTGTTGCTTCACGAACGCTGACAACTTCAACATCAAAGTTTAACTCTTTACCGGCTAGTGGGTGGTTAGCATCGATAATAATGTTATCGCCATCGACTTCTTTAACGACGATATGTTGCGCAGAACCATCAGGGCCTTGTGCTTCAAAAGACATACCCGGCTCAATAGTCTCTACCCCTTGAAATGCTTCCTTAGGAACAGTCTGAATCATCTCAGGGTTAAGTTCACCGTAACCCTCAGCTGGATCAACAGTTACCTGCATAGTTGCACCTTCTGTTTTTCCTACAAGCTCTTTTTCTAGACCAGGAATGATATTTCCTGCGCCATGAAGATAAGTCAAAGGATCTGAACCTTCTGAACTATCGATTACTGTTCCTTCAGCGTCAGTAAGTTTGTAATGCATACTAACAACTAACTTATCACCAATTAACAAAGACATATTATTTCCTGTATAAAATACTAACTATTTATAAAACTGCTTTCTTTGCGAATACTATTTAACTATTAATCTTAACAATATCAGTTAACTATTCGCCGCTTTTTGATCCACACCCTGACTCAGCAAGTATTCTTCGTAATTACCTTCAAAGTTTACAATGCCATCTTCTTTCATATCGAGCACGCGCGTAGCCAATGAAGATACAAATTCACGGTCATGAGATACAAAAATCAAGGTGCCTTCGTAATTTTCCAGCGCCAAGTTCAACGACTCAATGGACTCCATATCCATGTGGTTAGTCGGCTCATCCATAATTAAAATATTGGGTTTAGCCATCATCATTTTACCAAACATCATTCGGCCTTTTTCACCACCGGATAATTTTGTCACTGACTTTTTAATATCGTCTTGTGAGAACAGCAGGCGCCCTAAAATACCACGCACCGTTTGATCATCTTCACCTTCATTACGCCACTGGCTCATCCAATCCACCAAAGACATATCTTCGGCAAAATCTTCATTATGATCCTGTGCGTAATAAGCAATTTTGGAATTTTCTGACCACTTAACCTCACCCGACTTAGCAGGAAACTCACCCATCAATGTTTTCAAGAATGTGGTTTTACCAATACCATTCTGCCCAATAACAGCGGTTCGCTGACCGACCTCAAGCATCAAGTTGAAATCTTTAAACAGTAAATCATCATATCCGTTGGATACGTTTTCAAGCTCCAATGCCAAGCGGAATAATTTTTTCTCTTGATTAAATCGAATAAACGGATTCTGCCGACTGGACGGCTTAATATCATCCAGCTGAATTTTATCAATTTGTTTGGCGCGTGATGTCGCCTGTTTTGCTTTTGACGCGTTAGCGGAGAAGCGACTAACAAAGGATTGCAATTCTGCAATCTGTGCTTTTTTCTTCGCGTTGTCAGCGTATAAACGCTCACGGGCTTGAGTCGCTACCGTCATGTACTCGTCGTAGTTACCCGGGAACAAGCGGAGCTCACCGTAATCGAGATCGGCCATGTGGGTACAGACACTATTTAAAAAATGTCTATCGTGCGAAATAATAATCATGGTCGACTGGCGTTGATTTAAAATATTTTCCAACCAACGAATCGTGTTGATATCCAGGTTGTTGGTAGGCTCATCAAGTAACATGATATCTGGATCAGCAAACAGCGCTTGTGCCAATAGCACACGTAGCTTCCAACCCGGAGCAACCGCACTCATTAAACCAAAGTGCTGTTCAATAGGTATATCCAATCCTAGTAATAGCTCTCCGGCACGTGACTCAGCCGTATAACCATCCAGCTCTGCAAACTGTGTTTCAAGTTCAGCAACCTGCATTCCCTCATCTTCACTCATCTCTGGTAAAGAATAGATGCGGTCACGTTCCTCTTTAATCTTCCACAGTTCTTTATGCCCCATGATAACGGTATCAATCACAGAGTATTCTTCAAACGCGAACTGATCCTGACCCAACACCCCTATTCGTTCATTAGGATCCGTTATCACCTGCCCCGCAGAGGGCTCCAGGGTGTCAGCAAGGATCTTCATAAAGGTAGACTTTCCGCACCCATTGGCGCCGATTAAGCCGTATCGGTTACCTTCACCGAATTTAACAGATATGTCTTCAAAAAGAGGTTTTGCGCCAAATTGCATGGTGATATTAGCAGTAGAAATCAAAGTAGTTGCCCGTAGTAGCTCAGTCAAAATGGCGCGCATTTTAGCTCAGTTTGGGTACCAAGTAACCAACTATCAATGCAAATTGATAGGGTATTCGGGCCAAATAGGGGATTTAACAATAAATACTGAGTTAATAAGCCCTCTGCTAGTCAAAATAGCCAATATCACGCGCTCATCAAGGTTCATGAAGTACGTTTAAGGTGAGCGCTCCTTAGCAATGAAGAGCCTTCACCACCGCAATACCAACGGCAGCGCTGGCCGGAAATCGTGGCTCTTTCGAGCACCACCACCGTCAAACTCAAGCTCTATAAGATGAGTATCACCCTGCTTGATAGCAAAACCATCCACGGAATTTACACACTCAGCAGGAAGTGATAATTCCTCAGAATGCATCCCCTGTATGACAACTGCCGTCAATTCCTTAAAACCTATCTCATGATTCAAGGGTTCTTTGCTGTCTTTTATATCTTTTCTATTACTAGGTCTGGATGCAAATGAGAGGAAAAACCACATGGGTTCAGTTAATGGCGCCAAACCAACCTCGGCAGCTAACGATTTAGGAAAAAAACTAGGCCTATAATCCCATGCTGGAAATGGCGCTTTTGTTTCCGCATCACTACTATTTTTCGCGCCACTATTGGTGGGTCTAAAACAAAAACCAAAAGGTGACGTGCTTGTATCTGATAGTGAGCAGCGTTCAAATAAACCTGTTGGCCTGGTTAACTCACTCTGCGCATCCTTTGGATTATCAAGCCATAACAACTCAAGCATAGTGTTATGAAAGAAAAACCGTCGATTCGCTGTGCCTTGTCCTAGGTGGACATTACGTGATCCTTCCAAAAGCCCAAATGCCTTTAGCAATTCTGCTTCAGGTGCGTCCTTTTGAGTACAGATAAAAATGTGGTCAAGTTCCATTTGCTCTTACTTTACCCCTAATAATTCAAATATCTAATTATTGTAATTACGTATTGTACGTATAAAATTTCCATTCACTTTTCTTTGTGTCCAAAGAATCATAAAGCTTTTGGGCTTGCTCATTGCCAGGGGCAGTGACCCATTGCAACCTTGCTGCCCCCTTACTAGCAGCAAAGGCTCGACAGTGTTCAATCAATTGCCTTCCCACACCTTTCCCTCTACAGGCAGAAAGTGTGTATAAATCATTTAAAACAGCCACTTTTTCAGCAATTGTTGAGGTATAGGTAAAGTAGACAGTCGCAAACCCTACAACTTGATCCTTGTCGTCTTTATGCCCTCGATAAAGAAACTGGCATCCCGCAGAATTATTCACACCGAATCGCGAGAAAAAAGAATTATTTTTCGAGTCCGATATTTCTGTAACCTTATAAAACTCCTGATACTGCCTGATTAGCGGCAGCACTTCTTTTAAGTTGCTCTCAGAAACAGCTTCAATCATTTGACTCTCCTTAATCTACTCTGTGGACAGACTAAATGATATGCCGCCTTCATCCAAGCTGTTTTTGAGAGTTAGTCATCCGTGTATTCTACTGAAGATAAACATGGGAATTTATTGCAAGAGTATTTTACCTACCACTTTAAGCCCCATACTACCTCATAATATCCATACAATAACATTATGTATTTGTTATGCCGCGTTTAAAGTTTTACTAATCACGAAACTATTAAATTGTTTAAAATATATTTCAAACGCTTTTGAAAAGTCATCATCCACAGAATTAACAACGTCTGGTAATGTGCGGAGATGCTCCATCCATTTAATCAAACGAAGCACATCATCGCTATGTTCAGTACTGTTGCTCCCTTTATCAACCTCACCTTTATAATCCTTCGCTGCAATATCAGCCAAATCGGAGGTTATTTCTGGAAGCCACTGCATACGGGTAAATAAAGGAGCAAATGCAGCATCAACCAATGAGAATTGTTTACCATCAAAGTAAGGTTTACCGGCCACGGGTTTTAGCTTTATCAGTTCATTTAACAACTGATTCTTAAGATCTACATACGCCGCTTCAGTTTCTGCTTTCATCAACTGATATTGCAAAAAAATCAGATTTTCAGCGAAAGCCACCCATGAACGTTGCCGTGCTTTTTCCAGGGCATTAGCGGGTAACAAGGGATCACCGTATTGTTCATCCAAGAATTCATTAATAATGGCGGACTCAAAGAGCACTTCCTGACGAATATCATTACCCTCGTTTGTGTCTAAACAAAGCTCATTGATCACTAGTGCTGGGACTTTACCAGTGGGTACTAGTTCTAAAAACCAATCTGGTTTATTAGCTAAATCAATATTAATTCGCTCAAAGGCCTGCCCTTTAACGTTCATCAGAATCGCCGAACGTTGCACAAAGGGGCAAATACCAAAACTAATTAGCACGGGCTTATCGACAGTTTTAATCTGTTCTAATACATCACTCATTCCGCTTCTTCTCCAAGTCTGTTTACAAACCATCCACTAATAACAACTCAAAATTTGACCCACTTTGACGTAAATTCACCAACTGCTGATTAGCTGGATCTTGATACCAAGCATAAGCGGCCTGACTATCAGGAAACTCAATGCTGATTAAGACGTTCGGTAACGCTGCCGTACCTTCCAATTGTTGTGGTTGGCCTTTCGCGACCACCCGACCACCATGTTGTTGAATCACAGCCCCAATTTTTTCGGTGTATTCCTGCATCCAGTCAGTATTATGAATTGTCAGTTGGCCTATCGCATACGCAGCCATAAGGGTTCTCCTGTTGGTTGATGTCATTGCTCCGTTAATTCTCGATGGACTATAGGCTCAGTCTTGCTCTGCGTAAATTATCGACTTATGCAATTTGACCGTGCAATAATGCACAGATGAATAATTGGGATGATTTAAGGTTCTTTTTAGCTATAGCCCGTGCAGGCAATGTTACCGCCGCTTCCAGCGCCCTAAGCGTGAACCACTCCACAGTCTCCAGGCGCATTACGGCGATGGAGAAAAAGCACGGTGTGCGTTTATTTGAACGCCTGGCCAATGGCTATGAAATGACCGCCGCGGCAGAAAGCATCTATCAAATTGCACTACAGATTGAACAAAAAAACCTTGAGATGGAGCGCCTGCTGTTTGCACAAGACAGCCGCTTACAAGGTCAACTCAATATCACTGTCCCCCATGACCTTGCCAACCATTGTGTGATTCCTCAGTTCAAAGCCTTTACCGATTTATACCCCGACATTGACGTCAACTTTATCGTCAGCCCTGGACTAAAAGATCTTAATGCTCGTGAAGCAGATATTGCCGTGCGTTTAACCGCATCTCCACCGGATTACTTGATAGGCAAAAAGGTCGCAAAATTACATCACGGTATCTATCAGTCAAAAAAATATAAACCAAAAAAGGGTGAGCCCGACAAACTTATTCTCTGGGAATTTGAAGAAGATTTACCCCAGTGGGCAAAGGATCACTTCCCTAGTGCCCATGTAGTTATGCGTGTTGATGATCTGGCCTCTATGTACGCAGCCGTGAAAGCGGGTTTCGGTTTGGCGCGCATGCCTTGCTATTTACCCGACACGCTTAACGATAAGACAGTCTGTCGCCTCGATCTGGCTTTACAACCGTCAACTTGGGGGGTTTGGATATTAAATCACACGGACTTACGAGAAACCTTAAGAGTTAAAACCTGTAAAGAATTTTTAGCTAAGTCTTTAACCGAACTGAAACCTCTTTTTGAGGGCGAGTTATCAGTGTATAAAAAATATTAAGTATAATGCTAGCGCTAACGGAAGTAGTCCCATTTTCTTACTGAATAACATGAACGGCTAAGGCATTGCCTTAGCCGTTCACTGGTAACTCTTTAATACGTTTCTATTATTAATTTCAGTATCAAGCCCTGCATTTATTTAAATGCTTAGAAACACTCCACCCACACGCCTTCGCCATCTCCGTCGGGGTCTAGGAATTCATAAACCGTTAAATGCAGATGTCCTTCCGGACCAACCAAACGTATGCCGTCACCGCTATCGTCTTTAAAAATAGAAATACCCTCATTGAGCAATACCGTATCAAAGATTGGCTCGGAGCCTATCATGCCCAAGAAGCTGCAACCGCCGGAGTATTGACCAAAATCACCTTCACCGGTGGCACCAACATCATCGACAAAATGCCCAGGGACCCCATCGATTTCCGCCCATACTGTGACTGTGCATGCTCCATCCGTAGCCAAGTCAGCAATATCGATGGCAAATAGCTCAGGTTCTTTCCAACGGTCTGTACCGCCTTTTTCCCCCACAGTTGCCCCTGGTGGTTGAGTCGCCGAGAGCCCACAGGTTCCGCTGGTTGTAGAAACAGAAACACCATCACAAGTTCCATCCAGACATCCAAGCATATTGCCACTGGCGTCAATATCGCCAATTTCGTCGCCTAGGCCCCCATCATCCGAGTCTTCATACAATCTGCTTAAATCCCATTCCGCACCCAATCTGTCTGTAACCAGAGCAGTCAAGTTACCACTCGCATCCTTATTCGTCATAGTGATGCTGAATTTGTAGTATTGGCGACGGTCAAGGTTAGCCAATATGATGCCCTGATCATTAGGGTCTGGTGTAAGGCCACCAATACCTGGTGCGTCACCTTTATCTGGATCGGGATCTTCCGCAAAAAATACCGGACCTGCTATCAACTCCTTTTGCACCTCTATCGTAAGGGGATCATCTTTCACCGGTTTTCCCTTTACGTGACCTGGACTATGATGCGCTGAAGCCACTAAGGGGAAAGCTACCAGACATGATGTAGCTAAACATGAAACAACATAGGCATTAATACGCATACTCATACTCCTCAAGCAATTGGTCTTGAAACGAATTAAAAGTTCTGCTTTACCCGGCTTAGCTGAAGCCTAGTAAACATTATATAGACCACTTCAAAAGAGAATTTTATGGTACCTTGGTCGTAACTATATAAATTCTTGTTGTTACCCTAGCCCAATGTGATCTAAGCCAAGCCGCGTCCATATACCTTTCTACATTGAATATTTCAAATCACATATAATATTAAAGGTCTGCTTTTCTTTGTTAGAAGATCCCTATGGAAGTCATTTTTCTAGGCACCTCATCCGGCACTCCCACCAAAACGCGCAATGTGTCTGGCATTGCCATTCGAAGAGCCAACGCAAAAGCATGGTCGTTAATAGATTGTGGCGAGGGCACACAGCAACAAATACTACATACCGACTTATCACTAGATCACCTAACCGCGATATTTATCACCCACGTACATGGTGATCACTGTTACGGTTTGGCCGGTTTACTGGCAAGCACGGGGATGTCGGGCCGTACTGAACCTATGCTACTGGTCGGACCAAAGCCCATTCAACAAATGCTCATGGCCATCATGGAAAACACGCAATTAAAACTCTCCTACGAAATCACCTTTGTAGATGTATTGGATATAAATAATCCATTAGACACACGAGAGTTTACCGTTGAAACCATTGAGCTATCCCACCGTGTACCCTCTTTCGCCTATGTATTTTCAGAGAAAAATATAGAACGTAAACTGAATGTGAAAAAATTAAAGGCAGCAGGAATTCAACCCAGTACGCTATGGGGCCAGCTACAAGCTGGTGAAGATGTTGTTTTAGAGGATGGATCTCAGCTAAAGAGTGCAGATTATTTACTGCCTAGCAGACCGCCCCGAAAAATCATTATTGCCGGTGATAATGACACCCCGACTCTACTCACTGATGATGCTAGAACAGCCAATACGGTGATCCACGAAGCAACCTTCACCCAAGATATCGTCAAGAGAATTGGCAACGGCCCACAACACAGCTCTGCAAAAATGGTGGCGCAGTTCGCCGAAGATATTTCCATAGCTAACTTAGTGCTAACACACTTCAGCCCGCGTTATCGGGATTCGGAAGATACATCACCATCGATTAAAGATATTGAAAACGAAGCGAGGGAATTCTATACAGGCAATTTAAATCTTGCCAAAGATCTTGAGACCTACCATTTGGATATAAAGGGGCACCTTACAAGGGTTGAAGCCAAAAAATAATCACGCTATTTATAACACTACTTATATCAATATCTCACACTACAGCTCCCTGGTTTAACGTTGTTCTTGATATCCGTTTCTACAATGATTTAAATTCAAGCACGTTATTAACTAAGGATATTCTTATAAGAACTCGTTCTTTGCATTAGCATTTTATCAAACCCATCACCTAATAAGGCTATCGTCAACACACCAACAGCCATAGACTAACAACATGCGTTTCGTACGAGCGTTGAGGTTAATACTATGAAAATAGTGATACATAAATCTACGATAGTAATAGTGATGCTCCTGCTAACGCTAAGCTCTCCATTTGTCTATTCGGATCAGTCCTCAAAATTTCATGCAGGAGCAGGACTATGGGCCACCAATTTCAGCAGAGACCTTAGTCGAAAAAATATTTCACTTGATGACATAGATAATGATACTGAAAACCTGAATTTCTTTTAACTTAGCTTTGAGCACACCCTACCGATTTTGCCTAATATCAAGCTACATCATACAGACATCAACTTAGATGGTAGTGCTGATGCTAAGATTAGTGCAGAAATAAATGGGTCCACATTCACCACCACGAGTGAAGCAGCATTAGAACTTGATGTTAGTGAAACGGGTGCGATTTTTTATTATAACGTGACAAATAAACGATTAGTTTAGATATTGGCCTTGATATCAGGAACTACGAGGGCGAACTAACCATAATCGCTTAAGATGCTGTTGGCGTTATTGACCTTGATGGTGTTATTCCGCTGATATCTAGTAATGCGCAATGGCAAATACAAAATCGACCATTACATATAGGCACTCATTTGAACTGGAGCGATTACGACGACAAAGTTCTCACCGATATCAGCACCTATCTATTACTCTCACCGGAATTGTTATTCGCTAATCATATGGGCATGGAACTAGGGTATCGCTTTTGGTCAATTGAGTCAGCGCGAGAAAGCGGCGTAGACGGTAAACTCACCCTTGATGGCCCCTACCTTACCCTCAATATGCAATACTAATGATTCCATTGATAACTGAGGTACTAGACAACTTTAACCCTATTGCCAACGACGAAATACTTCAGCTAATTGTTGACGATTAAAGGGCTTACTTAAAAAATCGCTCATCCCTGCTGCAAGACACTGTTCTTTCGCTTCCGATGCAGCATGAGCAGTCAGCGCTATGATAGGTACGGCCTGATCGGAGTCCTTTCTGTTTTTTTCCATTTCACGGATAATACGGGCCGCTTCAAAGCCATCCATCTTTGGCATATCACAGTCTAGAAGAATCATATGATATTCGTCCTGCTTGATAGCGTCTAAAACCGCTAGACCATCGTCTACCACCACAACTTCGCAACCAAACTGCATGAGCATAGCACGGGTGATTTTTTGGTTTACGGCATTATCTTCCGCCAATAAAACTTTAGCGGTACTGGTGATGTCTAGGTGATTAGCTGCCTTTAATGCTGCGATAGCATTAGGTGATTTCGCTTCCAGCGACTGCCTTAACAATTCAAAGCCAATGGTAAAGAAGAACTTCGTACCACGACCTACTTCACTTTCTAATTCAAGTTGGCCTCCCATTAAGGCCGTCAATTCATTCGCAATCGTTAACCCAAGACCAGTTCCACCGAAAAGGCGGGAGGTACTACTATCGGCCTGGACAAAGGCATCAAATATGCTGTCTCGGCGTTCTAGTGCTACCCCTATCCCGGTATCTTCCACACTAAAATTGAGAGTCACTTGATGATCTTGTCGGGTGTGCACATCTACCGTAACTTTCACCTGCCCTTTGCTGGTGAATTTAATCGCATTCCCTACTAGGTTCATCAATATCTGTCTTAGTCGCACGGAATCACCCGCAACTCTGTTGGGTATATTTGGATCTAAGCTAAAGACCAAATGGAGCCCTTTTTCCTTTGCCGGCACTTCAAACAAGAGCTGAATATCACCCAGCAATTCACGCACATTAATCGGCGAACATTCTAACTCCACTTGATTAGCTTCAATTTTAGAAAAATCCAAAATATCATTAATTAGCGCTAATTGAATTTCAGCAGATGCAATAGCCGCCACCAAATAACTCTTATGCTCCTCATTCAGCGCCGCGTCTTGAAGCAGATCAAGACTACCGATAACTCCGTTCATCGGGGTTCGAATTTCATGGCTGATACTGGCGAGAAACTGGCTTTTTGCCGTACTTGCAGCTTCCGCATTTTCTTTCGCCGTAAGCAGCTGTTCCTGAGTAACGCCCAACTGATCCCCCATATCATTGAAAGCCCGCATCAGCTCACCAATCTCATCACTTCGGTTGCTCAAGATGGCATGATGATTAAAATTGCCGCGTCCAATTTCATAGGTTTGATTAACCAATCGACG
>Ga0105352_1001509_pt1 | contig 12006 bp, 12 predicted proteins | sample EN8Hudsemesocosm_FD_83507 | JGI IMG/M metagenome (GOLD analysis project Ga0105352, IMG submission 83507) | Methane-oxidizing microbial communities from mesocosms in the Hudson Canyon - EN8B Hudson Canyon | ecosystem: Environmental > Aquatic > Marine > Cold seeps | place: Hudson Canyon...
AAGAATACGGTTTCTCGGCCTTAAAAGTACGCAAAATTGCTGCGGATATAGGTTATACCGTGGGTAGTATTTATATGGTTTTTGCGGGTATGGATGATTTAATCATGCATATTAAGGCGCGTACTTGGCAAAAACTAGCGCAGCATATTGAAGGCTATACGGCAGAGGCAGAGAGGTCAGGTTCAATAGAGTCGTTCGCGCTTGGGTATTTGGATTTTGTGGTCGCGAATGAGGGCTTATGGAGGATGTTGTTTGAGCATCATTTGCCTGTGGGTAAAGTGATCCCTGACGGTTATTTGCAAGCACAAGCCTGTGTAACATTGCTGGTTGATAGGCAGGTTACTCGGCTTGATAGTCAATGCTCTGATGAGCAGGTATATCAAGCTGCTCGAGTACTGGTTAATAGTATGCAAGGAGTGAGTATGCAATTATTAATGCAGCCGCTTTCTGATGAAAGTATAGCAGCGGCTAAATTAGAAATGCTATTGCTGGCGAGTTGTTTTATAAAAGGCTGGCAAGGATGTTGATCTGAGAATGTCTGGCATTTCGCAGCTGGGCAGCTTTCCTGTATTCCGCAAGCTGCATACAGGCTACACCTTGTATATTAAATGCATCTTTAAAAACACAACCTGTAAGGCGGGTGCGTAGGTTGGATTAGCTTTTTATTGCGTAGCATTAAAAAACGTAATCCGACAAAGTAGCTGAAATGTCGGATTACGTTATCTGCGCTTCGCTAGATAAGCTAATCCAACCTACGCCCTTGAGCTGTATGGGTTGTATTATCGTTTGGGTTGTTTCGGTAGGTAGTAAGTAATAATTATGGTCATACATAAGGTGAAAATACCTAAACTCAACATAGCAATAACGGGGTTAATATCGATTGAGCTTGCGTAGGTATAACAGCCGACACCTATTAACATTGCAACATTCTGGAAGAAGTTTTGTAGTGCAACGGCGGCTCCGCTACCAATACTTTGCTGGCCTAATTCTTGTAATGCAGCATTAATTGGTACGATAAACATGCCGCCAGCACAGCCAATAGCAAGTAACACAGCACGTGCTCCCCAAAGAGTATCGGTTAAGCTTAGTAGCATAATAAAGATAGCCATAATAGCCGCAGGAAAACGGGCTCGGCGTATGTTTTCTAGTGAGATGATACGCGGTACAAGTGCGGAGCCGATAATAATACCAATAGCTAGGAATAGGGTTAATTTGGCGATTTCACTAGCGGTTTTGCTCAATAAAATCAGTGGAGCCCAAGCAATTAAGATGACGCGTAAGGTTGCTGCAGCTAGCCAAAACATGGATGCACCTAAAATTGCAAAGCGTGAGCGCGGAGTAGCAAGGAATTCTTTTAAATGTCGTGTAAATAATGCGATTTTCCAGCCTGGCTCTGCGGATTTTCTTGCGTGGCTGGGTAAAAGCAAAGTAATCAGTGCGGAAAGGATAAATATGACAATAATAGCGCTTAAAGCCGTGTCGATAGATTAATCTGCTAATTGAGCGCCGACCACCATACCTAATAAAATGGCAAAAATTGTTGAGCCTTCGATCCAACTATTGGCTTTAACTAATAAATGATGCTCTGCCAGTTCAGGTAAGATACCGTATTTTGCTGGGCTATAAAGTGCTGCGCCAGTACCCACTACGGCATAGGCTAGTAAAGGTTCGACATGTAAAAGTAATAAGCCTGCACCGATTGCTTTAATTATGTTGGCTACAATTAAGACATGAGATTTTGCATGCTGATCAGCAAAACCGCCAACCCAAGGGGCGAAAATCACAAAGGCAATTAAAAACATGCTTTGTAACGCGGGGACATACCAAGTCGCTAAAGTAGCTGATTGCATGACCATGGCAATAACGGTGAATAAAATTGGATTATCAGCAAAAGCGGATAAAAATTGCGCTACAAGCAGTGGGTAGATTTTTTTATTCATAAACTGGATATGACTTTGCGTTAGGTTATGGCAAAGTATATATTAATTTCCTGAGTATTTTCCCTAAAAGCGTTATTCAGATTTACCATATAGAGTGATGAGTCAAAAAGAAAATTATCAAATCCGCCGTAGTGTTCGTGCTAAGCGAGCGAGAAATGTTGTTACTGCTGAAAAAATAGAAGTGGTCGCACCTGTACGTATGCCGGAAAAACAAATTCACCAGTTTGTTGCGGCTAAACAGGTGTGGCTAGAGTCGGCAAAAAATAAAGTACAGAAACATGTGGACAGTATTGCGCGTTTTTCGCCCGTGGAATATAAAGAGGGCGCGATGGTCCCTTATCAGGGCGAGCGCTATGCATTAGCAATTAAATCCAGTCAGAATAAACAAATAAAGATTATTTTTGAGCAGGATTTTATTGCCCATGTGCCGGATAATTTTTTGACTAAATTAAGTTCGGAAGAGTTGAGTGATCATATTCGTCGAGCATTTATTCATTGGATGGCGGAGATGGCGGCAAAGCAAAGCGCTCTTTATATAGACAAATATGCGGCACTGTATCGGTTGTCACCGCGTTCCATTACGATTAAAGAGCAAAAGAGACGCTGGGGAAGTTGTGGCATTCATAATGATATTAATTTGAATTGGCTGTTGATTTTAGCGCCTGCCGAAGTATTGGAGTATGTTGCGATACATGAGTTATGTCATATTCAAGAGCGTAATCATTCGGCTGCCTTCTGGCTTTTAGTGGCTAAGCATTGTCCGAATTATAAGTGGCATCGTGGATGGCTAAAACAGCACGGTGCGAGCTTGATGCTGGGGTTATAAAAAGAGGCTATCATTTTAAAATAGGGCGTATGACAGGGGCGCAATATTTAGCTACGAATTAAGGCGGGCAACTGAAAATTGTAGGGCGTGGCTTTCTGTAACGTGTAGTGTTTGGCGTAAGTTGTAATTCATAATACAATGGACGGATTTTTAATTGTAAAAGAAACGCTATGACAAAACTAAAATGTGCTGTGATTGGAACTGGGTATTTGGGTAAATTCCATGCGGAAAAATATGCCTCTCTCCCTGATTGTGAATTGGTCGCGGTTGTCGATATTAATGAGCAAGCGGCTAAAGACGTTGCTGAAAAGCATGGTGCGGAAGCTTTAACAGATTATCAGTCTTTATTAGGTAAGGTTGATGCGGTCAGTATTGTGGTGCCTACGACTTTGCATCATCAAGTCTCTAAAGATTTTTTAAATGCTGGCGCGCATGTTTTAGTTGAAAAGCCGATTACTGTCACCGTTGAAGAAGCGGATGAGTTGATTGCGATTGCTAAAGAAAAAAATCTTATTTTACAGGTTGGGCATTTAGAGCGCTTTAATCCTGCGGTAATGGGCTTGGGTAAGTTAGAAGATAAGCCTTTATTTATTGAGTCGCACCGTTTATCGCCATTTAATCCACGTGCGAATGATGTCAGTGTCGTTTTGGATTTAATGATTCATGATATTGATATTATTCTAGCCATTGTTGATTCTGAAGTTGAACGTATGGAAGCTAGTGGTACGGCGGTATTAACTAAAGGCACTGATATTGCGAATGCACGATTAACGTTTAAAAATGGCTGTGTTGCTAATGTCACGGCTAGCCGTATTAGTATGAAGATGGAGCGCAAAATGCGTATGTTCCGTCCGAATTCGTATATTTCAATTGATTTTCAAAACCGTGTGTTAACTAAGCATTTTGCAGGTACTAAAGAAATGTCTCCTGGCGTACCTGAAATCGAAACAGAAAAATCTGTTTTTGAAAATGGTGATGCATTACTAGAAGAAATTAAACATTTTGTAGACTGCATTCATACAGGAAATACGCCTGATGTATCGGGTGACGCTGGTCGTCGTGCTCTAGCTACTGCGATTGAAATTACTAAATTACTTCAATAGTTTTGTTGTAGCTTATCTGCATCTGTAATATTGCCTAGAAATTAGGCGAAACACTCATTTAAACATTAAAAGGTAGTAACAATTATGATTCCAATGGTAGACCTAAAAGCGCAGTACGCTGAGATAAAAGATGAAGTTGAGCAAGGCTTAGCGCAAACAATAGAAAATTGTTCTTTTATTTTAGGCCCTAACGTACAAGGCTTTGAAAAAGAAGCGGCTGAGTATTTAGGTGTCAAACATGCCGTTGGTGTTGCTTCAGGTACAGATGCTTTACATTTGGCTTTATTAGCTGAAGGAATCGGTGAAGGTGATGAGGTCATCACGACATCATTTACCTTTATTGCTACCGCTGAAGCTATTCGTTATGTAGGTGCAACGCCTGTATTTGTTGATGTAGATCCTAAAACATACAATATTACGGCAGAAGCCATTGAAGCGGCTATTACTGATAAAACGACTGCAGTAATGCCAGTGCATATTTTTGGTCAGCCGGTTAATATGGCAGCAATTAAAGCGGTTTGTGATAAGCATAATCTAAAAATTGTAGAAGATTGCGCACAGTCATTTGGCGCGTCTATTGATGGAAAACAAACCGGTAGCATCGGTAATGCTGCGGGCTATAGTTTTTTTCCAAGTAAAAATTTAGGTGCATTTGGTGATGGTGGCCTAGTTGGAACGAATTCTGACGAAACGGCTGAAATGCTAAAGCAATTACGTAACCATGGATCTAAAGTTCGCTATTATCATGATGTGATTGGTTTTAATAGTCGACTTGATGAAATGCAAGCTGTTGTTTTGCGTGCTAAGTTAAAGCGGATTGACCGCTATAACGATAGTCGTCGTCATGTGGCACATTTGTATTCGGAATTAATGGCTGATTTACCGCTTGAAACGCCATATGAAGATGGTATCGGTAGACATGTGTATCATCAATACACGCTATTATCTGATCGTCGCGATGAAATTTTAGAGGCTTTACAAGCTAAGAAAATCGCTTGTTCAGTTTTTTACCCTGTTCCTTTACACCAGCAAAATGTTTTCAAAGAAGACTGTGCAGGTTTAAGTTTACCTAATACAGAAGCAATTGCAGCGCGCTGTTTGTCTTTACCTATCTGTTCTGAGTTAAGTGATGAATCTGTTAAAGAGATTGTTGCTGTGATTCGTAGTGTGTTTGAAAAGTAAATAATTCTTTTTAGAGTGTTTGTATTTGAAACTAAAAAATACTAAGGAACGAAGTATGATTAAAATCTCGTTCCTAACTTAAGCAGCGGTATGAAATTGATAAATAAATCCTTTGTTTACGCTTTAGATTTTGATGGTGTTATTTGTGATAGCGCAATAGAGACTGCGATGACGGGCTAGAAAGTAGCCACTAAAGTCTGGTCTGATATGGCAGGCACTGTCCCAAGTAATACGCATATTAAGCAGTTTCAAGCTTTACGCCCCTATTTGGAAACGGGGTATGAAGCGGTTATTTTTATGCGATTATTGCAGCAAGGTGAAACAGTTGAACATATTCAAGCAAATATTCAGCAGTTTTTTGCACAATTTTCCCCCGACGCTCCTTTGCTAAAGAAATTATTTGGACAAACGCGCGATCAATGGATACAGCAAGATCAAGAAGAGTGGGTTACTATGAATCCTTTGTTTGATGGTGTTGCTGAAAAATTACGCGAATTAAAGGTTTGTAACTGGTATATCGTGACAACTAAGCAAGAGCGTTTTGTTGAGCAAATTTTAGCAGCTAATCAGGTGGAGATGCCTGTCAATATTTATGGTTTAGATCGCCAGATGAGTAAGTCAACTGTATTGGCTGAGTTAATTGGTAGGCACCAAAAAGAAAAAATTTGTTTAATTGAAGATCGTTTGCCTACTTTACTGAAAGTGCAAAGCCAAGAAGATTTAAGTGAAGTTGACTTGCAGTTGGTAGACTGGGGGTATAATACTGAACAAGATAGAAAAAAGGCTAGGGATTCTGGAATTCCAGTTATTTCTTTGCCTGAATTTTTGTCGTGATAGATACTTAATTTAGATTGGGGGTAGAGGATGACTGAGCAAGCCTATACAGAAGCTGAAGTTGAAGGCCGATTAACAGCTGAATTGCCGCACTGGGTTTATGAAAAAGGCTGGATTCGGCGAAAAATAAAAACCAGCGGTTGGAAAGCCAGTTTAATGGTGGTCAATACCGTGGGTCATTTAGCTGAAAAAGCGTGGCATCATCCTGATTTAACCGTGTCTTACGCATTTGTGATTGTTAAATTAGTCACGCATTCTGCCAAAGGTATTACTGAAAAAGATTTTGCCTTGGCGAAAAAAATTGAAGAAGTCGTCATGTGGGATGCTGCAGAAACATCACAAGGTGTTTTTGAAGGCACGCCCGATGATCCACGGTTTAAATATATTAAAAAAGATAACTAAGAGGAATAGCGAGTGACTGAAATAACTGAAGTACCCAGTCCTTTTTGCGGTATTGGAGCTGATGATCTAACTATTCGAGTCGACGGTTTGTCGCTGAAAGTGAGCGCCAATGGTTGTACAGTGAATACACCTGCGTTTGAGCAAGCGATAACAGATACCAGTGCGCGCGTGGACGGTAAGAAAGTTAGTTTGGATATCGCTGTTACGAAAGCAGCTGAATTGTTGCGGGTGAGTAATCAACCTGTGATTGGCGGTTGCGCGACCGATGTTAATGGTATGCGTGGCGTTATGGCGGTGGCTGATAAAGCGGGTGCTGTCGTTGATAATATGAATTTTACCGCTGCGCGTCGTAACTTTTTAGCTTTGCAAGATACCGGCTGGATGACCACGACCTTAGCAGAAGTTAAAAATCGTTGTGATTATTTATTAGTGGTTGGTGTTGATTTAGAAGGCTTTTCTCCACGCTTTTTTGAGCGTTATATGTGGAATAAAGAATCCATGTTTTTGGATGATACCAGTCAACGTGAAGTAGTTTATTTAGGTAAAGCGCCCTCAGCTGATGCTTCGACTTCACCGGCAGGGGTTAAAGCTAAAGTACTGGAATGTGCTGATGCAGATTTACCTGAAGTGATGGCGGTATTACGCGCTTTAGTGGAAAATAAAAAGATTGTTGCTGAATCAGTTTGTGGTATCGCAGTGAGTGATTTACAAACGGTGGCAGAGCAGTTAAAAGCGGCTAAATATGGCGTAGTAGCTTGGGCGGCGGGTGCTTTAGGTTTTGATCATGCTGAACTGACTGTACAAATGCTTACGGAAATGGTCAAAGATATTAATACCATGGATACGCGTTGCTCTGGTTTTCCATTGGGCGGCAAAGAAGGTGATCAAACAGCTAATCAAGTCTGTGGCTGGACCTCGGCTTATCCTGCAAGAGCACGTTTTTCCAGTGGCTTCCCTGAATATGACCCTTTTCTTTATGATAGCAATGTCATGTTGGCGAATGGCGAAGCGGATGTTTTGGTTTGGGTGCAAGCCTTTAATAGTGCTTCTGTACCACCTGCCACTGAATTACCCACGATTGTCGTCGCTCGTTCAGGTATGACTTTTACTAAAGAGCCCGACGTATTTATACCTGTGGGAACACCTGGAATTGATCATGCTGGTCATGCTTATCGATTGGATAATGTGGTCGCCATTCGACTTAAAAAATTACGTGATTCAGGCTTGCCTAGTACGGCTGAGGTTTTGAATGCAATTGAACACGCTTTGTAGGAAAGAATAATCATGTTGATAAAATTAACAGGTGGAACCGTTTATGACCCTGCCAGTGGTATTGATGGTCAGGTGCAAACACTTTATGTTCAGGATGGACGTTTTGTAAAACAGCCCGCCGCTGATGTAAAAATTGATAAAGAGTACGATTTAAAAGGCAAAGTCGTGATGTCTGGCGCGATTGATATGCACACGCATATTGGTGGTGGTAAGGGTAATATTGCCCGTATGTTAATTCCTGAAGATCATCGTCATGATCCTGTGCATCGCTCAGATATTACCCGTTCAGGTTGTGGTCATGCTATGCCTAGTTCATTTACTACGGGTTATCGTTATGCAGAAATGGGTTATACCGCAGGGTTTGAACCCGCTGTATTGCCGATCAATGCCCGTCAAGCACATATGGAAATGGGTGACATTCCCATTTTAGATAAGGGTGGCTATGTGATGCTCGGCAGTGATGATTATTTACTGCGTATGCTCACGGCGAAAAAAGATCAAAAAGCGATTAATGATTACGTCGCTTGGACGATGAATGCGGCCAAAGCTATCGGCGTTAAAGTGGTGAATCCAGGTGGTATTAATGCCTTTAAATTTAACCAACGTAAATTAGAGCTAGACGAACAAAATGCCCATTACGGCGTAACTCCCCGTGACATTTTGCAAGTATTAGCGACAGCCGTGAAAGAAATTGTGGTTAAACATCCACTGCACGTACATGGTTGTAACTTAGGTGTGCCAGGTAATGTTGAAACTACTTTAGATACCATTCAAGGTATCGGCGGCTTGCCTATGCATTTAACGCATATTCAATTCCATAGTTATGGAACTGAAGGCGATTTTAAATTCTCTTCAGGTGGTGCGGCAATTGCTGAAGCGATTAACAAAAATAAAAATATTACTGCAGATGTAGGGCAGATTTTATTCGGTCAGACCATTACCGCGTCAGGCGATAATATGCGTCAACATGCGAACCACGGCTTTGCTAACCCAAATAAATGGGTATGTATGGATATTGAATGTGATGCAGGCTGTGGTGTTGTACCGTTTAAATATCGCGACCAAAACTTTGTCAATGCACTGCAATGGGCGATTGGCTTAGAAATTTTCTTATTGGTAGATGATCCGTGGCGTGTGTTTTTAACCACCGATCATCCAAATGGCGCACCGTTTACCACTTATCCGCACTTAATTCGTTTGTTAATGGATAGAAGTTTCCGTAACGATATGTTGTCAACGATTCATCCAGAAGCGCAAAAAATGACGACTTTAGCGTCGATTGACCGTGAATACAGTCTACAAGAAATTGCGATTCTAACGCGTGCAGGCGCGGCTAAATTAGTTGGTTTAGATGACCGAGGTAGTTTAGGAGAAGGCGCATGGGCGGATATTACCGTTTATACGGATAATGTTGATCGCGAAAAAATGTTTGAAAAGCCAGATTACGTTTTCAAAGACGGTGAGTTAGTGGTCGTTGATGGTAAGGTGGTGCATACCACATGGGGTACGACGCATATTGTCCGCCCTGATTGGGATATTTCGGTTGAGCAAGATTTACAAAAATATTTTGATCGTTTTATGACTATGAAAGTCGGTAACTTTAAAATCAGCGATGATGAAATGACCGAAGATGGCCGTGGCAGTTTGACGACACATACCTTAAATTCTATTTCATGATGACTGCATTATTACTAAAAGTGAGTTCTTAGATTATGATTATTAATGGTGTAAGCATTGATGCAACCTTCGCTGAAGCGTTTCCAATGAAAGCAACACGCGCAATTATTACTGCGCAAAATGAAAAGTGGGCGATGATTTCTGCACAAGCTATGACAGGTTTTGCAACCTCAGTGATTGCGTGTGGTTGTGAAGCAGGTATTGAACGCGTGTTAGACCCTTCTGAAACGCCAGATGGTCGCCCTGGTGTGTCAGTCTTAATTTTTGCCATGGGTGGTAAAGGATTGGCTAAACAATTAGAAACGCGTGCGGGGCAGTGTGTCTTAACATCACCAACCTCGGCTTTATTTGCAGGTATTGATGACGGATTACAAATTCCTTTAGGTAAGAATTTACGTTATTTTGGCGATGGCTTCCAAACCTCGAAAAAAATTGATGGTAAACGTTATTGGCGCGTACCTGTGATGGATGGTGAGTTTTTAACTGAAGCAACGACGGGGCGTGTTGATGCTGTTGGTGGTGGTAACTTTTTGGTCTTAGCTGAATCTCAACCACAAGCCTTAGCAGCCTGTGAAGCAGCGATTATAGAAATGAAAAAAATGCCGAATGTGATTATGCCGTTTCCAGGTGGTGTAGTGCGTTCTGGCTCTAAAGTGGGATCTAAATATCCTGCATTAGGTGCGTCAACAAATGATGCGTTTTGCCCAACGTTAAAAGGGATCACCAAAACGGATTTATCGTCAGAAATTGAGTCGGTGATGGAAATTGTTATCGATGGCTTAACTAAAGAAGATATTGATAATGTCATGCGTGTAGGTATTCAAGCAGTTTGTGACTTGGGTGCTAGCAATGGAATTAAGCGTATTAGCGCAGGAAATTACGGTGGTAAATTAGGGCCGTTCCATTTTCATTTACAGGAGATTATGGCATGAGCGCTTTAACTTTTACCGTCAAACAAGAAACTGCACAACGTGTGGATATGTCGCCTCTATCGTGCCAGTTATTAAAAGATTTAAGTGTGGCTGATATTTCTGCCATTGAATTACAAAATGGTAAGCGTAAATTGCGTGTGGATGAGTTATTTGAAATAACAGGTTCAGATACACAGAATATTCTTATTAAAAAGAGCTTTGCTAAATTAGATTTTATTGCCAAAGATTTACAAGAAGGTAGTGTTACCGTTGAAGGTGACGCGGGAGCTTATTTAGCGATAGGTATGAAATCTGGATCGGTTATCGCCAATGGTAATGCAGGTTTGTATGCTGCTTGTGAAATGAAAAATGGTTTATTAACTATTAATGGTAATGCTGGTGATTTTTTAGGCGCGGCTTTGCCTGGTAATAAACAAGGCATGAAAGGCGGTACGATTATTGTTAAAGGTAATGTTGGTCAACGCGCTGGCGACCATATGCGCCGTGGGACAATGTTGATTGAAGGGAATGCAGGTGATTATTGCGGTTCACGTATGGTTGCAGGCACGATTGCGGTGATGGGTTCAACAGGTCGTTTTTTAGGCTATGCGATGCAGCGTGGTACTTTGTTGTTATGGCAACAACCGACCTTATCGGCAACGTTTAATGACTGTGGTTCACATACCTTGGCCTTTTTACCAATTTTATTTAAATCCTTTGCTAAATTAGACTCTAAGCTTGCTGATGCAACACAGGCTTTTGATCGAGTGCAGCGTTTTGGTGGCGATATGGCTGAAAAGGGTCGAGCAGAAGTGTTAGTTAAGCTGTAATTTCATTTTTTCAGGTCGCTTACTTTAGGTTTTAATACATTGGCAATAGAAGTTAGCAATTTAGTACAAACACGCATTCCAACTAAGCATGGCGAGTTTGTACTGCATTATTTTAGTAATACTCTAGATGAGAAAGAGCATGTCGCTTTTGTTTTCGGAAACGTCACAAATAAAACGCAAGTCCCTGTACGCATACATTCGGAATGTTTCACCGGTGATGTGTTTGGTTCGCGGCGTTGTGATTGCGGTGAGCAATTAGATAAAGCTTTACAATTAATTAGTGAGCACGGTTTTGGCGTATTAATTTATTTACGCCAAGAAGGGCGGGGTATAGGCTTGTTGAAAAAATTACAAGCCTATAATTTTCAAGATCAAGGCATGGATACTGTTGATGCGAATATTCATTTGGGTCATTTAGCGGACGAGCGTGAATATAGCATTGCCGCTTTAATGCTAGAAAACCTCCAGATTAAATCTATTCAGTTAATTACTAATAATCCAAATAAGATTGACCAGCTTCAGTCTTTAGGTATTAATGTCGAAGGGCGTATTCCGATAGAAATAGAATCTAATTGTGACAACAAGTCTTATTTGCAAACGAAAGCAGATAAGATGGATCATTTTTTGAATAAAGTGAAAAAATAGTTTTATACTTTGTGGTGGTTACTATGTAATTGCTGGAGATTTTCAGAACGGAACTTCACAAGGTATAATAATCAATTTACTATCATGCATTGGTGATAGTTGTTAGTAATAAACGGTAGAAACCTAAGCAGTCTATGACGCAGAAATTATTTGTTTTGACAACCGGTTGTCAAATGAACGAGTACGATTCGGATAAAATGGCCGACGTACTAAAAGCCTCTCATGGCATGGAATTAGTAGAAGCACCTGAAGAAGCGGATGTTTTGTTGTTAAATACTTGTTCTATTAGAGAAAAGGCGCAAGAGAAAGTCTTTTCTTTACTGGGTCGCTGGCGCAAGATAAAAGACAAGCGCCCTGATGTGATCATTGGTGTCGGTGGTTGCG
>Ga0105352_1001510_pt1 | contig 12001 bp, 10 predicted proteins | sample EN8Hudsemesocosm_FD_83507 | JGI IMG/M metagenome (GOLD analysis project Ga0105352, IMG submission 83507) | Methane-oxidizing microbial communities from mesocosms in the Hudson Canyon - EN8B Hudson Canyon | ecosystem: Environmental > Aquatic > Marine > Cold seeps | place: Hudson Canyon...
AATGTATCTCACTACTTATTAGTAAGATTTTTACCAATTTTCAAGCTAAAAATAGATGAAAATGGACTTTTTAAAATCGTATACATTTGATTTTAAAGTTAAAAAATACGCTGAGTAGTTACAGTATTTGATGATAGCGGAAGTTCTATAAATGAATTTTATGTACAAACTGAAAGTCAATTACTATCTACCAACACAGAATGTAGGAATGCAAGTACCTGTTATTATGCCTACTCAGTGGCCTATAATATTATGCACTCGATTGATTATTATGAGAGATCACTCTTTAGTAGTGTTGAGGGTTGGGTTGATCAAAACAAAGACTATACCGATGAACAAAGGAAAGCTCATTACGGTCATGTTATTACCCTACTAGGTGCTGCTAAACAGGTGGAGTTGATGAAATCACCTAAAGTTGCCGCGGGTTATGACGAATATATAGAACTCATTAATCAAGCTCAAACAGCTAATATGGAAATGATTGATTATTTGGGAAATAATGAGCATACAAATAATATTTTAGACTCTGTTGGCGAAGCAGGAGAGCTATCCTTTCAGTATAGCCAAATGGTGGGAGAAGTTATATTCGGAATAGGCGTGTTTGGACAGACTATCTCATTGGCCGAAACCATTATTCATTATGGTAATTATTTTGATAAAATTGAAAATACATTAGGAGACTTGATTTATACGGCAGCTCAAGAGACAGAGAAAAGTTATTGCCGTAATTCAATGCCCTGTTTTGGCTCAAAGACAGCTTGGCGTGAATATACAGTTGATGAAAATATATACTATATTCCACAAGAGGTAGATGATCGTTTAAGCTATATTCAAAATCGTATCGATGAGGTTGAAGAGAAATATCGTAACCCCCAACTGATAAAACCAAACACACATAGTGATTACCAGGCTATATTGAACGAGAGTACAGGTACTGCAAGTGTTGATTTAACCGAAGAGACTGTTATTATTAGTCATCCTCCAAAAGTAATACTTGCTAGTGCTGGTAAGTACTTTGAGGTAGGGCATACGATTAGGTTTGACGCATCAGACAGTTATGATTCAGACGGGGATACTCTTCAATATACTTGGAAATTATTTTCACCTTCAGGAAGTAACGCGACATTAACGCCTGTTAATGTAAATCAGCAAGAATTTATTGCGGATATTGCTGGAAGTTATACGGTGGTTCTTCAGGCCAGTGATGGTATTCATTTAACACAAAATAGTCTTTCCGTGTATGTTAAGCCACAAAAAATAACAGAACCTGAGGAAATAATTGAGAGTGAAGCAACTTGCGAAGTGGGTGGTGAGCAGCCAGAATTAATAGAAGGACAATTGACCTGTGGGCTTTCCGGGAAAAGCGAAAGTCAGACATATTTTGATTTTGATTTGCCTGGAAATGTCGAAAAATTAACTGTCTGGCTAAGTGGAAAGTCTAAGCAAACGGCAAAAGCAGCAGATATACATTTTAGTTATGGTGTGAAACCAGAGGTTATTTGGGGCGCGGACAAAATTGGGCAAAGAAGGGTCTTTATCACTGCTGATAACAGTTCTGCAACAGATAAAATAAATGAAACGATAGAAATAATTAGCCCAAAAGCAGGGAAATACTGGTTACTATTATTTGCTTTTATGGAAGACTTTAGTAATGTCAGTTTATTTTATCAACTTACACTAGGCGTGCTCGACAGTGACAAGGATGGAGTACTCGATAGTCAAGATCAGTATCCTAATGACCCTCTGGAGTGGGCAGATACTGATGGGGACGGTGTAGCAGACAACGAAGATTCCTTTCCAAATGATGCGGCGGCAAGTACTGATACTGATCAAGACGGCTATCCTGATAGTTGGAATGCTGGCTATACCTCAGATAATTCAGAAACCGGTCTTATTCAAGATGAAGTACCTAATGATGCAACGCAATCACTTAGTGACAATGGGCTGATTCCATTCTTCAAAGATAAGGCAGGATTTTCGCTTACTGCAAATACACTTTATTTACCCAATGTTAAAGTTAATGGTCAAGGTAGTTATGAAGCTTATTTTAAATATGATGGTGCATCACTCACGCTCATTAAAATAAATCCAATCGAATCCACTAATAACTCAGTGGCTGAATTTGACCCTTCTTCTGGACTATTGACAATATCTAGTATTGAATTGCTCGATTCATTAAGCTTGAATGGGCAGGTAAAAGCAATATTGAAATATGTTAATGATAGCAATCCAATTCGGTTTGATGTTGTTGAGTTGGGTGGTGCTGGAGAGCAAGCTGTTATTGATCCTCTTCTTGCTGCCGAGGATAAAAAAATTACTCTAGTTGCTGCTTGGGAATATACGGGTAAATATGATTATTGTGATAGTTATGCTAAGGGAGTGCTTGATATAAGAGTGTCTACAATTCAGTGGTTGGGTCAGGAGTGGCATCATGATTGCCGAGTTACTAACGGTATTTTTGATGGCATTTTCCCAGCTGAATTTGGAAGTCCTTTAGCTGAACGGGAGTTCGAAACTCTAATCCAAGGTTTTTATGATGCATTTTTTGGTGTAAGCGCTTTTGAGATTAAGGTTTTACATTTTGAATTAACAGAAATTATTTTTACGGTGAATGATTCTAGGGATGGAAGTGTTGAAATTGTAACCTTAAATCGTTAGTTTGTTTCGTATGATGCGGGTAGCTAGTGCTCTGTCTTCGCTGTCGGTTCTGGGGTAGTTGATACTCGATGTTCAATTTTTTGTAACTAATTGATTTAATTTAATATTTTTTTGGTTAGACTAAGTTTATTTCCCTTAGTAATCAATATTTTACAAAAATATAATAAAGCCGGTTATTTCTTAGCCCAGTTATAGCTGGAGGAAATAGGGTGTCAGGTCTTGCTTTTTGCTGCGTAAATGAAAGGTAAAAGGCAAGACCTGATACCTTTTCTTTTTGTTTGTTACTAATCGTCTAAAAAAACGAAGTCATCAACTCCTTAGCAGAAAGCTCGCCTTCTTTAATAACAGGGATAGGGCCGTAGGATGTACCAACTGTTCCAATAAATTGGTATTTAATGCCACCTTGAAAAAGTGCGCTCTTGGCAATACTCATGAAGTCTGTGGTATCCAGCTGAATTGGAATAGTAATCGTTTGAGTCTCCTGTGCTCTCAGGGTATTACTTGGGTTAGTGGTAGCAATATGCCCGACAGGGACTTGATTCAGCTTAATATCACCATTAAGCGTCGTCACAGGAATATCAAACAGGTTAGGGTTGTAAATGTCCACATCAAAACTAGCCTGTTTATCACTCGCAGAAAATGAATTGAGCTGAACGTCTTTTAATTGCGGTGTCTGAACAAAACTTTTAACCAAGCTAGAGCTACAGCCGGATAAAGTAAGTAGCATTAAAGAGAGTGCGAAAATATTTTTCATGACAATATCCAAAAATTAGACAATTAAACAGCAAGCCCTGACCGTGGGACTTTAGACCAGAGATCGACCAGAGGACTTTTAGGCAAAAAAAAGCCCTGAAAGAGATAAACTCTATCAGGGCCTTATTTATTTGGTCTTTAGCATGGTGCCCAGGGGCACAATCGAATTGAGCTAATAACCATTTGAATTCCTTGATGAAAATTAAATATATACGAAGTGATACTGTAAATAATACTGTTTTTTTAAAATAAATGTATTACATCGTAATTGAGCGACTCAAAAGTAGAATCTAAGGTACTTTTATCATAAATTTTCCGAAAAGAAAAATATTTTTATATTTTTCTTGCTTTATATATTAACGCTCGAAAGATTGCAATGTATTATGGTTTTATCAGCTAATAAATAGCTTTTAACTTTTTTTAACCGCTCATTGAGCCATAAAACAGAATTAACCATGAATACACCAACTATTGATTTATCGCAGCGTCTTTTTATTCGCCCCAAAGAAATTCAGCAACTCTATGGAATTAGTAGAAGCACCGTTTATCGCTTGATGGATAAGGAAGACTTCCCTAAGCGAACAAAGTTATCTGCTCGTTGTGTTGGTTGGCCAAAGGCAGTATTAGATGAGTATTTTAATTTAGCAGCATAAATATAGTCTTTTGTAATCACCAGCTATTTTCAGCTGGTGAACGCTTTTTATAAGCAAATGAAGTCCTCCAAAGAATTTTCTATTCTTTTTTTCCATCATTAATAAACTCAAACAACTCTTCTATTCTGCAATCAAAATAGTCACATAATGTATCAATAGTGTCTTTTTCAATGCGCGTATATGTTTCATGATACAAGCGCGTAATAGTTCCTCTATTGATCTTTGTGTCTTTTGAAACATCACTTATTTTTAGCCTCTTTTCGCCCATCAAGCGCGATAAATGACACTTTAGCATCTCTAACTCCTTTAAATGATCTACTAAAGACTATAAAAGTGCATGAAAGTCTTGCAATAGATTAAAATATGATTATAATGGCTTCCTGTAGATCAAATTAAGTATTTTTGATCTCAATATATTTTACTACAAATCATAAAAGGAAAGCCGAAAAGATGTATTTAATTTATTTTGCAGTTATCAGACTAAGTTTAAATTTTTATAAAGTGATAGGTACAGCTTCATTACTTATTAATAATATGAATTTGAGTAAACAGTTGTATTCGTTCAGTTGCGTAAGCATGAATATTATTTCGATGATTAAGGGTGTTCTAACTATTATTGATGGAGGTGTGTAATGAGATTACACAAAATTTACTGCCCAGAAAACAAAAAAACCACTCCGGTGCCTAAATCTTTAACAAGTAAAGAAGAACCTAAAGATACTTTAGTTTGTCACTTAGAGTCTATTTCAACTGTACAAGTAGCGAATGGTAGTACAACTCTATTAACAGTGAAAACAGTTAAAGACGAATTATTTACCCTAGAAAAAAATAAAGAAGGTGTTTTACAGCATCAAGTTGGCAGCATTTTATTTGTTGAGTACACGACTATTAAGACTGATGGTGATGAAAGCAAACTAAGCATTAATAGTGTGCAAACTATTCCTTCATTTTATGATTTAAGTTATTTGACTCAGCTATTTAATGAAGCAGAAGAGATAACCGACTTAATCCGCTTATTACAATTTATTGATCGTTTACATGACGTGCGTATAAAACAGTTATTAATTGAGTTGTTTCAAGATCCTAAAATAGCAATTCCGTTTATTACTATGCCCGCTAGTCATAAACATCATCATAGCTATCCAGGAGGATTGTTGTCACATAGTATTGAATGTGCTGAGTGGGTAGAAAATACAGCTTACTCTGCATTAGAAACATGTGAAGCTGAACTAACCATAGTGACTGCATTGCTGCATGATCTAGGAAAAATAGAAACCATAGCTACAAATAATAGTCGTCAGCTAGTGCCACATGAAACGCTGTCGTTATTACTAGTAGAACCATCAATATTAAAAATGCAAAAAAAGTGGCAGCAGGGTGCTGATACTTTGAGAGCAATGTTAAGTTTTTCCATAAGTAGTGAAAAATTCCCCAATTTTCCTGGGTGTCTTTTAGTGAAGATGGCAGATCAATTTAGTACCTCTGTTTCTGCTAGAAAAATAGCTTTTGAAGATGTACCTAATTACTTTTATTTTAGTAAATTACAGACTTCAACAAGCACACAATTTTTTAATCGATTAACTGTACATTAGTTCTGAGTAAAGTGAGATACCAAATATTTGAAATATTTTTAATAAGGAATTAACATGAAATTACGAACAACTATTAATCCTGTCATTTTTAATGCGCAAAGTATTCAAGAGGATTTATTAACCTATTTTTCGTGGACAGAGAGATGGAAAATACAAGTGTCTAGTGGGCTACAAATACCTTTAGGCAACTTGTTAGTTGATATTCAGGACATTTTAGGCAGTGAACTGAATATAAGTTTTTTTAGAATCGTTGAAGAGCAGGTGCTCGATGAATTATTTGTTAGAAAATTACGAGTTTTTATTGAATCGAACGATGCAAATATAGCAAAAAATACAGCGATTACATATGCGATCAATAAAGCAGAAGTTGCATCAGAAGAGATATGTTACCGATGTGGTAATAGCTTTCATCATGATACACATGTTGATAAAGGTTATTTAGCGCACTATGCTTCAATGCATAACATTGAAAAATATAGTATGCAGTTCATGAAAATATGTCTGTACTGTCTTAAGAGAACTTTTGAAGAGTATGATCCTGAAGCTTCGGATGATGATAGCGCATCGATAGAAAAGCTTAAAGATGCAGAGACACTACTACAAAATGAAATAGAAATACCTGAAATCAATATTGATACTGTTACTGAAGAAGAACAAGAAAAAGATAATGAAAAAACAGATCAAGAAGATCTGAATGACAAAAAAAGTAAACTTGGAGGTGATCAAAACATTATTTTATATGATAGAAAAGTGCTGAAAAAATTAGAAAAAAACTATGAAGGTGCATCACGAGAACAAGTTTTACGTATTAAAAATTTAATTAAGCGGCTTAAAGAAAGTAGTGCTGAAAAGTCACTTGCTTTAATCCCTCAGGATTGGAAAAAACATTGTGATGAACTACAGCATAAATTTCCTAACTTTAACGAAGTAACGCAGTTTATTCGACACCAGTTTGCACTATCAAATGTGAGTGATCAGAAATTACGCTTTCCACCATTTCTATTAATAGGGGATGCAGGAATAGGAAAAACAGAGTATATGCTTACAGTAGCTAATTTATGCCATACAAAACTAGAAGTGATTGACATATCAAGTGCTCAAAGCGGGGCAGCCTTGTCAGGGTCGGAAAGTTTCTGGGGGAATACACAGACAGGGCTAATATTTAATACATTGATGTTTAGCGATATGGCAAACCCAATTTTCATGCTCGACGAAATAGATAAAACAAGTGAAAGCGCATCTTATCAACCTTTAGCTGCGCTACATGGCTTATTAGAAGAAAGACAAGCAAAACAGTTTAAGGATTTATCGGTACCTGAACTTTTAATTGATGCGTCACATATTATTTGGATTGCAACAGCAAACTCTGTAGAGAGCATAGAGAAACCAATACTTGATAGATTTTTAGTTTTTCATGTTGAAACACCGACGGCGAAACAAATGAGAAACATCGTGAGCAATCAATATGACCGATACCTTGATCAATCAGCAGCAGGGCAGTTTTTTGAGAAAGAAATAAAAAGTGATGTGATTGATGAGTTATGTAAACATCATCCTCGTAGCGTTAAAAAAAGATTAAGTTTAGCATTTGGTTTTGCTGCTAATGAGCAAAGGAATTATTTAACCGTAGGTGATATACAAAATAATAAATTGAATGAAGAAAGAAAAAAGAGAGGTGTTGGTTTTATGTGTGTCGATATTTAATTTTTTGAAAAAATAATAGACTAAAAAATTATCTTAAAAACTAGAAATGATGTTAGATAAAATCTCGTAGTCTAAAACTACTCAACAATTTATGATTTTATAAATTATAACCATAGGATAGCAGAGTAGCTTTAGAGCAGAATAAATCTTATGCTGTATCGAAACCTTTACGGAGCAATCCTTAGTGCACGCTGAATCAATGAAGGCGAAACCTCTCAGTCAATTTCAGTTTTTAAAATTTCAGCGATTTGTTTAATTTTATACCCTTTTTCTAATAAAATATTAATTTGATCTGCATGTTCCTTAATCAAGGAGGTGGCAGAATGCTCTATTTCAGGTGTTTGTGATTCTAGCTTTGTTAACGCACCAGCAAAGCCGCTAACGATAGTTGGCGTAATTTTCTTACGGCCAATGTTTTGAGTTTGTTCTGTTGTCATGATTAATCTCAATTGTAGTTAAAAAAATAACAAATAAATTTTCTCAGTTTATTGTGAATAAGGTAGAGGTTATTTACTTTGTTAAAACTATTAAACCATGAAAATAAATAACGCTTAATAGTGAAATCCAGTTTTTTTTAAAAAAATTAAAAACTATTTTATGTTTGTTAAACAAAAGCTTATCTAATGCTTAACATTAAGTAAACATTATTTTCAGATGTTAAATGAATGCTTAACATTAGCTTAACAATTGATAAGCAAAGGTCAGGCCTGAATAAAAAATCAGCTGTTTTTTTGACTCATAAATGCGCCACTTAAGAAAAAAAATAACATGAAAAATTTAATATAAGAATGTCTACAAAGTTAGTAAATACAGGTAATACTTCAAATATTACTAATAGCTCGACTCAGAAATCAGGACATTTAGATTCTCTAACTATTAAGTAACTAAAGGTATAGCGCTAAATTAGTTAGTAGAAATATAACTCCACAATTTGTGGAATTATATAGACATCAGCGTGCTTCGATGATGTCGCAAGCGATAGCTTGCAACTAATTTTAAAGAGAAGCTTTTAGGAGAATTAAATGGTCGAGCCTCAAATTATTAACGAAAAGTATTACGTTCAAATTTTAAAAGAAGCAGAACAAATAATAGAAGGTGTTTCTGAAAATATTCAAGAAGCAACACTAGATCAATATAAACAAGTGGTTAAGCGACTGGTATTACTAGGTAAAACACCGATTCAAAATGCAAAAAGCAAAGGAAGCTATTATGCTTATCGTGCTGCATGGATTGGATATCACTCAAATTTCATTAGAGAAAAACTTATAGTGCTAGGTTCTATAAAGATTAATGACACTGACAGGTGGATTACTGAGGTAAAAGGTTTGCAACACTTTATTGATCAGTTAAAACTCTGTAAGCCGGATCCTTACCGAAAACAACGGCAATTAGCCATTGAATACGATCAAGCTGTGGAAGCAGGTCTAACGCCGAATTTTGAATACTCAAATGAGTGGCGGAAAAAGGAAAAACAAGGCAAAATTGAAAAAACAAAAAATTCTAAAAAAGAATTAACAAGAAAATTACCTATCGGATGGCGAGATAAATTTTTTCAAGCAGCTCTTGATAAATACTCAAAACATACGTTAGCAATTGCCGTAATGATGTGTACTGGGTGTAGGCCTAAAGAGTTGGCTAATGGTATTAATTTACAACTCAATGAAAAAACTGGTGAGATAAAATTTCTAATTACAAGTGCGAAACGCAAAAATGAAACTGTTGAAATTCGTCAATTTACTTTAAAAAATGACAGTATGGCTTTTCGCTACCTTGTCTCTCAATTAAATTTTAATCAGAAAAACATACTACTTCGTGATATTAAGTTTAAAGCAGTATCTACAGAAATTACTCGGCTAAGTATGGAATCTTTAAATCTTAAAAAAGAGCAGGTTTCACCGTACTGTTTTCGACATGCATTTTCAGGAGATTTGCATGCAGTCGGGGGAAGTAGAGTTGAAATTGCGCAGTGCTTAGGACACGCTACAGATAAAACACAAGCTTACTATAGTCACTCAATTAAACACTCGAGTAGTGGCTTTAAAATATCGAATGTTGATTCTACAGAGGCTGTTAAAGAACTAACAAGCGATAAAATAGAGAAGCTGTTGATGCAAAAAAGTTTACGTGATGAAAATGATTCTAAGATGAGGTAAGTGTATGAATTAAGGTGTCTAGAAAATTTTAGCGCTGCTTTTCTTATATAGTAAAAACTGATTATTAATCAGCCCCTAGCGCCTTAAAAACAGCATCAACAGGATCTGAATAAAATCCTGTTTGAAATTTAGCAAACAACTCACCTCTAACAGTGGGAATATCGCTAACACTGGCCATGGGTAATAAAATACGTTTAGCACCTGAGTCAAATGCCATTTGCAGTGTCTCGGCAAGATTTTCTACAGGAATGATATTTCCGCCAAGGGTCATACTTCCCAGAATAACCATTTGTCCTTGAACTGGCTTGTTTAGAATATTAGAGCAAAAGGCTATAACACCTGCCATGGTCAATGTTAATGATGGGCCGCTATTATGTAATTCAACTAAGTGGAAGTGATAATCCCAGTCAGCTGTTTTTGCAGAACCGCTGATTCTTGACATATTACCTTTGTAATAATCAAAGCTCACTTTGATCGCTTCTTTAGCTTCTGTACAGCTACCAAACCCAGATAAAGTTAATTTGCCATTACCGGCTGTTGTTTGTGTTTCAATTCTATATAAACCTAAATGCACTTTGAGACCTTGAGAAATAGTATGTAAAACGCCAGGCTTTAATGCCCCTTCAGGAATTAATTTATCGCCACCTTGCTCAGGCACAGTGACAATATGTTCTTCCATAGTATCTTGATCGATATAACTGAAATGCACATCATAGAACTCCATACCACCAATTTTCTTTAGCTGTTCTTTAATGCGCCTGCGAGTCTCCAATGCATATTCTAAGCATTCTTTAACGCCTTCTTTATCGTAATCCCCAGCAGGAAAGAGTAATTTTAGAAAACCAGAAACAGTCCTTCTTACAGCAATGGTGTCACGCTGATTTAGATTATTACCCAGCTTGTAATATTTATCTATTGCATCAGCAAAATTACGTTTACGCATTTCACGCATATACTCAGCCAGGTAATCAACGATCAAACCGTACTGATTAGTAAAAAATTCAGGTCGCATTTTTGGTACTTCCCAGCCAGGAATATAAGCATGGAAACGATCAAAAAAAGCAGAATCAATCATCACCTCAGGAAAGGGTGTTAATAAATGGCTGGTTTTAACCAGAGTATCAACCGATTGATTAATATTACCGACAAATACCATACTGGCAGAAGCCGTTACGGCATCACGGCCTCTAGCAAAAGAACCTGAAGCCATAAAATCCTTCATGATTTGGATACCATCTTTGTCTTTGAAGGAAATGCCCGCCACTTCATCAAAAGCCATGACATCCCATAAGCCAACCAACCCCATAGTTTGTCGGCTTAGGTTATAAAATAAATTAGCAACAGTCGTTTGTCCGCCAGAAATTAAAATAGAATTAGGGCTGACTTCCTTATAAATATGACTTTTACCTGTCCCTCTTGGTCCAAGCTCACAAACATTGTAATTATTTTCCACAAAAGGAATCAGACGAGCCAATAAATGCCACTTTGCTCGCTTATCGAGTAGGTCAGGTTCCATGCCAGTAGACCTTAGGAGTACATCTCTCCACTGTAATGTATCAAAGGCTTTTCGCCCCTCAAATAAAGCCTCCATATCCATGTTAGGCATTTGAATAGGTTTCAATTCGGTGATCTGAAAAGGGGAGCCTTGCTGCCCCTCTTCAAAATAATACTGCATGCTAATAATGCACCAAATTCCACCGGCTAAGAGCTTCTCAAAGTCTTTTACAGAGCGATCAGATATTTCAACACCTTTGACGCCTAAATTAGATAAAACAGCCTCATAAATATCTCTACGCTCATTTAACTTAACAGTGACTTTATCAATAACTTTATAACTGCCACGTTCACGGATTTTCGACTTAATTTTTTCAGCTTCATCAGGGCGAACATAATTCTCAGCTAAAACTTTTTTGACGGTCTCTAAGCCTTCACTGATGATAACTTCATCATCAGAAGCACAATACATACCGAGAAGGTATTCAAGTACATATACGGGAACATTAGCCCCCTCTTTAATGAGCTTTGTTAAGTCTTTTCTAACGACACGGCCAGCAAAGTGTTGATTAAGTAATTGGTTAATAGAGTCAGTCATAAGTATGTTTAAAAGTCGTTTGAAAAGGCTAAATCAATAATAACCTCAATACGCTGTTCTTCAACACCTGTTTCAGTATTGCGTAAAATTAAATGGTACTGTTTTTTATTATCATAGACTTTACCCTGTAATGATAGGCTAACCCACTGGCTACGGTCGTTCATATCAGTTGATTGACTGTCAAATGTAACCGTTTCAATACTGGAGATAATACTATCAGCGTCATAGATGGCAACTTGCAAAGTAACTGCTTTAACTCGATCACTGACTGATTCCGTTTGAATTAATTGAAATCGGTGGCGATTGGTTGTAATTTTAGGTTGAGACCCTAATACATGAACAGGCACTGTTTTAATCTTGGTCTTTTCTGCTGACTTTCCTTTAAGCTGCTGTACC
>Ga0105352_1001513_pt1 | contig 11982 bp, 4 predicted proteins | sample EN8Hudsemesocosm_FD_83507 | JGI IMG/M metagenome (GOLD analysis project Ga0105352, IMG submission 83507) | Methane-oxidizing microbial communities from mesocosms in the Hudson Canyon - EN8B Hudson Canyon | ecosystem: Environmental > Aquatic > Marine > Cold seeps | place: Hudson Canyon | collected...
AGCAACGACGTTGCCGCCCCATACTTCTGCACATACGCGAGTTAACGCGGCTGTCAGAGTGGTTTTACCGTGGTCAACGTGACCGATGGTGCCCACGTTTACATGGGGCTTGGTACGTTCAAATTGCTCTTTTGCCACTTTCGTAATCCTCTAAAAATAGATACAAGATAGAAAAAATTAATTAAGAGTTCGTTATCGGCCATAAACCTTGGCAATCACTGCATTTGCAACGTTGCTTGGGGCCTCAGCATAATGATCGAATTCCATTGTGAATGTTGCGCGCCCCTGTGTTGCAGAGCGCAAGTCGGTGGCGTAACCAAACATTTCCGCCAGCGGGACCATGGCGCTAACCACTTTCCCCAAGACACTGCCTTCCATACCCTGAATCAGGCCGCGGCGGCGGTTTAAATCACCCACCACATCACCCATATTATCTTCAGGAGTTACCACCTCTACTTTCATCATTGGCTCCAACAAGACCGCCCCACCTACATCGGCGAGCTTCTTGGTGGCCATAGATGCAGCGATTTTAAAGGCCATTTCATTGGAATCCACGTCGTGAAATGACCCATCGTACAAAGTAGCCTTAATGCCCAGCAGCGGATATCCGGCTAAAACACCGTTTTTTATCTGCTCACTGATGCCTTTTTCAACCGCAGGAATATATTCACGAGGAACAGTACCCCCAACGATTTCGTTCACAAACTCCAGCTTTTCGGCATTCTCATCTTCCGCAGGCTCAAACTTAACCCACACATGACCATACTGACCGCGGCCGCCGGACTGGCGAACAAACTTGCCCTCAATGTCAGTTGTTGCACGAATGGTTTCACGGTAAGCCACTTGGGGCTTGCCTATATTCGCATCAACACTGAACTCTCTGCGCATCCGCTCTACGAGAATATCCAGGTGCAACTCACCCATACCGGAAATAATAGTCTGACCAGTTTCTTCATCGGTTTTTACGCGGAACGAGGGATCCTCTTGGGCCAACTTACCCAGAGCGACGCCCATTTTTTCTTGATCAGCCTTGGTGCGAGGCTCAACTGCCACTGAAATTACTGGCTCGGGGAACTCCATCCGCTCAAGCGTAATGACATCATTCAAACTACAGAGCGTATCGCCCGTTGTAACGTCCTTGAAACCAATACCCGCAGCGATATCGCCTGCCAGCACTTGCTTAATTTCCTGCCGATCGTTCGAATGCATCTGCACCATACGACCTACCCGCTCTTTGCGGCTTTTTATCGGGTTATACAAAGTGTCGCCCGAGTTCAGAGTGCCCGAGTAAACACGAAAGAAGGTAAGCGTGCCCACAAATGGGTCAGTAGCGATCTTAAAAGCCAAGGCCGAGAAAGGTGCATTGTCATCCGCCTCACGTGTGGCAACGGTCTCCCCATCGTCAAGTGTACCCTCAATCGCCTTAACTTCCGTAGGCGAGGGTAGATATTCAACAACAGCGTCAAGCATAGCCTGCACGCCCTTGTTCTTAAACGCCGAACCACCAATCACCGGGATAATTTCATTGGCTAAGGTGCGCTCGCGGATAGCCGCCTTTATTTCCTCTTCAGAAAGCTCGCCGCCTTCCAAATATTTGTCCATTAGGTCGTCATTTGCTTCGGCTGCAGTCTCAACCAAAAATTCGCGCATTTCTTCGCATTTGGCCTGCAGGTCAGACGGAATCTCACCGTACTCGAAGGTCATCCCTTGGTCTTCTTCGCTCCAGAGAATGGTCTTCATCTTAATGAGGTCCACAACTCCTTTGAAATTCTCTTCCGCTCCAATTGTCATCTGTAATGGAACAGGCAGCGCACCTAAGCGCGTCTTTAATTGGTCTATCACCATCTCGAAGCTTGCACCCGCTCGGTCCATCTTATTGACGAACACCATGCGAGGCACTTCATATTTGTTTGCTTGTCGCCACACAGTTTCAGTTTGCGGCTGAACGCCAGAGGAGCCACACAGCACCACAACAGCGCCATCAAGTACACGCAATGAACGCTCTACCTCAATGGTAAAGTCAACGTGGCCTGGGGTATCAATAATATTTACACGATGCTGCTCAAACTGCTGATCCATACCGGACCAAAAACAAGTCGTAGCTGCCGATGTGATAGTAATGCCGCGCTCTTGCTCTTGCTCCATCCAGTCCATGGTAGCCGCACCATCGTGCACCTCACCAATTTTATGAGACAGACCGGTATAAAACAAAACTCGCTCAGTGGTAGTGGTTTTACCCGCATCAACATGCGCACAGATACCAATATTGCGGTAGCGTGCTATAGGTGTTTTACGTGCCACGACGGTATTTCCTAATTGCCCTCTCTATGCAAAAAAGCCATGCAAGAAAGAAAAGGGGTAAACGGTAAAAGGCAGCAAAAATTGCTGCCTTTTGATTCTGCAAAAAGTGTTCACAAACCGCTTGCTTAGAAGCGGTAGTGAGAAAACGCCTTGTTGGCTTCAGCCATACGGTGAACGTCTTCACGCTTCTTAACAGCGGCGCCTTTGCCTTGAGATGCATCAATTAGCTCTCCGGCCAAACGCTGGTCCATAGACTTCTCACCGCGCTTGCGAGAGAACTCAACCAACCAACGCATTGCCAAGGCATGGCGACGTGCAGGGCGCACTTCAACAGGCACTTGGTAAGTAGCACCACCTACACGGCGAGATTTAACCTCAACCATGGGGGCAATAGCTTCCAAAGCCTCATCAAAAACCTCAATTGGGTCTTTATTCAGCTTTGCACATACGATATCCATAGCACCATAGACAATGCGCTCAGCGACAGCTTTTTTGCCGCTAACCATTACCATGTTCATGAATTTTGCAAGTGTCAGGTTACCGAACTTGGGATCCGGTAGAATTTCGCGCTTAGCGACAACTCTTCTTCTTGGCATCTTACTATCTCTTCTTCAGGGTTTCTAAGACCTCACTCGAAAGTGAACGTGCTTAGCCTTACTCGGTTCTAACCGAAAACGTATGCGCCTAAATCTATCTCAAAACGAGACTTATTTAGGACGCTTGGTACCGTACTTTGAGCGACCTTGCTTACGGTCGTTCACGCCAGAAGTATCCAAAGAACCACGTACAGTGTGATAACGCACACCAGGTAGATCTTTTACACGACCGCCGCGAATCAATACCACGCTGTGTTCCTGCAAGTTGTGCCCTTCACCACCGATGTAAGAAGTTACTTCAAAACCATTGGTCAGGCGCACACGGCAAACCTTACGCAAGGCCGAGTTTGGCTTCTTAGGTGTAGTGGTATAAACACGGGTACAAACGCCACGTTTCTGAGGGTTACCTTGCAGAGCGGGTACATCGCTCTTCTGAACCTTACGTTTTCTCGGCTTACGAACCAATTGGTTGATCGTTGCCATGAAAATAAACTCCACAAATAAAACTTGCCTTCATAATGAAGACATACATTAAAAGAAAGTGCAAAGCAGCTAATTTGCTGATCTGCGCCCACTTCTGTTAAAAAGCGGGTTGCGCATTGTAATGACGCCACCCGCTCCCGTCAAGGAACAGTCGGTGAAAAATCACCCACTGCCACTTAATTTAGTACGTTAGCTCGCGCTAGACTTCAAAGCTTCCATCAAGGCGGCTTCGACTTCTGCGGCACTTACGCCACCATCAGACTTCACTGGGGCAGCCAATTCAGCCTCACGACGCAAACGACGTGCGTTGTGGTAAGCCAAACCAGTACCCGCTGGAATCAAACGACCCACAACCACGTTTTCCTTCAAGCCGCGAAGCATATCTTTCTTGCCGGTTACGGCCGCTTCGGTCAGCACTCGCGTGGTTTCTTGGAAAGAAGCCGCCGAGATAAAGGATTCGGTTGCCAAAGAAGCCTTGGTGATACCTAACAACTGTCGCTCAAATTGAGCGGGCTGGCGGTCTTCTGAGCGTAAACGCTCATTTTCTTCCAGTACGTTGTTAAATTCAGCCTGCTCACCTTTCACGAAGCTGGAATCACCCATTTGAGTAATTTCAACTTTGCGCAACATCTGGCGAACAATAGTTTCAATGTGCTTATCGTTAATTCCAACACCCTGCAAGCGGTAAACTTCCTGGATCTCGGTAGTAATATAGCGAGCCAAGGCCTCAACACCCTGCAAGCGCAGAATATCGTGAGGGTTACTTGGGCCATCAGATACAATTTCACCCTTCTCTACTTGCTCACCCTCAAACACTGTCATTTGACGATGCTTGGGAATCAGAACTTCGTAGTGGGTAGAACCGTCAGGCAATGGCTGCCCGTCAGTTGGAGTGATAACCAAACGACGCTTACCTTTGGTTTCTTTACCAAAGCTCACGGTGCCGGAAATCTCCGCCAGGATAGACGATTCTTTTGGCTTACGCGCTTCGAACAAGTCGGCAACACGCGGCAAACCACCGGTGATATCTCGAGTCTTCGAACCTTCCTGAGGAATACGAGCAACAACGTCACCCACACCTACCATGTCACCATTATTCAGGCTAACGATCGACTTTGGCGGCAATGTGTAGTGAGCGGGTACATTCGTATTCGCCAAGAACAGCTCATTGCCATCTTCATCAACCAAGGTAACCGCAGGCTTCAAGTCTTTACCGGCCGCAGGACGTTCCGCTGGGTCGATAATCTCGATGGAGCTCAGGCCGGTCAGGTCATCAGTTTGACGACGAACAGACAAGTTGTCTTCCATACCGGTGAAAGCGATTCTACCGGCCACTTCTGTAACGATGGGGTGTGTGTGCGGATCCCATTTAGCAATGAAATCCCCGCCCTTAACCTCAGTACCGTCATGTACAGTAATTACTGCGCCATATGGGATTTTATAGCGCTCGCGTTCACGACCAGTTGAATCGGCCACAGCCAACTCACCCGAACGGGATACGGCAACTAAATGCCCTGCAGCGTTTTCCACAATTTTAACGTTGTGCAAACGTACCACGCCGTCTTGCTTAACCTGAACGCTATCGACAGCCGAGGCTCTAGAAGCCGCGCCACCAATGTGGAAAGTACGCATCGTAAGCTGGGTACCTGGCTCACCAATGGACTGGGCGGCGATAACGCCTACCGCTTCACCTACATTGATACGATGTCCACGAGCCAAATCACGGCCGTAACACTGTGAACAAATACCGCGACGAGATTCACAAGCGATGGGTGAACGTACGCTCACCTCATCAATGCTCATCTCTTCAATGCGCTCAACCCAGGCTTCGTCAATCATGGTGCCGGCTGAAACAATAATCTCATCAGTACCAGGGCGCAGAACATCACGCGCCACAACACGACCCAGAATACGATCGCCCAGTGTTTCGATGATGTCGCCACCCTCGATGACCGGTGCCATACTCAAACCGCGATCGGTACCACAATCAATAGCAGTGACAACCATGTCCTGCGCCACGTCAACCAAACGACGAGTCAGGTAACCGGAGTTAGCTGTTTTCAATGCCGTATCGGCCAAACCTTTACGAGCACCGTGAGTAGAAATAAAGTACTGAAGTACATTCAAACCTTCACGGAAGTTCGCGATAATTGGCGTTTCAATAATTGAACCGTCGGGACGGGCCATCAAACCACGCATACCAGCAAGCTGACGAATCTGTGCGGGCGAACCACGAGCACCAGAGTCGGCGTACATGAATACTGAGTTGAAGGAGTCTTGCTTCTCTTCTTCTCCGTCACGATTAACAACAGCCTCTTTACTGATGCCTTCCATCATGGCCTTAGCCACGAGGTCGTTAGCACGAGACCAGATATCGATTACTTTGTTGTATTTCTCACCCTGGGTTACCAGACCTGAGGCATACTGACCTTCGATTTCAAGCACTTCTGCTTCGGCACGAGCCACGATGTCTGCTTTAGCATCGGGAATAGCGAAATCGTTCACGCCAATCGAAGAACCTGATCTGGTGGAGAAATCATAGCCCATGTACATCAAGCGATCGGCAAAAATTACCGATGCCTTCAAACCCACTACACGGTAACAGTAGTTAATCAAAGCCGAGATGGCCTTCTTAACCATGTTTTTGTTAGCCATTTCGAAGGGCATGCCTTCCGGCACAATCTCCCACAACAAAATACGGCCGACAGTTGTGTCAACAATTTTGGTCGTTTCTTGAGTCTCGCCGTCTTCACCCATTAATACTTCGCGAATACGTACTTTAACGCGCGCCTGCAGGTCAACTTGCTTAGCGTAATAAGCACGGCTCACTTCTTTGGCGTCGGAAAACACCATGCCTTCACCCTGAGCATTTACACGCTCACGAGTCATCCAGTACAAACCCAAAACAACGTCTTGAGACGGCACAATAATAGGCTGACCGTTTGCTGGCGAAAGGATGTTGTTAGTCGACATCATCAAGGCGCGCGCTTCTAACTGAGCTTCAATGGTCAAGGGCACGTGTACGGCCATCTGGTCGCCATCGAAGTCGGCGTTGTAAGCAGCACAAACCAAGGGGTGTAATTGAATAGCTTTACCTTCAATCAACACAGGCTCAAAAGCCTGAATACCCAAACGGTGCAATGTGGGCGCTCGGTTAAGCATAACCGGGTGCTCACGAATCACTTCGTCGAGAATATCCCAAACAACAGGCTCTTCACGCTCTACCATTTTCTTTGCAGCTTTAATGGTTGTGGCCAAGCCACGCAGTTCAAGCTTGCTGAAGATGAAAGGCTTAAACAATTCCAAAGCCATTTTCTTAGGCAGACCACATTGATGCAGCCGCAAAGTTGGGCCCACAACAATAACCGAACGACCCGAGTAATCTACTCGCTTACCCAACAAGTTCTGACGGAAACGACCCTGCTTACCTTTGATCATATCGGCCAAAGACTTCAGAGGACGCTTGTTAGAACCGGTGATGGCGCGACCGCGACGACCGTTATCCAACAAGGCATCAACAGATTCCTGCAACATACGCTTTTCGTTGCGCACGATAATGTCTGGAGCGTTGAGATCCAACAAACGCTTCAAACGGTTGTTGCGGTTAATCACACGGCGATACAAATCGTTCAAGTCGGATGTGGCAAAACGACCACCATCCAATGGAACCAAAGGACGCAAATCAGGCGGAAGAACGGGCAACACTTCCATCACCATCCACTCTGGCTTGTTGCCAGACTGGTGGAAAGCTTCCAGCAACTTCAAGCGCTTGGAAAACTTTTTAATTTTGGTTTCGCTGTTTGTGTTGGGAATCTCTTCACGCAAATGAGCAATTTCGCTTTCCAGGTCGATATCTTTCATCAACTCTTGAATAGCTTCAGCACCCATCTTAGCGTCGAATTCGTCGCCAAACTCTTCCATGGCTTCGAAGTACTGCTCATCGTTTAGCAGCTGACTGCGCTCTAAGGTCGTCATACCTGGCTGGGTAACGACGTAAGATTCGAAATACAACACACGTTCAATATCACGCAAGGTCATATCCAGCAGCAAACCGATACGGCTTGGCAGCGACTTCAAAAACCAAATATGTGCAACTGGGCTAGCCAGTTCAATGTGACCCATGCGCTCACGACGCACTTTTGACAAGGTCACTTCTACACCGCACTTCTCGCAGATAATACCGCGATGCTTCATGCGCTTGTATTTGCCACACAGGCATTCGTAATCTTTTACTGGACCAAAAATTTTGGCACAGAATAAACCTTCACGCTCAGGTTTGAACGTTCGGTAGTTGATGGTCTCTGGCTTTTTAACTTCGCCAAAGGACCATGAGCGAACCATTTCTGGCGAGGCCAGAGCAATACGGATCGCATCAAATTCTTCAACTTGTCCTTGGGACTTCAGCAGGTTAAGTAAGTCTTTCAAGGGCACTTCCTCCAATTGGAACTCAGTGGTGGTTCGGTGTACTGGACGGTGTGCTGCACACACCGTCCAGTAGCGTATTTACTCATCGGTTCAGGAATCCTGTTCCAATTCCATGTTGATACCAAGCGAGCGAATTTCTTTAACCAATACGTTAAAGGATTCCGGCATACCCGGTTCCATACGATGATCGCCGTCCACAATGTTTTTGTACATTTTGGTACGACCAGCAACGTCATCGGATTTAACGGTGAGCATCTCTTGAAGCGTGTACGCGGCGCCATAAGCTTCCAAGGCCCACACTTCCATCTCTCCGAATCGCTGACCACCGAACTGCGCTTTACCACCCAGCGGCTGCTGAGTAACAAGGCTGTAAGAACCGGTAGAACGAGCGTGCATTTTATCGTCTACCAAGTGGTTCAACTTCAACATGTACATGTAGCCAACCGTGACAGGACGCGTAAACGCATCACCAGAACGACCGTCATACAAAACGGTTTGACCCGTGTCCGAAAGATCAGCCAAACGCAACAGCTCTTTGATTTCGCTTTCATCTGCGCCATCAAAAACTGGGGTGGCCATGGGCACACCGCCGCGCAGATTCTGAGCCAGTGCCATTACATCGGTATCGCTAAACGATTTTAGATCTTCCTTACCGGCCCGGTCGCCTGTCTTGTTATAGACTTCCTCAAGGAATTCACGCACTTCAGCCACTTTGCGCTGCTCTTCAACCATGGTGTTGATCTTGTCACCAAGACCTTTTGCAGCCATGCCCAAGTGCATCTCAAGTACCTGACCTACGTTCATTCGCGAGGGAACACCCAACGGGTTCAGAACGATATCAACAGGCTGACCTTTTTCGTCATACGGCATATCTTCAATTGGCATAATCACCGAGATTACACCTTTGTTACCGTGACGGCCGGCCATCTTATCGCCAGGTTGAATACGACGTTTAATAGCGAGGTAAACCTTAACGATTTTCAGAACACCTGGTGCTAAATCATCGCCAGTTTCTAACTTGCGCTTTTTATCTTCAAAGCGCTCATCAAGAATGATACGACGCTCAGCCAATAACTCTTCAGCGCGATCCAATTGCTCGCTAAGTGCGTCGTCAGACATACGCAGCTTAACCCACTGGTTAAGCTCCAAACCGTCGAGTAATTCGTCGGTAAGGGCGACACCTTTCTTAATATCACCTGTGCCCGCGGCCACTTTTTGACCCAACAATGCAGCGCGTAGACGCTGGAAGGTGGCCGTTTCCATGATGCGGAACTCTTCGTTCAAGTCTTTGCGAACCTGGTCGAGCTGGCTTTTTTCAATATCTTTACTGCGGTGATCTTTTTCCAAACCATCGCGAGTAAATACCTGTACGTCGATAACCGTACCTTTAACACTGGTCGGTACACGAAGAGAGGTATCTTTAACGTCAGAAGCCTTCTCACCAAAAATTGCGCGCAGAAGCTTTTCTTCTGGAGTCAGCTGAGTCTCGCCTTTCGGAGTTACTTTACCAACCAGAATATCGCCAGGCCCAACTTCAGCACCGATATAAACGATGCCAGACTCATCTAGCTTATTCAGTGCGCTTTCACCCACATTGGGGATATCCGCAGAGATTTCTTCGCTACCCAGCTTCGTGTCACGGGCAATACAAGTTAGCTCTTGAATATGAATGGTGGTGAAGCGATCTTCTTTGACTACTCGTTCAGACACCAAGATGGAATCTTCGAAGTTGTAACCATTCCACGGCATAAAGGCGATACGCATATTCTGACCAAGCGCCAATTCACCCAAGTCTACAGACGGGCCATCGGCCAGAATGTCACCGCGGGTAATGCCGTCACCCAGAGACACAATAGGTCGCTGGTTAATACAGGTGTTTTGGTTCGAACGTGTGTACTTGGTGAGGTTGTAAATATCCACACCCGCATCACCCGTTTCTACTTCGTCGTCATTCACTTTCACGACAATACGGGCTGCGTCTACACGCTCAATCACTCCGCCGCGCCTAGCAACAACACAAACACCAGAATCTCGCGCAACAAAGCGCTCCATTCCCGTGCCGACTAAGGGCTTGTCAGCCTTTAGAGTAGGAACCGCTTGACGCTGCATGTTCGAACCCATCAAAGCACGGTTAGCATCATCGTGTTCCAGGAATGGAATCAACGAGGCGGCAACCGAAACCACCTGGCGCGGAGACACATCCATATACTGGACATCGTCAGGCACGCGCAAAGTAAATTCACCTTGGTGCCGAACGGAAACCAATTCGTCAACGAGCTTACCCTGCTTGCTAATAGTAGCCGAAGCCTGAGCGATGATGTGCTCAGATTCATTGATAGCTGAGAGGTATTCAATCTCATCCGTAACCTTGGACTTATCAACCTTACGGTATGGAGTCTCTAAGAAGCCGTGATGATTGGTTCGCGCATAGGTAGCCAATGAGTTGATCAGACCAATGTTTGGCCCTTCTGGTGTCTCAATTGGACAAACACGGCCGTAGTGCGTGGGGTGTACATCTCGCACTTCAAATCCAGCACGTTCACGAGTCAGACCGCCAGGCCCCAAGGCCGAAACGCGACGCTTGTGAGTTACTTCAGAAAGCGGGTTGTTCTGATCCATAAACTGAGACAACTGAGAAGAACCGAAGAACTCCTTAACCGCCGCAGCTACTGGCTTGGCATTGATCAGATCCTGTGGCATCAGGCCTTCACTTTCGGCCATAGACAAGCGCTCTTTAACTGCGCGCTCTACTCGAACCAAACCTACACGGAACTGGTTTTCTGCCATTTCTCCAACAGAGCGGACACGACGGTTACCGAGGTGATCGATATCATCAACCACGCCTTGACCGTTGCGAATGCCAACCAGAGTTTTCAATACATCAACAATGTCTTTATTCGACAGCGTACCTTCACCCAACTCTTCTTCACGACTCAAGCGGCGGTTAAACTTCATGCGACCAACCGCAGAAAGATCATAACGCTCTTGACTGAAGAACAAATTCTGGAACAGACCTTCGGCCGATTCTTTTGTGGGTGGTTCGCCAGGGCGCATCATGCGGTAGATTTCTACCAGCGCTTCAAGACCTGAACGCGTTGCGTCAATCCGCAAGGTGTCAGAAATAAACGAACCGCAATCAAGATCATTGGTGTACAAAGTCTCAATATTGGTGACGCCGCTGGCCTGCAATCCTTCAATCACTTCTTCAGTGATTTCAGTATTACACTCAAACAGAATCTCACCGGTCTCTGGATTGACTATATCTGTCGCCAACGACAAACCCATCAGGTATTCGGGGGGTACAGACAGTTGAGTTACTTTAGCTTTTTCAAGTTGCAGAATATGACGTGCGGTAACGCGACGCCCCTCTTCAACAACTACATTGCCCTTATTGTCTTTGATATCAAAGGTCGCAATGTCGCCACGCAAACGTGAAGGCACAAGCTCATGAGTGCATTCGCCTTCGGCGCTGACCGTAAAGCTTGAGCGATCAAAGAACATATCGAGCATTTGCTCTGAGCTGTAGCCCAACGCGCGCAGTAAAACAGTCGCAGGTAATTTGCGGCGACGGTCAATACGCACATAAACCATGTCTTTGGCGTCGAACTCAAAGTCCAACCACGACCCACGGTAAGGGATTACCCGGGCCGAATAGAGCAGCTTGCCCGACGAATGGGTTTTACCCTTGTCGTGGTCAAAGAAGACACCTGGCGAACGGTGCAGCTGGGAAACAATAACCCGCTCGGTGCCATTGATAACGAATGTTCCGTTATCAGTCATGAGCGGAATCTCGCCCATGTACACTTCTTGCTCTTTAATATCCTTGATCGCCTTATTGGACGATTCACGATCATAAATGATCAGGCGCGCCTTTACCCGCAGAGGTACAGCATAGGTTATACCGCGAGACACACACTCATTCACATCGAATGCGGGCTTGCCGAGGTTATAACTCACGTACTCCAGCGCAGCACTCCCAGAATAACTAACAATCGGGAATACAGATTTAAATGCCGCGTGCAGACCATAGTCAGCGCGGTCTTCGGCAGGTGTACCTGCCTGGGTAAACTTTCGGTACGAATCCAGCTGTATCGCCAGTAAGTACGGAACATCCATGACGATAGGCAATTTGCTAAAGTCTTTACGGATACGTTTTTTCTCAGTGTATGAGTAAGCC
>Ga0105352_1001521_pt1 | contig 11929 bp, 10 predicted proteins | sample EN8Hudsemesocosm_FD_83507 | JGI IMG/M metagenome (GOLD analysis project Ga0105352, IMG submission 83507) | Methane-oxidizing microbial communities from mesocosms in the Hudson Canyon - EN8B Hudson Canyon | ecosystem: Environmental > Aquatic > Marine > Cold seeps | place: Hudson Canyon...
AAATATCAGGTTGGTTAAAGAGAACATATTCGGTAGGTGAGAGCTTTTACGTGTCACACGAAACTATTTATAAAACGCTTTATATACAAGCACGCGGAGCATTTAAAAAAGAGCTTGTTCAGTGTTTTAGGTCACAACGAGTTAAACGTAGATCAAAGCACTCCAGCCTTAAAGGCAAAGGACTGGGTAAGATCGTAGATGCTGTTTCCATCAGCGAGAGACCTGCATCCGTTGAAGATCGAGCAACTCCAGGTCATAGGGAGGGCGATTTAATTGCAGGCACCAACAACAGCTATATTGCGACATTGGTTGAGCGACATTCTCGCTACGTCATGCTCGCAAAAATAGCAGACAAAAAGACGGTCACTGTGATTGCTGCGCTGATCAAACAATCGAAAAAATTACCCAGAGAACTCTATAAATCGCTCCATGGGACCGAGGTAGTGAATTGGCTGCTCACAAGAAATTTACCCTTGCGACAGATATTAAAGATTACTTCTGTGATCCACGATCACCGTTGCAACGAGGCTCTAATGAAAACACTAACCGGTTATTACGACAGTATCTTCCAAAAGGAACAAACCTATTCGATCACTCACAAGTAAAGTTAAATGCGATAGCTCGACAGCTTAACGAAAGGCCAAGAAAAACCTTGGATTATGAAACGCCTGCTGATAGATTTAACCAGTGTGTTGCAGTGACTGATTGAACCCACCACTCAAAGCAGACCTAGAAAATCTGAAGGTATAAGGGCTGCCCCTCTATTAAAGCAGAAGTGCCAGTTTGGTATGCCTCCCGAAATAAGCTGCCGTGTCTTCGTGTGGAGCTGCATACAAAACACTCAGGCATGAGTAACTTTTTGAAATACAATTTAAACTAGTGAAATAATCATATCAACTTAAATTAAACGTTACTGGCTATGCACTGAAATTACTTTAAAATATTTTTTATTATTACATGATCATTAACGAAAGGCGTTTAAAAATGGAAATTATCAAAATCGTAGCACTATCAATTTCAGGTCTTTTATTAATGTTTGGAGGTACAGCAAGAATAATTAATCCTGTTAAATATTACTTAAAGAATACAGGGATTAAGCTCAATGACGAGGTAAACAATTTAAGTGAAGCCCGAGGAGTGGGTTCAGTTATGACTCTCGGGGGAATAATTATGCTGCTAGGAACTTTTGTGCCTGAATTGACTATTGCTTCATTTGTAGTTGCAGTTTTGATTTTTCTTGGGTTTGGGTTTGGGAGATCACTTAGTGTTACTTTAGATGGAAAACCGAACAAATTGTTAATTCAAGGATTAATTGTCGAAATAGTTTTAGGTACAGTAAATATTTTTTGTTTAATCAGTATCTTGGTGTAGAAATTTAAATTAGGTGATAACTGATGCGTCACAATGAATGTTGATTAAGTTAGTGTCTAACAAATCACATCACCTGACCACAACCGCGCGCCTGCGGCGCTCGTTTGCGGCAGGCGAGCTTGGCGTTAATGACAGGTTTGAGTTGACTGCGGACTATAGATAAAAGTAGGGCGAAAAATAATTGCTTAATTGAATCCAAAAAGGGTTAAAACTGCTCTTTTTTGTTTATCACTAAGTTTAGATATTAATGTAATTAATTGGTCATCTAGGGATTTATTTTCATCGGGCTTAAGAAGGTGTTTTTCGAGTATTTGGATTATTTCTGAATTCATGCTCCGATGGTAACGTTTAGCTACTTCGGCAATACGGGGTCGTAATCCATCGGGAAGGCGAACAACGAATTTGTCTTTTAAGTTCTTGAATGTTGCCTGAGGTACTTTTGGTTGGTCGTGTTGGATGCGATTCCATGTAGTAGCTCCTAGATACAAGGTCGTTAGTGAATGTAGTTGTACTATGAAGCCTAGCAATAATGGCAAATTGATATTAAGAGATAGAAAAATCCAGATAGATAATTTAAGTTATCATTCGTATGCAGGTGGAAGTATAGGCTAGAGAGGTTATGACTTCGACAAGGCGGTGAATCCTGATTTATCCGATTTTTTGAGCTAAACCTTATGTTTGGTTAGAGCTGACAGTAGACCATCGATAAGAAGTTACGGAATATTCTGTTTAATGAAGAGGTTGTTCGGGGAATCAAGTTAAAGGTGGGTTTATTACCAATAAGTGTGTTTTTCCTATTAAAATAATTCAATTTCATCTGATGAGCTTCCATTGCTGCTGGGGTATTTAGTCATCATGTCATCTACGTTATTGGTACTTTGATCTAGAAGCCTATGTTGACGGTTGGATAAATGATCAAGTAAGCGACAAACAGTTCCGAACGTTTGTCTTGCGTCTTCTCCACTTTCGATGATTTCCTGACTAGAGCTAATGGTCTTGTCTAATCGTTGTAGTAAATATTCTTCCTGATCTTCTTCTAATCCTAGTTGAGGTATTCTATCCGTTAGTTCATTATTCATGATTCTGAGTAACATAACTACCTCTTCTTGATTTTCCTGTATGACATCTCCCACTTTCTCTAATGTCTGACGAACTAGTGCAAAAGAATTATTAAGATTACTCGTCTGTTCTCGCCATGCATGTTCTGTATCTAGTGCTCTAACTTTTTCATTGGTAGCCCCTAACATGATAGGCAAAAAGTCCTTGTATCGACCATGGGTCTCTTGATCATCCAGAGGCATGTTTTTTACTAACAAAGCTACATTTGGATAATTTATTTGTGTTCGAGTACCAAAATCCGTAAATCTTTCCCCTTTAGTATGTATCGCTCTTATTAATTCCTGTTCTAACGGATATACAGATACATTTTCAGAGAAGAATTCTTTTTCTTTATCAATATCAAACATCAAAGTACAGCTTAACCCTATAGATTTTGTGACTTCTAGAAATCTATTTGCAATACATTTAATTGTGTAAATACTGTAAGTGTCCTCAATGTAGTGAATTGCTAGCCCCAATTCGCTAGAACTACGCATGGCTGAATAAGCTGCTTTTGCAGCAAGTTTTGCTTCAATTTTAGCAGTAGATATCGCGTGTAGTTTGGCCTGAAGCTCTTTGCTATCGCATGGCTTTATAATAAAATCAGCTGCACCTAACTCGTAGCCCTGAATTCTTTCACCTAAACTGCTTCTGCTGGAAAGAAATATAATCGGAGCTGCACGAGTTATAATATTGCTTTTTAGTGTTCGGCAAACTTCATAACCGTTAATCCCTGGCATTTCTATATCTAGTAGTATGTAGTCAGGTATGTTTGCTAGGGCCAATTGAAGTCCTTCTTCACCGTTCTCTGCCAAAGTAACTGTAAAGTTTGATGATAGAGCCTTAGATAAAAATTTTCTTACTACTAAATCGTCATCAATTACTAAAATAGTTTCTTCTTGGTTCATGCATAAACCTTTATTTTCAATTTTCCAATTAAGTGTAGTTTAATATAACCAGAAGTCATTAACTGGTGTATATAGCTTGAGATAAGCTGAAGTTATAACTGTAAATATGTAAGTAGATTGTTGGATTGATGGCAGCATAAAAAGAATATAATAATTATTGCTAATAGGTGATCTCAAGTGACAGAAATGGACGTGCACAGCAGATGTGGCAATGCACTAAATTCGAGATTGAATTTAATGCTGTATATGTCATTGGAGGAGGATGACAGTCAGAGCTGACTTCTTCTGGAGGTGAGTGAGCATTGAATGTTCGGTAATAGTATTAATAAGGAATCAACACAAGAGTAACGATAGCTGTTGTGCGCACAAGGGTCTTCTGGCAAAGAGTCAAGTTGATGCGCAGTGTGAATAGCTCGTGACATCGCGCTACTCTTGGGCGTGAAACCAGCTAGAGCAAGTCCGTAACCTACCTACACCCACTATCATGAAATCATAACGACTCGGTGCAGATTACTGATCTATACTTCAAAGTGGGGTGATACATAATAATATGGAATAAGAGATGAGGCGGCTATTTTCAACGCTGGCGTTAATAGTTCTAATTAGCAGTCCACTAACGCATAGCAAAGAAACTATCACCTGGGTAAAGTGGAAGCTGGCGCCCGAGTACATAGATATCGGCGAATATGCTGGAAAAGGCTATCTGGACAAGTTTCTTGTGTACGTGACAGAACGCATGCCTGAGTATGATCACGATATAAAGTTTCTCACCCTAAACAGTCTCGATAGAGCATGGGATCTAGGCCATACTTGTTCACTTCATTTATGGCTAGGCTACTGGCCTCAAAAAATCATATACTCAAATCCCTATGGGTTTACTCCTCGTTTTGGCATCGTCACAAAATCCGATTCAGCTCTTGCACTAGAGTTAGGTGTTAGGAAATCTGTTTCATTGCACTATCTTCTCAACAATACGGACTACAAATTAGGTATTCTGCCCTTTTATTTTAGAGGCAGCGAAAACTCTCGGTATCCTCTATTAAAAGATATAATTAGGCCTCACCTGATGACCGATAAAGTAAGGCAGTTTACAAATAGCCGTAATGAAATGAGTGTTAATTACTTAGTCAATGATCGAGCAGACTATGTTGTCAGAATGAGAATTACTCACTACAGCGAACTAGTTATCGAGGATATTCCTGATAATTACCGATTCTTTCTTATCGAAGAAGGAATGAATTATAAAAAGGTAGCATCTGCCTGCTCCAATACGGTTTTTGGCAAAAAGGTTATCAAGCGAATCAACTCATTTATAGATGATGATTTTTATATGACGTATCTAAGGCTCAGGCAAGAATGGGACAAAGATAATGTGCTATTTGAAAAAACGTATAATCGCTATTTTATCGACAATATACCCAACGAAAAAGTAACCAATTAAATCAACTGGGCTCAGAGTATAAAGTACTCTGAGCCCAGTTTGAAGTGCACCGAAAACTTCTGATTTTTCCCAAGTTGAATTATATCTTCAATATATTCTAATGACACTCTTCGTTGAGAGTGTAGTCATTCCCGGTCGAATATCAGATATGTAGTTAAAGTCTGCTATAGGTTTCTGGCAGCCCACCAAATCACTAAATTATCCTATTTTAAAACAGACCGCTAACGGCCTGCAGCTATCAGAATGTATTGAACTCTTATCAATCGACGGTGCAGGCATAGTCTAAGCCTAGATGTGTAATGGTCTGTCAACCTGAGTGGTTAGCGTTTTCGCGCTAGGGTCACTCCGTCGGCAATAGGCACCAGGCTGATATCGACACGTTGATCATTAAGTAAGGATTTATTAAATGTTCGTATGGCGACCGTATCGATATCATTCTTCTGGCTATCAGCAACAGCACCGTTCCAAAGTACGTTGTCGATGGTGATGAGTCCGCCGGGGCGAATCAAGGTCATGCACTGGTCGAAATATGCTTGATAGTTTTCTTTATCGGCATCAATAAAGGCAAAATCAAATGTACCCGACTGCTTCTCTGTATGGATGAGTTTATCGAGGGTTTCTAGGGCGGGAGCTAGTCTTAGGTCAATTTTTTTATCAATCCCAGCTTTCGCCCAATATCGTTTACCCATAGTGGTCCATTCTTCTGAAATATCACAACAAATAAGCTGCCCGTCTTCTGGCAGAGAGGTAGCTATGGATAGGGCGCTATAACCGGTATAGGTACCAACCTCGATTGCTTTTTTTGCGCCTGTTAGCTGTATTAGTAATGCCAGGAATTGTCCTTGCTCGGGTGCAATCTGCATGCGAGACATTTCGTCGGTTGCGGTCTCTTCTCTTAACTGTATCTGCAGCTTAGTTTCTCTCACAGAGTTTTCCAAAAGATACTGGTAAAGCGAGTTGGTCATTTGCAACGTTTGGTTAGACATTTAATTACCTGTATTTAGAGAAGGAACCTCTGAAAAACTACCTTATTTATGCCCTGTGGGTACTTGTTCTGGCTTCGTTGGATTTGGCCTCAAAATACTCATTCACTACGTGTAAATTCCGCTTTTTCGGACAAACCCGCCTCGCTAGCCCTGCGCCGCAAACATTTTTCAGTGACCCAGAAATGGTAAAAAAGCAACAATAAACTCGACAGACTTAGCATATGGTTCTAGAACTAATATGGACATCTAAAACTAAAATACTACTTTTGATTCAAATTTAAACCATCATTGATTTCCAATTCACGCCTAATAGAGAACGCATGGGATGCCTTTATTCGCCATTGAGGGTAAACAGCTTAATCCAATTAATCAATTACAAGTTTCTAGTGGTGTTACGTTTCGTGAGCATATTGAACGTAATTTCTCTATTCTGTTTAACTGCTATAAATTGAATTCAAATATGTTGTTAGGCTCGGGCCAAGTGTCAAAGCTGGATATATTAGGAATTTCTGAAGATGCCAACCCCGTTATAGTGTCACTGGCTGACCGAGATGCCGCTACGTTAATCAATCAAGGTATTTACCACCTGCAATGGCTAAAAGAGCACAAGGCTGATTATGAGGAATGGGTAGCTAAGGAACTTGGTGGCGAGTTGACTGTGGATTGGAGCTTTGCACGAATCATCTGTTTAGCGGCTGATTTTAAGATGCCTGATATTCTAGCCGCAAAAATGTTAGGGGCGCCGATAGAGTTATGGAAGTATCGCTATTATGGTAATGATTCTCTGTTGATCGAAGAGTTGCCAATGAATGACATGGGGTTGACGGTCGATAGGCTGGCTTACCACAAATCAGGGGTGCCCGATGTAACCCAGAGTGATGGGAAAGACATTGATTCTTGTTTCGATCAACATCTGGAAGGTAAGTCAGTAAAAATAAAGCAGCTGGCCAATGCGCTTCGAGAGTTTATTCTGTCATTGGCCTCAAGTATTCAGGAAGTACCAAAACGGCGCTATGTGGCCTATAAAACATCTCAAAATATAGTGTCAATGGATGTGAGGCGTAACAAGATTACTGTACGCCTTAAACTATCACCGGAAGATATTGTGAATCCTCCCATAAACTACCGTGATATTTCCCGCAACCGCTACATTAGCAGCGGTGATAGCGAATTTTTAATTCAGTCACAGGAGGATGTTGAAGTGACTAAATTTTTTATTCAAATGGCTTATCAGAAAATTGGTGTATGAATCACTATTCTGCGTAACTCAGTGGTGGTTTCATTAATGCTCAGGCGCATGAACATCAAATTCATACACGGCTTTTAAGACATCGGAACAACTTAATTGACCGACCAACATACCATCCTCAACAACGGGTAAGGCTGCGCGGCCCATTTCAACCAATAGATCCACCACATCCACTACATCAGCATTGGGTGAGATACTCTTAAAGTCCGTATTCATGTAATCCCTTACACGTCCACCGACTTCATCGTAATAACTACCGGCCATTATGCTTTTCAAGCAATTAGCATCGGTTAGTTGTCCAACAACGTGGCCTATATCATCCAGAACCGGTGCGCTGGAAATCTTGAATTTTAGTAGCGTTTCTATAGCGTTGAAGTAATCCATATCAGGAGTGAATGTTACTAGCTTACCTCGCATGTAATCACGCGCCTTTACAGACCTCATTATAATTCTCCTTAATTGTTATCCGCTTACAGCCCCACTCATCGTACGGTGACAATAAATAGACGCTTTACCTATATTAGCTTGAAGATTGTTTATTAGGCTCCCTTTTTTTTGTTCCTATTAATAACATAAAAGCTTGTTTTTAAATTAATTTGGAATAACGAAATATACATGCCTATTGATTTAGAAATCTCAGCTAGTCTATTAAGTTATAAAAGGACGGCTCGCCCATCGGTACTAGACAAACTAAAACAAACGTACCAAAACGCGTCGATAAGGTTCAGGAGGGAACATTATGGATTTCACGTCAGGCTATTGGCCATTACTTGTATATTCATTAGCATCAATATTGCTGGTCGTTACTATGCTTGGTGTGTCCTATGTGTTGGGGCAAAAGCATGACGAACCCGCCACCGGGGAACCCTTCGAATCGGGCATTGTTTCTGTTGGGGACGCCCATTTACGTTTTTCCGTCGACTTTTACTTGGTTGCTATCCTGTTTGTTATTTTTGATCTTGAAGCTGTCTTTATTTTCGCATGGGCTATCGCCTTTTTGGAAGTCGGTTGGGTTGCCTATTGGGCAATTGTTTTATTCATCCTAGTCCTTGCTGTTGCACTGATCTACGAGTGGCGTATGGGTGTGTTGAATTGGGGACAGAAAGTGCAAGCCTCGCGAAATCCAGAATCATCTACTTATGCATTGGAGACGGAATAATGCGTTGGAGTTTGACACCACCAGAAGCCGGTAATCAGCTAGAGGACAATTCATTATCCGGTGCGCAAACCTATGATGAGGCTGTGAAAAACAATGTATTTATGACGCGTTTAGATGACCTAGTGGCATGGGGGCGCAGTAATTCAATTTGGCCATTTAACTTTGGTTTGTCCTGTTGCTATGTGGAAATGGCGACAGCTTTCACCAGTAGACATGATATCGCTCGTTTTGGTGCAGAGGTTATTCGTGGTACGCCAAGAGAATCTGACCTTATTGTGATATCGGGAACGGTATTTTTAAAAATGGCGCCTGTTATTCAGCGCCTGTATGAGCAATTAATGGAGCCGCGATGGGTTATTGCTATGGGCTCATGTGCTAACTCTGGGGGTATGTACGATATTTACAGTGTGGTGCAAGGCGCGGATAAATTCTTGCCGGTGGATGTGTATGTACCTGGCTGTCCACCTAGGCCTGAAGCCTTATTGCAGGGGCTGACGCTATTGCAGGAATCTATCAAACAAGAAAAAAGACCGCTAAGTTGGGTGGTTGGAGATCAAAACGTCTATAAAGCACCGAAAGTCAGTCAGAAAGACTTAAAGCGAGAGGCGCGACAGCTAATCACGACGCTACGTGATCCAGACGATATTGGTTAGAAGGAAATAACTACTAATTAACATAACCATTGAAGTAGAAATGCTCAAATAACTGAAATATAAAAAATAAGTCAGTGCTTGTAAAAACTGAGCAGACTCAAAGCAATAAAATATAACAACGACGGTTTTTGGAAAAAGGGTTGTAATAAAGAGCTCTCATTAAAAGGCTCTCAATAAGGAAAGTGGGGACAAGGAATCAATGAGCACAAGTAGTGTGACTAATACGGCGATGAATTCAGAATCTGCTGCCGAGCAGAAGTCATTACCATTTGTTGCCGAATTAAAACAGCAATTCCCTCAGTCATTTATCACCGAGCAATTTACTCAAGATCAGATACCAACGGTTTGGGTTCACCGAAATGACATCGTTGTTATTCTTAACTATTTGAAAATGCTAGCCCAAAAGCCTTATCAAATGCTGTTTGACTTAACCGCGATTGATGAGCGTCGTCGTACTCAGCGTCAGGGCCAACCGAAAGCAGATTTCACTGTGGTTTATCACTTGATGTCTTTTACGGCAAACAGTGATCTAAGGATTAAAGTGCCTCTGTATTCAGAGTCACTATCGTTACCGTCAGTGGTGCGTGTTTGGCCCAACGCAAACTGGTATGAGCGGGAAGTGTGGGACTTGTTTGGTATTCACTTTGATGGCCACCCAAATCTGCATCGGATTATGATGCCACGCACTTGGCAAGGACATCCTCTGCGGAAAGATCATGTGGCTCGTGCCACGGAAATGGAGCCCTTTACCCTACCTTCGGATAAGCAGATACGTGAGCAGGAAGCTTTACGCTTTAAGCCGGAAGAGTGGGGAATGCAAAGAGAGCGAGACAGCAGCGATTTTATGTTTTTGAATCTCGGTCCTAATCACCCGAGTGTTCATGGCGTTTTTCGTATCGCGTTACAACTTGATGGAGAGGAAGTTGTTGATGCTGTGCCTGATATTGGCTACCACCATCGTGGTGCAGAGAAAATGGGTGAGCGTCAAACGTGGCATAGCTATATACCCTATACCGACCGAGTAGATTATCTCGGTGGTGTTATGAACAATTTTCCCTACGTGATGGCTATTGAAAAAATGGCAGGCATTGAAGTCCCACCAAGGGCGCAGTGCATTCGAGTGATGACAGCGGAGATGTTTCGTATTGCCAGTCATTTAGTTTTTTACGGCACCTTTGCGCAAGATGTGGGGCAGTTATCTCCGATTTTTTACATGTTTATTGACCGAGAAAAACTGTTTGGCATCGTGGAAGCCTTTACTGGTGCGCGCATGCACCCAAGTTGGTTCCGTATTGGCGGTGTTGCTCAGGATTTACCGAATGGATGGGACGACTTGATTCGAGACTTTATTGATTATCTACCAAAACGTCTCGATGATTATGAAGATATGGTGCTGAAAAACAGCATTCTTAAAAAACGTACCAAAGGCATTGGCGTCTACAATTCTCATGAAGCTTTAGATTGGGGCGTTACTGGTTCTGGCCTTCGTGCGACAGGTTTAGATTGGGACTTGCGTAAGATGCGTCCTTATTCAGGTTACGAACAATATGATTTTGAGATACCAACGGCCAACAATGGTGACTGTTACGATCGTTGCTGGGTGCGCGTTGAGGAAATTCGTCAGAGCCTAAAGATTATTCGTCAATGTATGGATCATATGCCGAGCGGTCCCTACAAAGCTGACCATCCTTTAACAACACCCCCGGATAAGGCTCGCACTAAACAGGACATAGAAACCCTGATTCAACACTTTTTAAATTCGAGCTGGGGGCCAGTGATACCTCCTAGTGAAGTATCTATGGCTGTTGAGGCTACAAAAGGCATTAATAGTTATTACCTTACCAGTGATGGCAGTACGAATTCTTATCGAACGCGAATTCGAACACCGTCTTTTCCTCATTTACAAATGATTCCATTGATGAGTCGTGGGCTAATGGTGGCTGATCTTATTGCCATTATTGCCAGTATCGATTTTGTAATGGCGGACGTGGATCGCTAATGATGGCTGAGCAGCGAGTAACCGCACTGAGCGCGGAAGAAATTGCAGACATAGAGCATGAGTTAAAGAACTATGAGCGAAAGAGTGCGGTAGCTATAGAAGCATTAAAAATTGTGCAGAAATATAGAGGCTGGGTTTCTGATCAAAGCCTACGTGAACTCGCCTTGTATTTAGATATATCGGTAGATGAATTGGACAGTGTCGCCACCTTTTATAATCTTATTTATCGAAAACCAGTAGGCAAACAGGTGATTAAACTCTGCAATAGTGTGAGCTGTTGGTTAATGGGTTGTGAAAATGTGGAACAAGATATTAAAAATAAACTAAATATAAAGGCCGGCGAAACAACACCTGATGGTGATTACACACTTATACCCATTGTTTGTTTAGGTGCCTGTGACAGAGCACCTGTAATGATGATTAACGACGAACTTCATACTCATCTATCGAAGGATAAACTGGATAAGATTTTAACCCGCTAATAACGACAGCTTAGAAATTACCTGTTTCTATGAATATAGAAACGATTATTGAAATGACTATTAGCATGGATACTTGATGGAAAAGCCATTAACTCAAAATATAGGTCCGGGAAAACATACACCTAGTTTTTCAGAGTATAAGGAACTGGGTGGTTATCAGGGGCTGAAAAATGCACTGCAAATGTCATCTGAAAATGTGATGACTATGGTTAAAGATGCAAATCTTCGTGGCCGAGGAGGTGCGGGTTTCTCAACGGGTGTGAAATGGAGTTTTGTGCCGCGAGGAAAAGAGGTAAATCGGCCAAAGTACGTGGTAGCTAATGCTGATGAGATGGAGCCGGGAACGTTCAAAGATCGTTTGCTGATGGAGGGGGACCCTCATCAATTAATCGAAGGTATGATCATTGCTGCGTATGCCATTGAAGCCGATATTGGTTATATCTTTTTACGCGGTGAATATGTTGAAGCCGCCGAGAAGCTCACCTCAGCGATTCAAGAATGTTACGAACGTGGATACCTCGGAAAAAATATCGCTAATAGTAACTTCTGCTTTGAGCTACATCTTCACACCAGTGCCGGTCGT
>Ga0105352_1001528_pt1 | contig 11887 bp, 7 predicted proteins | sample EN8Hudsemesocosm_FD_83507 | JGI IMG/M metagenome (GOLD analysis project Ga0105352, IMG submission 83507) | Methane-oxidizing microbial communities from mesocosms in the Hudson Canyon - EN8B Hudson Canyon | ecosystem: Environmental > Aquatic > Marine > Cold seeps | place: Hudson Canyon | collected...
CAGATGATTCAGATTGTTGCTTGAGAAACGCTTCGATTAAAGACTTATTATGTTGAGCATCTTCATTTTCCGGATTCACCTCAAGCGCTTGTCCGTAAGATTTGAGCGCTTCTTCAAATTTTTGTTGTTGAGCAAATGCGTTACCTTGGTTGTAATAATTATCTGTACTTTCGGACTGTGCGTATTGATCAGAGGCTTTTTCATATTGCTTAGCTTGATAGTTAGCATTGGCTTTATGCTCAAGTGAGTCGAAGCGCTCAGCGGCTTCAGAAAACTTACCTTCGTCTAATAATTTTTGGGCCTGCTGATCTTGTGTTTGCCATAGGTCATCCCAACCAAAAGCCAGGCTATCTTCAACTGGTAATATGAACAATGAAAGTAATAATGAAATTTGAAGCATCACACCCTGTCGGTGAGCTCTTAAGGCTAAAGGAATTATAAGGAACACGAATAAAAACCCCATATCTTCCCAAGCATCAAAACCTTTCTCTAATGTTGGCTGATCTTTTTCTTGTTGCTGGTTTAAGCTTAAGCTGCCTTCAATATCTAAACGATTAAGATCCTTGTCATCAAGTGTAACTCGTAACATTTGCCCGCGATTTTGGTTTGCTAATTTTGTTAGTGAAGTAAAGTCTGTTTTTGGAATGACCACATTACCGTCGTCTTTAAGGTAGCCTTTTTCGGGCAGTTTGATTGGCCCGCCCGCAGCGGTGCCTGCCGCGAGTACATGCAAGCTTGTATTGGTGTCCGTTAACGTTTCAGTAATGCGTTCAACATGGTGAGGTTCGACACTGTCAGTGATTAAAATAATACGTCCCTGGCTTGCCTTGCCTTGCTTTAAAAGATTAACAGCTTGTTTAATCGCTAAGTCAGGGCGACTACCAATAACAGGCATTATAAAAGGGTCGAGTGCGGGTAAGTTGGCCAAGATCGTTTTTGTGTCATCTGTTAAAGGCGTCACAACATGGCTATCGCCAGAAAACACGATTAGTGCTGTATTACCTTCTTTACGAAGCTTTAATAAGTCCTGAAGCTTTTGCTTAGCTCGCGTAAGTCTATCAGGAGCCGTATCGGTTGCCAGCATCGATAATGATAAATCTAGAACGACGACCAAATTATCTGTTAGCTTAACAACCTCCTGTGGTTTTTCTTGCCAAGCAGGGCCAGCCATAGCGATAAAAGCTAAACCCAGTACGGCAAGCATGCCAAAGTGTCGGTGTTTTTTGTTTTGTTGCTGATTACTAGGTAATAAGTGCTTAAGTAGCGCTGGGTCTATTGCGCTGGACCAATCACTATTACTTAAAGCACGCTTGCGCATGGCAATATATATAAGCGGTAATACGAGCAAACCTAGTAGCCAAAGAGGGCGAAGGAAATGAAAGTATGAAAGGTTGTCAAAAAAGCTCATTGATTACCTCTCTCAAATGTATGTCCTGTTTTACCAATGCTTTTTGAATAGCCCATGCTTCGATATAATTTTGAGAATGCGTTAAACGTGACTAATACTCCGTACGCTAACATTGAAAAACATAAAAACCAGTAAAATAATGCTTTTGTCGGGCGGAAACTTCGAGTCTCTTGTTCAACCGGCTCTAGCTCATTTATTACCTGATAAATAGCGGTAAGTTCTTCAGAACTTTTTGCACGAAAATACTGACCATTGGTTAATTCTGCAAGGTGTTTAAGCATTTCTTCATCTAAATCGGCAGAAGGATTAATTTTACGTGAGCCAAAAAAACTCTGCTGAATCATCTCGTCGGCGCCAATGCCCACCGTGTAAATTTTGATGTTTTCTTTCGCAGCAAACTGCGCTGCTTTTTCTGGCGGGATCTCGCCAGCGGTGTTTGCGCCGTCAGATAATAAAATCAATACGCGGCTTTGTTCAGGGCGTTGCCTTAAACGCTTCACCCCTAAAGTTAGCGCATCACCTATGGCAGTGGCGTTTCCGGCCATACCTAAATAGGCTTCTTGCAAAAGTGTATTTACAGTGACTGTGTCAAACGATAAAGGCGATTGAACATAAGGTTGTGAGCCAAATAGAATTAAACCAATACGGTCCCCCGAGCGATTTTCGACAAACTCAGTGACAACCTTTTTAACCACCTGTAAACGGGTAACGTTGCTACCCTGAATTTGCATGTCTTTTTCTTCCATGCTGGGTGAAATATCGATAGCAAGCATCAAGTCGCGGCCCGAAAGCGGTATATCTACTTGATCACCAATATAGGTAGGGCGACAAACCGCTAGAACTAAAGAAATCCAGGCAATTAATAATAGAATGTTTTTCCACCTAGGCGTTGACCGATCATGATTAACCTGACCAAAGCCAAGTGACTTTGCTGTCTCAAATATGGGTAGGTGAGGGGCGATATAACTAGGCGCTTCAATTTTACGCTTGAACGTAACGATCCAAGGTAAGGGAAGTAGCAATAATAACCAAGGCCACTGTAGTTCGAATGCTGTTTCACCACTTAGTAAATTCATCATGATGTTTTGTTCTCGATTTTTTCATTTTGTATTGTTAACTGGGATGCTGACCCTTCCTCAGAAGAGTAGTGCGCGGTCTCTATGCTCTTGAGAGTCTTAATCCATTTCTTAATTCGTAGCAATGCAGGGCCGTCGAGCTGCTCGCATTCAGCTTGATAATGATCAAAGCAAAGAAGTTGTATTTCATGTTCACTTAATGGGCTTTTTGGTACATCAAGAACGCTTTTCCAAACAATGCCGGTCATAGAAAGTATGGATGAATCCTGATTGACACTTGCGGCACAGCGTTTTAATAAACTTGATATCTTAGACAGAAGCTGTGGCGATGGCGTTTGTTGGTGATTTTGTTGTAAAAGCTTATATTCCTTAAGTGCTAGTCGTCGCCAAGCGTTTGATCGATACCAGCGAACTGTAAACCAAATAATTGCGATGACAGACGTTCCAACAAGTACTGCGAGTAATATCCAGCCAATTGCAGGTGGCCATGTACCAATTGAATCCGGGCTATGAATACCTCTAAGTTGTTCTAAAAGGCTTGTTGGGTCCATTAAGAATTCCTCACAGAAAACAGCAAGCGTTGTAGCGAATTAATAGGCGCTTCTTGTGTAGTTATTTCAAGATATGGTGCTTTTAAACGTATGCATAATGACGAGAGGTCATCTTGTTGCTTCAAAGCCCAGCGTGCATAATTTTCGCGTGCTTCTTTTGATTGTGAATCGATAACAAGCGTTTCTTCCCCATTTGAAACCGGATAAAAACCAGGTGGCGGGAGTTGTACTTCGATGGGGTCTAAAGTACGTAACATAAGTAGTTCATTGTGCTTCGCTAGTTTTGTAAGTAGCTTTTCAGTGTTTTCATTTATGTGTCTAAAATCACTGATGATGACGAGCAGGGTGCCAGGCTTCGCCAAGCGAATTGTCTCAACAAGCGCATCATTAAAGTGAAATGCTGCTTCTGTGCTCGGTTCACTTATATTTAGTGCTTGATTGAAATCACTAATGCCATTAAGCAAGCGCATAATGCTTTTACGGTTTCTTGAAGGTTTAACTTCTTGATGGCCTTTTTCTGAAAATACAATACCGCCAACTCTATCGTTATGATCTAAAGCTGCCCAAGCAAAAAGTGCGGCTGTTTCTGCTGCGCGAACAGATTTGAAGGTTAAATGACTACCAAAAAACTGAGACTGGCTTTGGTCACATACAATTAAAAGAGGGCGTTCACGCTCTTCATTAAATAATTTTGTATGCGGCTTTTGGCGTCTGGCCGTCACACGCCAGTCAATACTACGAACATCATCGCCGGGTTGGTACATTCTGACTTCAGAAAATTCCATTCCACGTCCGCGGAACCGAGAGTGATGTAAGCCCGATTGAGGGCGACTCGCTCTTTTAGCTTTAGGTAAGCTTAAATTACGGACAGACCAGCGCAGAGCCATGAGTTGCTTTAATGAGCAATAAGGGCCGGTACACCCCGTGTTAAATACTTCAACGGGGTCGTTTTGAGTTTGAGTACTTGATACTTTACCTGAACTCAAAAAATCACTAACGCGTTTTAACATCAAATGAACTCGATAATTTTTAAGTTAGGCAACAGGTACGCGGTGTATTAATTCATTAATTACTTGATCGGTGGTAATACCTTCGGCTTCGGCTTCGAAAGTTATCAATATGCGGTGACGGTAAACGTCATGCAATACTGCCCGCACGTCATCAGGGCTCACAAAATCTTTTTGCTGTAGCCACGCATAAGCTCGAGCACAGCGGTCTAAAGAAATAGTGCCTCGAGGACTAACACCAAAGTCGATCCATCTTGCTAAATCATCGCCATACTTAGCAGGTTGTCTGGTGGCCATCGTAAGGTGAATAATATAGTCCTCAACGGCTGAACTCATGTGGAGTTTGTTGATTTCTTCACGGCCTTCAAAAATGGCTTGTTGTGATATTTGATCAAGCGTTGCTTTAATTTTATCGTTTTGAGATTGCTCAGCACGTGCCAGCTTTAAAATACGGTGTTCAGATTCTTGATTTGGGTAATCAATTTTTACATGCATAAGAAAACGATCTAATTGAGCTTCAGGTAAGGGATAAGTACCTTCTTGCTCAATTGGGTTTTGCGTCGCCATGACTAAAAACAACTTATCTAAAGGGAAGGTTTCTTTACCTACACTCACTTGTCGTTCGCCCATCGCTTCGAGTAAAGCCGATTGAACTTTAGCGGGTGCCCGGTTAATTTCATCTGCGAGAATAAGGTTGTGAAAAATAGGCCCTTTTTGAAAATGAAAAACACCATCTTCTACCCGATAAATTTCAGTGCCGGTTACATCTGAGGGTAATAGGTCTGGCGTAAACTGGATACGCTGAAAATTACCTTCTATTCGATCAGCAAGCTCTTTAATCGCTTTCGTTTTAGCTAAACCTGGCGCACCTTCAACTAATAAATGCCCATCAGCAAGTAATGCGATCAATAAACGTTCAACTAAATGATGCTGGCCAATAATAGTTTGGCTCAATGAATGGTTTAATTCTTTAAATGCACTGCTTGAAGTCATGCCGATAAACTCGCTTATTTCTATAGTAAAGGTGTCGTATCTATTTAAAACTAATTTGGTGATTACCCAAACGAGCGAAGTAAGTTAATCGATTGATTGTAAATAAGCAATTTCCTAACAATGAACTATTCTTAATTGAATAAAGCTGAGCACCAATTTAAGCAATAGAAACAACTTTCAAATTAGTGAGAATGATCAATGAATTTAGTCGACACTCAGGATAGAGAAACGTTTGATGCGCAGATACAAAAAGCGATTAATGAAGCGCTGCCAAAAAAGGATGCAAAGTCTGTCATTCTCTTTGCAGAACAGTTGTTTACGAGTTTATTTCTTGATGAGTTTAAAGGCCGAAGAGTGACAGATATTCTTGGACTGATCATTTCAGCATGGAAATTTGTCACTGATTTTGATGGTAAGCACGCAAAAGTTGAAGTATTTAACCCTAATCTTGAAGTGTCAGGCTGGCAATCTTCGCATACAGTATTGATGGTATTACAAAAAAGTATGCCTTTTATTGTTGACTCAGTTCGTATGGAGTTAAGCGCAAGAGAAATTAAAACTCACAGTATTCAGTACTCAACAATTAGATGTGAGCGTAATAAAAAAGGCGCAGTGTCAGGTTTTATAGATAAGAAAGAAGGTATACATAATGAAGAGGAAACTCTGGTTTTCATAGAAGTAGACAAACATAGTGATAAAACAGCGTTAACCAGCCTTCGTAAGTCAATTGTTTCTATTATGGATGATGTCAGTATCATCGTGAAAGACTACGAGGCAATGTTAGCGCACATAAAAGAAAGTTCTGATAGCCTGCCATTAACAAAGGATAAAGTCATTAGCACTGCTGAGATGCAAGAAGGCACAGAATTTTTAAAATGGATTAAAGATGATCGATTTACTTTTTTAGGTTATGTAGAAAGCAAATTAACCGGTTCGGGTAAAAACCAAAAGTATGAACCTATCGCAGGCACTCAGCTTGGTATACTTAGAAAACATCTAGACCAACTCTCGGAAATTACTTCAAATTGTCTGACAGATATAACAAAGCAACAGAAATTAGTGAAACAACTTTTTACTTTTGCCAAATCTTCACAGCGCTCAAGTGTTCACCGGCCTTCTTATCCAGACTATATTAGTGTCAAAAAGTTTGATGCTAAAGGTAATATCATTGGTAAACATTGCTTTCTCGGTTTATATACCGCGCAGGCATATCATGAAAATCCGAATACCATTCCTTTGTTAAGACAAAAAACAAAAAAAGTTATGGCGCGCTCAGGCTTAAATCCTAGAGACTATCGAGGGAAAGAATTAGAAGAGTTATTAGCAGTATATCCTCGCGATGAATTATTTCAGATCGATACTGATGAGTTATATAACGTCGTCATGGGGACTTTATTTATTCAAGAGAGAAGACAAACTCGTTTATTTATGCGTGAAGATACCTTTGGCCGCTTTGTTAATTGTTTAGTTTATGTTCCACGAGATATCTTTAATACAAATCTGCGTATCAAAATTCAAGATATTCTGGTGAGTGACTTGAATGGTTTAGATGTTGATTATAATACTTACATTTCAGAGTCTGTTTTAGCGCGTACGCAAATTACGGTCAAAATAGATCCTGTTGAAGGCCGTAGTTTTGACATTGAAAAGCTAGAACAGAAAATTATTGATGTCGCTCAATCTTGGGAAGATGACCTTGAAATTTCTTTGTTTGATACCTACGGCGAAGAACATGCAAACCATTACATCAATAAATACCGCACCGCTTTTTCGTCTAGCTATCGAGAGGAATTTTCACCTCGCCGTGCCGCTATTGATATCGAACACATAGAAAACGTCACGAATCAAGATCAACAACTTAGTATGAGTTTTTACCGATCATTAGATGAAGATGACCAGGTTGTTCACTTTAAGTTGTTTCATGCGGACCAACCCGTACCGTTATCAGACGTTATGCCCATCTTTGAAAATATGGGCTTTAGAGTCATTGGTGAACGTCCTTATGAGACGGTTGACCGAGATGGCCATACCGTTTGGTTGCATGACTTTATGTTAACCACCAAGACACAACAATCAATTGATATTGAAAAAATTCGTCAACCCTTTGAAGACCTGTTTACCAAGGTTTGGTTAGGTGAAGCAGAAAACGACAGCTTTAACCGTATGGTCATTGCTTCTTATATGAATTGGCGTGAAATTGCGGTTTTACGATCATATTCGCGCTATATGCGTCAGATTCGTATTAGTAACTCTCAAGAATTTATCTCTAACACGATTGTGTCTAATGTTGAAATATCGCAAATAATGATTCAGCTATTTGAGTCTCGATTCAATCCGGAACTTAACAAGCAAACAAAAAATCAAAGCAATAAACAAGAATCTCAAGAAAATGAATTCTTTGAAGCTTTAGATAAAGTTCAAAACCTAACAGAAGATAAAATTTTACGGCTATATCTTGATTTAATTAAAGCCACCGTACGTACTAATTATTACCAAAAAGGCATTCATGGCGAAGACAGAAGCTACATATCATTTAAGCTTCAGCCAAGGTTAATACCAAATGTTCCGCTACCTGTACCTATGTTTGAAATATTTGTTTACTCTCCCCGAATCGAAGGTGTTCATTTAAGAGGTGGGAAAGTCGCAAGGGGTGGTTTACGTTGGTCAGATCGCTATGAGGACTACAGAACAGAAGTGCTGGGATTGGTTAAAGCACAACAAGTTAAAAATGCGGTGATTGTGCCCGTTGGTGCAAAAGGTGGGTTTGTCGCTAAAAAACTACCGAATACGGGTCGGGATGATTTCATGAAAGAAGGTATTTCATGCTATCAAACTTTTATTACAGGACTCTTGAATGTTACGGATAATTTAATAGATGGCAAAGTTGTTAAACCTGAGAATGTCGTTTGTCATGATGACGATGATTATTATTTAGTGGTCGCAGCGGATAAAGGAACGGCAACTTTTTCTGATATCGCAAATGAAATATCCTTAGAAAAAGGTCATTGGTTAGGTGATGCATTCGCGTCAGGTGGCAGTGTGGGTTACGACCATAAAAAAATGGGGATTACAGCAAAAGGCGCATGGGTATCTGTTGAACGTCACTTTAGAGAAATAGGACTCAACACAAAAACCACACCCTTTACGACGATTGGTATCGGTGATATGGCAGGCGATGTGTTCGGAAATGGAATGCTACTTTCGCCACACACTAAACTGGTTGCAGCCTTTAACCATATGCATATTTTCTTTGACCCAGATCCTGATACAGCAAAAAGTTTCGCAGAACGCCAGCGTATCTTTGACCTTCCCAGATCAAGTTGGGAAGACTACAACAAAGAACTTATCAGTAAAGGAGGAGGCATTTACTCGCGAAATGCCAAATCAATTCAGATAAATGCAGAGTTTCAAAAATTTTTAGGCACAACATTAAAGAAAATGGCCCCTAACCAGCTGATAATTTCCATATTGAAGGCGCAAGCAGATTTATTATGGGTGGGTGGTATTGGCACTTACGTTATGAGCAGCACTGAAACCCATGCCGATGTGGGTGACAAAGCCAATGACGCATTGCGTATTACAGGTAAAGAGCTAAATGTGAAAGTTGTAGGTGAGGGTGGGAACCTTGGTATGACTCAGCTGTCACGCATTGAATACAGCCAGAAGGGTGGAAAGCTTAACACCGATTTTATTGATAATGCCGCTGGCGTAGATTGTTCTGATCACGAAGTGAATATTAAAATATTATTAAACGAAATACTCGTCAATGGTGACTTAACAGAGAAACAACGAAATAACCTTCTGGTGAGCATGACTGATGATGTTGCTGATTTAGTCTTAAAAAATAACTACCGACAGACTCAGGCCATAAGTATTGCAACCAGTGAAGCACGCTCGCGAACAGAAGAATATCGTCGGCTTATAAACTCAATGGAAACAGCCGGTAAGTTAAATAGAGCGTTAGAATTTTTACCCGCTGACGACATCATTACAGAACGAAAAGTGAAAAGCGAAGGGTTCACGCGTCCAGAGCTTTCAGTGCTTATTTCGTATGTTAAAGGCGACTTAAAAGAAGAACTTATCAATTCAGAGTTGCCCGATAACGAAAGCTTAATTACAGAAATTGAAGATGCATTTCCTTCCAAGCTGGCCAAGAAATATAAAAAAGAACTTCATGGGCATCGCCTTAGAAGAGAAATAATTTCGACTCAAATTGCGAATGACCTGGTTAATCATATGGGCATTACTTTTGTCGAGCGTCTAAAACAATCTACTGGCGCGTCCACATCGGCCATAGCTTTATCTTATATCATTGCCAGAGATGTTTTCAGGTTAGATCACTGGTGGGAAGTGATTGAATCGCTCGATTATAAAGTTTCAAGTGATTTGCAAATGAACATGATGTCAGAATTAATGAGTTTGATGAGGCGTGCCTGTCGTTGGCTTATCAGAAACAGACGGAGTGAGTTGAATGTAGCGGGCAATATGGAAGCCTTCGAAAAAGGAATCGCTAAAATTTCAAAAGCGCTACCAAATTACTTAAATGGTGGGACCAAAGATGTATGGCAAAACAAGTATGACTTGTTGGTTAGTGAAGGTGTGCCCGAAGAATTAGCGGCGATGGTTGCAGGCTCAAGACATTTGTATGCGTCATTAGGAATTATTGAAGCGCATGAATCAAGTGAAAGTACACTCGATAACGTGGCAAATGTATATTACGTACTGGGTAATCGACTTGACCTTACATGGTTTGGCCAACAAATTAACTCGCTTGCACCATTAACACACTGGCAAGCGCTTGCTAGAGAAGCATTCCGCGAAGACCTCGATTGGCAGCAAAGGTCATTAACCGTTGGTTTGCTTAAGCTAAAAGATGCCCCTAAAGATATTGAACAAAGGATCGATATTTGGATGGAACTACATAAAGAGCTTGTTTTAAGATGGACACAAACGCTCACAGAATTTAAAGCAACTGAAGATGCAGAATTCTCGATGTACTCCGTTGCATTAAGAGAGTTATTAGACCTCGCTCAAAGCACGGTGCATGCAAGCGATTAAAAAAACGAAAGCACCTGTAATTCAAGGTGAGGTATGTAAATATGTGCCTTATAACGACAACCAAAAATAGAAAAGTGATCTGTTTTTGGTGGTTTTCAATATTATAAATAACGTGTATTTACGAACTATTTTATTTGTTGGGTATGCCTGGCAATTCTATTTAATCGACTGAAGAGCCGCCCTAGCAACATTACCCTCAATAAAAATATGGTGCTCGGTTTTCGTAACCCTTATTTCTGTAACGAGTAAACCCAAAAATGATTCGGTATAGAGCCTTTAGTTAATCTGCATTCTCATAGAAGGTCATCACGCCACTACAAACCAATCATCCCCATAATTAAAAGAATCGACCCAATACAAATTAGTATTCACTCAACTACTCCTTGTTGTTTAAAGTGTTAATCATCATCAGTCGGGCTAATAACACCGTAAGCCCCTTGACCAATAACATGCGTATAGATTTCTGTTGTTTTTACATCTGCGTGGCCCAATAATTTTTGTATCGTACGAATATCATAGCCTTTTTGTAATAACCTTGTAGCAAAGCTATGACTGAAAGTATGGCAACAGCATGTTTTAGTATATTGGCTTCCCGAATAGCTATTGCCACCTTTTTTTGTACTGTACTGTTTATAATATGGTGGCGGCGATACTTGTCAGAACGAGGGTCTTTTGAGCATTTAGATGCAGGGAATAAATATTGCCAAGCTAGCTGTTGATTAGCACGTTTATATTTTCGTTCTAAAGCATAAGGTAGGTACACTTCACCACAATCATTAGTAAGATCTTGTTCGTGCAACAATTTGACGCGCTCTACCTGGAACTGTAGACGATCGATCGTACTATTGGGTAATAATGTTGTTCTATCTTTATCACCTGTACCATTTCTAACTACAATGCATTTAAAGCCAAAATCGATATCTTTAACACGTAAACGGCCGCATTTAGAAATTCTAAGGCCAGAACCATACAAAAGGTCAGCCATCAATCTGTAGGGTTCCTTTATCATTGAAATAACACATTTAGCTTCTTGGTGTGTAAAAACTACTGGGATTCGGGTTGATTTTTTAGCTCTTTAGAAAGTTAAGTTATCAAGAGAACGCTTTAAGAATTTTTGGTAAAAGTGAACCAAAGCATTCAAGGCAGTTTTTTGAGTATTCTTAGAAACATTTTCTTGTAACGTTAAAAAGCATAAAAAATGCTCTATTTGCTCAGAGTCTAACTTATCAGGGTGGGTGTTATTAAAAAATCGTATGAAACGTTTTACCCAAAACACATAGGTTTGCTCTGTTCGATATGCTTTATTTTGTGACCGAATGAAAAGACGATATCTAGGTATTATTTTGGTCGATTCTGGTGGTACAGGAATTGGAATATATCTCATTACTAATCAATCCTTTGACTGTATAAAAAAACAGTTATTATCATATGAAAAATAAAACAGGATGTCTATTCAAAATAATTAAATGTGTACCGGCTATAATTGAAGGTAATTTTTTGATTAATTACGCTGTTGTAAGTTTATAAAAAGAAAGAATTGAGAGTAAATTCCAGAAATAGACCGCCAGTGGCGGTCTATTTTCATAAAAAAATGAGATATATCAATCGTGTAGAAAAAGATGGTTGATGATTCTATGCCAGAAATAGAACGCTAAAGGTGATACTATTTTTCGTGACTAATATTAATGTTGACGTAACCAATTGAATGCATTATGTTTTTAAAAATGAAAATGAGCGTCGTCAGAAATAGACCCCAAAAGGATATGACGATTGAATCGTTATAATACGCTGTTA
>Ga0105352_1001534_pt1 | contig 11851 bp, 11 predicted proteins | sample EN8Hudsemesocosm_FD_83507 | JGI IMG/M metagenome (GOLD analysis project Ga0105352, IMG submission 83507) | Methane-oxidizing microbial communities from mesocosms in the Hudson Canyon - EN8B Hudson Canyon | ecosystem: Environmental > Aquatic > Marine > Cold seeps | place: Hudson Canyon...
AGAAATCCTGCCAATGCTCGTCAGAGTCCTCATCAACAGGATGATCAGGGGACCAGTAACCAACCTCACTATCTTCGGCGATATGGTAATAGCCACCCTTATAGGCACAAATCGGGATTAATTCTCTCGACAGTCCAATAGACCAAGCCTCCGCCGCCACTTCCGGCAAATGGGTGTGGGAATGAGGATCAGCCACGGTCACCGGCTCTAAAGCTCCGTAAACAACATCACTGGCTTCCAGTAAATACATCCTAAGGTCTGGGGGTAAAGCAACCAAAAGCTCCTCTTCGATGATGACCAAATCATCTTCTTCGGGTAGTTCCAACGCGCAGGAAACTTCTTCATTAACCTCTCGCAGCATGTCGATAACTTCATTCATAATTCAGGTTTCTCACTTACTTTACGGTATAAACTTAACTAACTAGATTCTAAGGTACAGGTTTAAATGTATAGACGTTAATCGGTTTTAAATTCAATCGAGACTTCCGCACCCTGCACCGAGTCTACTAAGTCCGGATTATCATCTTCCCTGATTACACCACCAGCCACAGAAACCGTATCCTTTGCACTGTCTTTGGCAAACATATTAGGCAACTTGCCTTCAACACGCACCGGTAGCTTGTCACTTTCTTCGATAATATTTGCAGCAGGAATCACATCATCGGTTAAGGTTAGATCCAAAGACCGCTTAGTTTTGGACTCATCAGTAACAGCTTGCGGGGCGTTCTGCTCTACTTTCTGTAGCCGTTCCTGAGAAGCAGTTTCTGCCGAGTTAATACGGCTTGCATCAGCCGAACGTGATTGACCATCATCACACCCCGATAACACGCCCAATAAAACAACTGCACAAATAATCTTCACCTTCATTATGTTTTAAACCTGTAGTGTCTCATTATCAACATTGAATAAATCCATTAGCCGCTATTTTAAGGCAAGCACCCGATACGTGCACCAACTATAGGGTATCGCTATAAGCATATGGACAAGCCCTGCGAATCATTCCATCATAATAGCCAAAAATTGAATCTGTATTGGCAAGGAAACTGGCTCCAACGTGACGAACAAACTTCAGACCACATCACCTCAGACCACAGTCCCTCAGACGACGACACCACTGACCCTGGGCTTATTAGATTGCGATGAACTCGCGCCCGAACTACAACAAGAGTTCAGCTGTTACGGGGAAGCCTTCGAGCAGCTGCTATCATCAGTCGATAACAGCGTCATCTTTAAGCGCTATCAGATTACCCAAAACGAATACCCTGATGCTACCGACGCCTGCGATGGATACCTGGTAACAGGCAGTAAAAACAGTGTTTATGATAATGAGCCATGGGTTCAACAACTGGCTCACACTATAAAAGCGCTACATCAGGCTAAAAAGAAAATGATCGGCATTTGTTTTGGCCATCAGATGATCGCCCATGCCCTGGGTGGGGCAACCACAAAGAACCCTAACGGTTGGGGCATTGGGGTATCGACGTCAAAGATCGTTCGGACAGCGCCTTGGATGCAGCCCCCGTTAACCGACTTTGCCTTACTGGTTAGCCATCAAGATCAGGTGATGGCGCTACCCGATAATGCCCAATTAATAGCAGGCAACGCGTTTTGCGCCAACGCCAGCTTCACCATCGCCGACCATGTACTGACCTTTCAAGGACACCCAGAATTCACCAAAAGCTACAGCAAACAATTAATGAAATTACGCCGCGAGCGCATTGGTGAGGAAGAAGTAAACCGTGGTATTGCCTCACTGGAGAGAGAAACAGATCATCTAACAGTTTCAAAATGGATACTAAATTTTCTGAAGTGTTAGTGTAACCATAAGAGTACGCAAGATTAAATAGTCATCGTCTGAGGACATTGCTTACTTAACCTGAGGCCACTGCTTACTTATATTCAGGAAGTGACTTATGTAGCATTTCAATGGCTCTTTCATCATTTCGCATTGATGCTACAGCTACAATCTCAGTAACTGTTTTTGTCACTTCTTCTAATGTTCCTTCCCGCGTGAAAGCCAGAGAAATACCCTCATAATCCGTTGCCAACGGTGCTTCTTCCCCATGAAACAGTTCTTCAAATAATTTTTCACCAGGACGCAATCCTGAATATTTGATTTGAATATCCTCACCTGGGGTAAGGCCTGATAAACGTATCAGTTGACGCGCCAAATCATCAATCAACACGGGTTCCCCCATATCGAGAACGAAAATTTTGCTACCTCCATCGATATCACTTTCTATTATTGCGCCAGCCTCAATCACTAATTCAACAGCTTCTCGAATCGTCATAAAATATCGTGTCACTTCAGGGTGCGTCACCGTTACAGGCCCTCCATTTTTCACCTGCTTTTTGAATAACGGAATGACCGAACCTGTCGAACCCAACACATTACCAAAGCGGATAGTGACAAATTTAGTGTTATTGGCTTTATTAGAATTCCCAAGCGCCTGCACATAGCTTTCAGCCACACGTTTAGTTGCCCCCATCACATTCGTTGGATTAACGGCTTTGTCAGTGGAAATCATCACCATTTCTTCAACACCCGCTTTAACACAAATATCCGCTACATTGCGGGATCCACCGATATTCGTCAGCATGGCTTCACAGGCATTAATTTCACTCAAAGGCACATGCTTTAGTGCCGCTGCATGGAATACAATTTGTGGATTTTCTCGTGAGAAAATCATCCCCAAACTCTTCTCATCTTTAACATCACCAATTATTGGATGACATGAAAGTTCGGGATAAGTATTTGATATCTTCATATCTATTTCATAAAGATTGTACTCTGAGATATCTAGCAAACAGAGATGTGAAGGCGCATAACTAGCCACTTGACGAGCCATCTCCGCACCAATTGAACCGCCAGCACCGGTTATAAGTACGCTCCGCCCCGCAATAAATTTCCGCATCATATCCCTGTCTAGCACAGTCTGCGGCCTACCCAAAAGATCTTCTAATGCGATTTCACGAAGAGCAATAGTATCCGTTGCTGGATTAAAATCTGTCAACCGTGGAAGGCGTGATAATGTAAGTCCCTTTTTTTCGGCAACACCTAATATCTCTTGCGTTTTTTCACCACTATAAATACCGGGTGTAATGACTATCTTCCCCGGTGCGCTACCATTTTTACGTAGTCTACCTATGGTGAACTCAAGCTTATCTATACCGCCATATACACGGATATTACGAATATATTTCCCATATTTATCCGCGTCATCATCAATGATTGCTACAACACGGTAAGCTGACTTCTTATTATTAACAACTGACCGTATAAACTGTTCGGAATGCTCTGTTATTCCAATAAGAACAATATTAATTTTTTGTATGGATGAACTATTAGAGAGATCAATATTTATAGTTTTTTCAGATAACACCCTGTATAAAAAACGCGGTCCAAAAAGCAGTGATAACACCAAAAACCAATCGATAACCATTACCGAACGAGGAAGCCCTTCTAATCTACTGTATGAAAACATGACAAACACGAATATCAGAATAGAAATACTCACCGCATTTATGATAGCCACCATATCTTCTGTCGAAGTGTACTGCCATACTCGCAAGGGAATCTTGAACAATAAGAAGAACACCATAGAAATGGCTATAAATATTGGCGTCCCTATAAATAGAATTTCAATGTAGTTAACAATGCTATCACCCACTCGCAAATACATGGCCAATGGCAAACTAACGGCCACTGACAACATATCATAAAGCGCTATTATAAATATTTTCCTAATACGCATTTCTTGATTTTCGACTAAGTCTGAATAAAAGAAGTATAAATAGCTCGGAACCGTGAAATACAGTAACGCTATTTTCAGCCGTTAAACCATCTAAAACTCGGCCTATACTGCCCCCCAACAGGAAGTATAGACTACAGATTACAGGGTAGTCAGAAAGGTAACATATGGACGAAAGACTTCATCCTTCAAGCGCGAGATGCTTTATAGCACCTTATTAAAAATATCCAAGTAGCGTCCCCTCTGCGCAGACCATTTCAAATCATTAATGTCTGGCGCCACTGGCATCTGCGTAGCATCTTCCCGCTTTATCCGAGATAATTCAGCAAGCCTTTGCGCAAGAGCATTCGCTTCAGTTCTAGATTTACCGGCAGCGTAACGATACTGCTCATCGAATAATTCGGGGTAGGCCAACCGATCGGGAACAACGGGAACGCAACCCGATGCAACCCCTTCTAGCACTGCAATCCCTTGATAGTCATGCAACGCTGTTGATAACACGACATCGGATTGTCGCAGCAATTTTCGATAAGCGTCTGCTGACTCAACAAATCCCCAACAGCCAATATAACTTGAGAACTCTCTTTTTATGTCATCAAAAATAGCGGGGCATTTTCGAAAGCGCTGCCCAACGACATGCATAATAAAATCAGCCGATGTTTTACTAAGCTGCTTTAATGCGTCATAAAGTAGCTCTGGGCCTTTATCAAACTCCCAGCGGTGATTCCAGACTATCTGTAATGGCCCGTCGACGGAGCTAGGCTCACTGAACATCGTATTTGTTAATGGGACGGATAATACGGCAGATTTAGTCGTCAATAAATCAACCACATTTTCGGGGACATGATCGGGCAATTTTTTGAGTAATTGCGAAACACCTCGTAAAAATGTGGAGCGATTAAACTCACTATTAAACACGACGTAATCACCGGCTAGTGCGGTATAGAGATTAAGTATCTTAGGTTCCACATTTGCAGCACCACCATATTCATTGCCAGATACTGGATAGGCAAACTGATTCTCATGGAAGTACACCAGGGTAGGTATTTTCGTTAATGCAGGTACCAGGCCACGCAATGCTGATAGGTCCGTCATGGATGTGGTAATGAGCAGGTCATACCCTGCCTCCAATACAGCTCTCTCACCATACGCCCAGGTTAAGCTATTCCCACGGGAGCGCCAGGCAAAGTGTCGTGCTGGCAAGGTAAGCACGGTCCAATCAAATTTAGGAAATTGCGCAACTAACCCTTCGCGCCAATAGGCATGACTCGAAGCATCATACGCGGATAACAGCAGAACTTTCATTGGGAGAGACTCATAGCGAAAGCGCGAAGAAGAATATAGGATTACTCATAGGTTGAAATGGTATTACCACAAACCCTTGTCACATGGCCCATGATCAGGTTGAGCAACTCATGCATGATGGGGCTTTCCTGTTTGTTGAGTTCCTTTTTCGGACCAAAAGATTCCACACGAATCAATTCTTCCCCTGCCCTACTCTTCTCCAATTGAATTTCGACCATGGTATAAGGAGTACGAGCGACCACACTATTGCGCTCACTGTTTAAATATTCGTAGTCAACATTTTTCACCTTATCTAACGCATCGATAGCACAGTCAGGAAAATCTACCACAGGTGTATCTGGATTTTTCTGCCAAAAAGAACACGCTGACAGAAATAAGAGAGCCCCGATTACAAGCAAGCGCTTTAGTTGATACATACTACCTCAAACAAAAGACTCATTAATTCGTTTTATCGTTAAGTGACCAATCATACTCGTATCCTATATCCCCTTGATAGAGCTCTAGCTGAGTTTTTAAGGTCGGCTTGGCATATTGCATCAAGTGCAGAACCAATGCTTTGTCTGTTCCTCCAAAGTCCTCGATATACCAATGATAAATACTGGAAGCCATTAATCGAGCCTTCTTAGATTCCACCGTTTCAAAGCGAACACCACGTGGATGATTTACATAACTTACAGCTGCCACATTCAACATGTCTTCAATATTGGATTTTGTATACGCTTGTGCACTCAAATCAGGGCAGCCGAGACTGGCACAATTCACCGCATAATGGATACGCGGGTCTTTATAGATGGGCCGTAAAATACCGTGCTCTATATCATTCAAGCTTAATGTTTGGCCTTGTATAGTGACTAGTTTGTCATCCCACGGGCCAAAGCGGAAAAAGCTATCACCCAATTTGGTAATGGAAGCAACCGGATAGCTATCAAGGATAAGCTGTACGGTAAGAACATTGTAAAGGTTAATCCAATAGGCCTTTTGCTCTGCACGACTATAGGTTCGCGGATCAATCGCAGATAAGCTGGCGATATACTGTTGCAGCGCAATCTTATCGACTTCGCTCACGGCACTATAAACAACACAGTTCGCACTATTCGAATCAGAACTATCAAGGTAGTGGTTCAGAAAACCTTGCCAGATGCTGTGATCTATTTCTTGCACATTCTCCTCATTAAAATGATTCCAGAATGGGATCAATTTTGAGGCAGGGGCAGCTTGGACAACAGTATTCAGTAATATAGCGATAGACAACACAAGAAAACAACAAACTCTATCCGGCTTTACCATTACAACCTCGGAACTTCTAGCACATTAAACCTTTACCCTTTCCTTTACCCTTTAACGCATACGACTTGTTTAAGCTCATGTACGATATCAACCAAATCGGTTTGATTCGCCATAACTTCATCAATATTTTTATAGGCTGCGGGAATTTCATCAATAACCCCCTTATCCTTACGACACTCTACACCCTCAGTCTGCCGCTCCATATCTCGCACGTCAAAATGTTTCTTAGCTGCCGTTCGACTCATAACCCGCCCTGCCCCATGGGAACAGGAACAGAAGGACTCTGGATTGCCCTTGCCACGCACAATAAAAGAACGAGCGCCCATACTACCGGGAATAATCCCTAACTCCCCTTCCCGAGCACTAATAGCGCCCTTTCGAGTCAGATAAATATGTGCGCCAAAATGAGTTTCTTGTTCCACATAATTGTGATGACAGTTAATGGCTTCACTCATCAAGGAAAAAGTGGGTAAGTGTGGCGCTATCGCATTGAGAATAAGGCTCAACATTTCCTGGCGATTAAGACGGGCATATTCCTGCGCCCAACTCACGGCAGCGACATAATCCTGCAAATGAATACTGCCCTCACTAAAATAGGCTAGATCTTTATGGGGCAAATTCCGAATATGCTGCTGCATATCCTCTTTGGCCAACGCGATAAAATAACGTCCAATAGCATTACCAATACCGCGGCTTCCTGAATGTAGCATCACCCACACTTGCTGATCAGTATCCAAACAGATTTCGATAAAATGATTACCGCCGCCCAAACTCCCCATCTGATTTACCCAGGTTTCATGAGGATTTTTGATCATCTTTTTTAGTTTTGGATGACGTTTAAAGATCTGCGTTAAACCTTGATGCATTGGCTTACACGCATTTACGCGAGCGTCCGCCGTCTTATGTCGATTGAAGCCAACTGGTACCGCGGTTTCAATGGCCGAGCGAATGGAGCGTAAATTATCCGGCAAATCCTTAGCGGTTAATGACAAACGGACGGCATTCATACCACAGCCAATATCGACGCCTACAGCCGCGGGAATAACGGCATCCTTCGTGGGAATAACCGAGCCCACAGTCGCACCGATACCCATATGCACATCTGGCATGGCGGCCACATGGGAATGAATAATAGGCAACCGGGCAATATTTTTAAGCTGCTCAAGCGCAGAGGCTTCCACTTGGTCGGTATAGATCTTAACCGGTACACCCTTGGGCTTTTTGTCCGATTTACGTGCCCTATGCCCCACATCACTAGGCCCAGTTTCCTTAGACATAGCATTCAACGTTAATTTAATGGGCATATAACCTATTACCTAACTTTTTCACCAATTATATTTAGCGGCCTGATCTTACCGCATTATTAAGAGACTCACGGGCCAACTTGGTTAAAGATTGCCCCTTAACGATAACATTTTCAATCACGCCCACGGTGTTTTTCACCCGCACTTCGAGGTGGACCTTCTCCCTATTTTCTCGATCCCATAATATTTTTTCCGCATGAGGTGCAGTAAATTCATCCATATAGTAACGGGTAAACGGAAAATTGACTCTTACCCGATTAACACCATCTGTCCAACCTACGGTGACGCGAACAGCAGATCGACCATCATCAGGTTCGTCAGCTGACAGTCCGGCAACCTGAGCAAAACCGTCTTTACCTCGCGTTAGGAGCGCATAGGCTGTTTCACCATACTTAAACTCTTCTTCCCTAGCGACATCCACCGTAGTGACTTCAAGATTGATGGTGACATAACGTCCTCGAAACGGATCATAGGGATCTACCGCTGCCGCCCGGAATTTATACAACTCGCCGGTGGTAAGTACATCTTCATATTTCATCATCATGGCTGCAGGTACGGACAACTGCACAATAAATAACAGCACAAGAACGGGTAGTCTGAATTTATTACTTAAACTCTTAGGAATAATACTTGGAAGCATGATCACGCACCCTCCTGATAGCCTGCATCATTCAATCGCTTTTTAAGTACGAAGTTGGCATAAAGAAAACCTGCACCAAATAAAATAAAAACAATACCCTTAACGGTGAACGGTATATCTGAATCAAAAAACCGAACAGCAATAAGCAAGGCTAATATGGTCAACCCATAATTTAGGGATGACACCACCGCTTTCTGGATGCCATGTCGAATAAGCATAATGCCTAGTACAAAGAGATATAGATTAAACAAGATGGTATTGAAGTCTGCCATGGCCGCATAGCTACGAGAGAAATAGCTTAGCCAGATCATGACCGGAAACAACATGAAGGGGTAATGTGCATGCTGACCACGTATAAGATCACGCTTATCTGCCCACACCACAACCGTGATCAATAAGCCCGTAAACAGAACAGCGAACAGATAGCCTGTGCTATTAAGAATATCTTCCGGCCGGTAACTGTGATGCCACACATCACCATAGGTCAACACCAGTGATAAACCAACCATGCCGAACATACTCACCATCTTAGCTGGTTGTCGAACTAGCGCTGAAGACGACTGACTCAGAACACTGAAAAAATACATACACGTTAGCATCAATCCATAGACAACAATCCACAATCCACTTTCTGACCGCTCCATGGTATGACCGACCATTAGAAACAACGCTGGAATAGTTAACCACTGCAAGATGCCCGTTCGATTAAGTTCAGGCGCTTTAATAAATTGATGCCAAGCAAAAGGTTGCACAGCAAGCAGCATAATCCAGCCCCATACCACCTCGAAATTATGATAACGAATATCTATCGCCCAGGATAAAAACAGTAATACGACAGCACTCGCAGCAACAGAACTGTTAATCACATATAAAAGCGGCAAACTCAACCAGAACCAAACGAACAGAAAATCGTCCAGCCGACCACCAAGGTGGTATGTTTGACTGATTAACGCGATGCAGGCACCAATGGATATCAACAAAAATAACGCACTGCCTTCACGCCAAGGCTCAGATAAAGGTCGTTTAAGGTGAGCAAAAAGAACAAGTGCCTGACCGGATACTAGTGGCAAGAAAGATAGAACCGTCCGCTGTGGACGAGTTAACAATTCCCAATTATGAGCAAATAACAGCACCACACCCAGACCAATAAGGGTGGCACCCAATAAACCTAAAATTAACTTGCCAATAGAAACAGAGCGACTAACGTCACCCAGTGCGTAGTAATCCCTTAAGCGTTGCACCGTTGCAGAATCTAATACACCGGCTTGCTGCAAGTCGGGCAATTCCTGTTTTAACCATTCCTTCGCTGCTCTCAGGTTCACGAATAATCCTCCCACCGTTTGACACAACAAGCAGCATAAACCATGGACTTTCCTTTGCACATATTGATGTGCTGCTAAACTTAAAAGTAGTAAGACGTGCAACCCTACGTACTGTATAAGTATTCGTACTAAATTAGAGTTAACTCCATGTCAGATTCAGTGCTTGAACAAATAAGGAAAAATCTAATATCCATCATCAGCCTGGTTATTGCCATAATGGCGCTGTCTGTGAATACCTGGCGGACGAACATCAGCGAAGACAACAGAAACCTACGGCAGGCCAGCTTCGAGATGATCAAGCAACTAGGACAACTTCAAATTTTGGTTAACCATGCCCATTACGACAAAAATCAGGAGCTAGGCAACCCCATCACGGGCTGGGGGCATGTGGCACTAATTGAGGATCTCAGCGTATTGCTGCCACCGCCTGCGCCGAATAACGCACAAGATCTGAAAGCTATATGGAAAGCACAGTGGGAATGGTTAGGAAAAAATAACGAAAGCGAGAAAGCTATCAGCGATAAAATTCGTCAGCTTCGAAGCACGACTAAACAAATAGTTATCTCGCTCTACTGACTTGTACATTAACTCAGCGCATTGACTCAAAATATTCGCACTTGCACCACAGCTCTGCTTATTAAAGCTCACCTTTATTGCGATTCACTTTATTACAGTCTATTACATGATATTAAGGTAAGTGTTTTTTTCAGCCACCTAATGATTTGGCCTTTTAGCTCACAGACTGCCAACTAATTGAACATTTATACGATTGTACCTATCGTTGAATAACCCTATATTTCAGGATAAAGAACAAATAGATTTAGTTAACTCAAGAGTCAACGACGAATGAATATTAAAGAACTACAAGAAATCATGGAGCTATCACCTTTTCAATGCTGGCTCGGACTAAAACTCACCGAACTCAATGAAAACAGTATTGAAATCCTTATGCCTTGGCGAGAGGAAATTGTCGCAACACCTGGGATACAAACAACTCATGGCGGGATTCTGGCTTCTTTAATTGACCTAGGTGGTTTCTTCGCGATTCTTGGAACGGGTGGCGCTATAGCATCCACGGCAGATTTGCACGTTGATTATCACAAAGCGGCAAAGCCAGGACCGTTACGAGTGAAAAGTGAAGTTACGAAAACGGGAAAACGAAGTTCTGTGGCTCACACCCAGATATTTGATGAGAACAATAGGTTGATTGCTAGTGGCAGAGGTTTATATATGGGCTCGCAAAGCTAAGACTGTCATAATAAGAAAAGGGGAAGCGGCGCTTCCCCTTTTCTTAAAACCACAATCACTTAAACATCCAGTTTTTGTTTCACTATTTGATTCAATAATTTTGGATTCGCTCTGCCACCAGTTTCCTTCATTGCTTGCCCAACAAAGAACCCCATCAACTTAGTTCTACCGCCACGATAAGCTTCGACCTTGTCCGGATTAGCCGCCATTATCGCGTCGATAATCGGCTCAATATCTGCCGCACTATCAAGCTGTTTTAGCCCCTTCTGCTCAACAATGGCTTTTGGGTCACCACCTTCTTGAAACAAGGTTTCAAATATATCTTTTGCGATACGACCAGAGATTGTACCGTCATCAATTAACTGAACCAATTCCGCTAACTGAGATGGTCCGAATTTAAGCTGATCAATATTTGTATCTTTCAGTTCTCGCATTAGCTCATTAATAACCCATTTCGCAATTTCCTTTGGATTATTATGAGTTGTTACCGCAGACTCATAAAATGGCACCAGATCTTTATGGGTTGCCAAAGTTACGGCATCTGCATTAGCCAGACCGTATTTTTTCTCCAATGATTCGACTAATTCGGTTTCTGCCCGCGTCAGCTCTTTCGCAACAGGCTTTTTGCCCTCACCTTTGACGACTTTAGGTTTAATATTTGGTTTGCTCTCAGCCTTCGCTGACACTTTAGGATTTTCTACTTTACCCCATGAATCCTTCAGCCCAACGGTTTTATTGAAGACTAACGCACCTTCTTTTGAATCCACGGAATCAACACAGAAATAACCCTGGCGTTCAAATTGATAACGCTCACCGCCCTGTGCTGAAACCAAGCTTTTTTCCAAACGTGCTTTAGCAATAGTCAGAGATTGCGAATTTATATGGGTTTTAAAATCAACATCTTTATCTGCATCCGGAAATTCATGAGAAAACAAACGATCATATAAGCGCACTTCTGCTGGCACGGATTCAGTGGCTGACACCCAGTGAATA
>Ga0105352_1001537_pt1 | contig 11843 bp, 5 predicted proteins | sample EN8Hudsemesocosm_FD_83507 | JGI IMG/M metagenome (GOLD analysis project Ga0105352, IMG submission 83507) | Methane-oxidizing microbial communities from mesocosms in the Hudson Canyon - EN8B Hudson Canyon | ecosystem: Environmental > Aquatic > Marine > Cold seeps | place: Hudson Canyon | collected...
TAGACCACTGCCTACAAACAAACTATAAATTCGAGATACAGGGATGTATTGAGTGCAATTAATGCAGGAGCAACTTAATTGTCGAGATACAGGGATGTATTGAGTGCAGATAAAGCAGGAGCACTTATCTGCCGAGATACAGGGATCTACCGAGTGCAATTAATGCAGGAGCAACTTAATTGCCGAGATACAGAGATTATGCTTCTTCAAAAGAACTTATAGCAGAGTATATCGTTGTGAGATTAAGTGGAAATTTCCTGTAAAACAGATACTTAAGCAACTCTCAATAAATACCCCCACCTTGCTGGCCTTTTTGTCCCGACTCAAACAACCTCAATCGTTACGTAGCTGGCTATGCGCCTATTCCTACGCCTTAAAGACAAGCAAAAACCCTGCACAATCTGGGTAGATTACTTATTGCGAATTACCTGAGCCCAATAAAAAGCCGACAGTAAGAATTTACTGTCGGCTTTATGACAAATAACCAAGTTATTACAATAGAGCCTATAGACGGCTTTATTGTGATTTTTTCTTAGTCGTGGTGTTTTTTACCCCTCTTATGGTGATCATCATCATCATCATCATCATCATCATCATCGTCATCATCGTCATGCTTCACTTTTACGCTAACAGATTTAGTTTTTGATGATAGCTCATTTCCCGCTTCATCGCGGACAATGGTATTGATCAGATACTGACCTTCCATTTTTGGTCTGAATTTGGCTCTAATCTTAGACACACGCTTTAGTGAAAAATGTTTTTGTTTAAGCGTTTCTACCGAACCATCGGGTTTAGTTAAGAAAATATCAACCAGAACAGGCACTGAAATGTTGCTAGAACTACGACGCTTCCATGATTTGTTCTTCAACTTGAGTTTTATCCGAACTAATTTTCTTCCAAGATATTTCTTTTCCAGGATTAACTTGGCAGGACTGACACTTAGGTTTTGTTTAATAGTTGGCTTAACAACGGGTTGATCATTAACTTTGATCATCACCGTGCTGGGCTCACTGTTTGCCTGATCGTCGTTCACAATCAATTGAATAACGTAATCACCCGCCTTATCAGCTACAAAAGAAGGTGTTTCAGAAACTGGATCAGATAATGTTGCCATGCTGCTATCAGGCATAGACAATAATGACCAGCTGTAACTCAGTGTATCTCCATTAGCATCACTGGAACCCGTACCATCAAGCAATACCGTATTACCCGTTTGGGTGTTTTGATCGTTGCCCGCTTTTGCTATTGGCGCTATATTGACTGGTGGTATATTTTCTGTTGTTGCAGTAATCTTAACGGTTTTAGGTTGACTATCAACCTGACCGTCATTAACGATTAACTGTACAACATAATCACCATCTTCATCAGCTATAAAACTAGGGTTTATCGTTGTTGAGGCTGACAAAAATGCAAAGCTACCTGTTGGCAAAGATGAAAATGTCCAAGAGTAAGTTAGTGTATCTCCATCTGCATCAGTAGAACCGCTACCATCCAGTTTAACGATGTCAATATTAGTGATCACAGCCTGTGGTGTGCCTGCATCAGCTACGGGTGCAACATTTACTTTTGGTGCATCTTTAACAATGATCGAAACGCTCACAGCTGAACTGTTATCCATTCCATCGTTGACCACAAGTTCAAGCACATAGTTTCCGGCTATATCAGCAGTAAACGTTGGCATTGCAGTTGTTGCGCCAGATAACGATGCTTGGCTTACTGTAGGCTTGGAAGTGAACGTCCAGGCATAATTTAGAAAATCGCCATCAATATCTGTAGAACCACTACCATCCAGGGTCACTATATCGCCTGGTTTAGCCGCTTGGTTTGGACCTGCATTGGCTACTGGTGCAGTATTTCCAACCCCGGCAGTAATGATGACAGTATCTGTACCGCTGTTCGCTGTTCCATCGTTCACAAACAAGGTAACTTCATAACTACCTGCCAGATCAACTACAAAAGTAGGGTTGCTAGCAGTCAAACTTGATAATAAAGCTGTACTGCCTGTTGGTTTTGAAGAAAAAGCCCAGTTATAAATTAAGCTATCGCCATCAGCATCAGTTGACCCTGTACCATTCAATGTTACGGTATCACCGTAGATGACCGACTGAGCAGGCCCAGCATCAGCGACGGGTGGTACATTCATGGTTTGAAGTTGACAGAAAAAATCCATGTTATTATTTTTTGATGCTGTTCTACCAGCACCACTGCCTCCACTACTGCCATTATCATGGCATACCGTACAATCGCCAGCAAAAGGCGTAAGTGGAATTCGCTGTTCTGCGCTACAAAAGCTATCGACAGCAGTACCTATACCGTTAAAGGCCATTGCATTATTGACACTCAGAGCCATTAGAATTAGACTCGGAATGAGGTTTTTTGTAACGTGCATATATCTTATTCGTTTCATTAAGATCTCCTATTAATTTTGACGTGTTGTTCAGGTCTCAAGTTGGGCAACACGGCAGAGTTGGTAGTAATTCAATTGTATTTTTTTAGTTTTATTTGTTGTTGACCTCTCTTTTGTTTTGTTTTGTTTTGTTTTGTTTTGATTTAAATGAGCTGTGTATTAGCTGCTGCTTAAGGCTGTCGAAGGTAAATTAATGTGCTGTAAAGTCTGCCAATATTGTTGCGAAGTATGACGGGCATATTATTATAAAATCACCTAGTTAAAGCTTGGCTGAGCTTAAAACTTTGAATAAATTTATCGTTTGTTGAAAATTAAAAGCCCGCTCCCTTTGCCATTAAATATTAGCAATCATTATATTTCCTTCAAATAACACAATGAGTATTTGGAATTGTTTTTGATTTGAGCACAATGCATGCCATTTGATTCAAGGCATTGATTTACTAAATATAACCCCCTATTTTTGGTGGTTGAATTCTGCTACGATGAGGCCAGGCTTAAGTTGTGTCTGCATTCACCGACAACAACAAGTTTATATCGATGAAGTGAGCTATTAGTAAGAAGTGGATACTCATAAGTTGTTGTTTGTTTTTTTAAGTCACTGAAATATGCATTCTTTATACTTCTAACAGAGAAAAATGTATGTCGTTATATGAAGACAAGGGCTTTTATGGAAGGTGTTTTACCCCTTGATTTCTTAGCTTCAATATAATTTTTCCAGCCATTTACTGCTTGGCGCTGCTTTATCTAGAAAACTCAGCACAGCAGTATGTTTATTTATCTCAGCTGATTTTCGAGCATTTTCTTTGTTTTTGTTGCGTAGGTCTGGATTGGCACCTTTATCAACAAGTAGTTTTACAAGACTTAGATAACCCTGCCTGCTAGCGATCAACAAGGCTGTGTCTCCGTGCTCGTTTTTTCGATTGATATCGCCGCTTGCTTCAATAAGTAATCTAACGCTCTCAAGATGATTGTTTTTAGAAGCGAGCATCAGTGCTGTACTGCCATTTTTTGTGGTTTTATTTACATCAATTCGGTTTTTCAAAAGAGCCTTTAATATTTGATTTTGTCCATTTAAAGCGCCAAGCATTAATGGAGAAATAGCTCTGTTATCTGCAAGATTTAGATTGGCTCCTTTTTTTATCAGCAGACTTACAGCCTCAGCTTGCCTGGCATCAATTGCATGCCAAACAGCAGTCCGTCCAGAAGCATCCACCGTGTTTAAGTTATTATCCTGCTTTAATACAGTATTGATGAGCTGACTGTCACCTAGGCAAGAGGCGAGCATTAAAACGCTTAGTTTGTTGCCATCTTTCGCTGAAACACTGGCTTTGTAATGTAATAACTGTTCGGCAATTTTAATATGTTGATTTTTTATGGCTAATATTAATGCACTTTCCTGCTGCATTTTTAACAGATTGGGATCAGCATGATTGTTAAGTAATAGCGTGGTAACTTGTCTATGCCCATTTTTGGCTGCCCACATTAACGCCGTTTTCCCCGTTTTATCAGCGGTATCCACATCGGCTCCTGCTTTAATTAATTGTGATGCAATTTTCTCATAGCCCTTGATACTTGCTCTGATTAGAGCAGTCATCCGCTGCTGATCCTGGGCGTTGACATCTACACCATGGTTTAGCAAGTTAGTAACTGCTGCCTGTTGACTCCTCCAGCTTGCAACGAGCAGTGCTGGCCAGCCTGCAAAGGGATCGTTCTGTTTGTCGACTACTGAGCTACTTGATGCTTTTAAGGTACTGATAGGCACAAATGAATTGTTGGATTTTTTGATAGATGCCTGTAGACCCTGGCTAAGGAGAAATGAGACTATTTGCTGATGTTTTCTAGTTTTGGCTATATCTGTGGCATTCCATTGCTGCTTATTTTTTAGCTTGAGATTCGCCCCTTTCTTTATTAACAAGCTTAGAGTGTCAATATTGCCTGCGTTCGCCGTGAGCATTAAGGCTGTATTACCATTGGCGCCGCTGACATCCAAATGAATTCCTGCCGAAATTAAAACCTCTGCAGCCTTAAAATTTTTGCATCTAATGGCAATTAACAAAGCGTTATCCCCTAAATTATCAATGAGATCGAGATTAGCTTGCTGCTGTATAAGTAGCTTTAGACTTTTAATAACCCCAACTTCAGCAGCATCCATTAGTGCTGTTCTGCCATTGATATCCGCTAGATTTATATCTACCCCCTTGTTTAAGAGAGTGATTTGTTTGTCAGTTAGCTCTTTTTTTACGGCCCATCGAAACCTATCTTGAATACTGCCTTGTTGATCTGATGATACTTCGACTTGGTTTTTTAACCAGGCTGTAGCCAAAGGATGCTCTGAAGCAGTCGCCTTGCTATACCAGACCAGTGCTTGTTCAGGATTACGATCAACCCCCCTCCCTTTTTCATACATTTTGGCCAGATTATATTCTGCTTTAACATGCCCCTGGCTAGCCGCTTTAAACAACCAGTAAAATCCCTGCTTATGGTCAGTCTTAATGCCTTGTCCAGTACGGTATAAAGCGGCCAGTTTAAATTGGGCTTCTTTATTGCCTGTTTCTGCAAGTGCTAATAACAGGGTATAGGCCGTTGAATAGTCACGTATTCTGATCGCTTTATTGACTTGATCTAATGGCGCTGCATAAGCGGGGCTACATAGAAAAGTTGCAATCAGCAGTGTAATAAAGACAATGTTCATAAGTTAGCGATAGGTTTTATAGGTTGAATTGAGAGGGTTTAAATAGTGCCAAATTTAGTCTCTACTTCGATCCCTATATCTTTGAGAAAGCCTGTCGGTAGAATGCCGCCAGCACAAACAATGATGGCATCATTTTTAAATTCTATAGTTTCACCTTCATGTTCTATGCACACAGTTTCTTCTGCAATATGTTTAACGGTCGACTTCATATAAACATTAATTTTCTGAGTACTTGCATATTGATCAACTCTTGTTCTGTTCTTTTCTTTTGCTCTTGAAAAAGCTTCAGAACGGTAGGATAAAGAGACAGTCGTACCTTTTTCATCGGCAAGACTATATGCTGCCTCCAAAGCACTATCACCACCGCCGACAACAAGAACATGCTGCCCTCGATACTGCGCAGGATCAACCAGCCTATAAACGACTTTGTTATGATTTTCGCCTGCCACACCCAATTTTCTGGGCGTACCACGTCGACCTATGGCAAGAAGTACTGTGCGTGATCTAAGGGTGTTTTTGTTAGTAATTATTTCAAAATACTCATCGTGTCGGGTGATTGCTTCAACTCTTTCATTGAATGAAATTTTCAATCCCGTTTTTTCTACAACGCTTTCCCAGAATTCAAGTAACTTTTCTTTAGTGGTTTCTTTAAACCGAACCGTCCCAATCAGTGGTAGATGAACCGGAGCCGTCATCACTATCTTGCCGCGAGGAAAGGTTGAAACAGTCCCCCCCAATGATTCCTGTTCAATGGTCTTAAACTTTAGGTTTTTTTCCATAGCGGAAAGAGAGGCGGCAATACCTGCCGGGCCTGCGCCGACAATAACAACATCAAGATCATTATTTGTTTGACCGTTGACTTGCTGAAATATCGACTCCATTGCCTGCGTGCCTTGAGTAATTGCATTTCGTATCAAGCCCATTCCACCGAGTTCACCAGCAATAAAATTACCGGGCACATTGCTTTCAAAAGTAGCCGACACATTTGGGATATCTATACCGCGTAATGCAGTACCAAAAACCAGTGTAATGGCATCAACAGGGCAGGAATCCTTGCATGCACCATGCCCAATACAATGTGTGGGGTTAATTAAATTGGCTTTGCCGTGAATCATACCAAGGACTTGATGGCTTTGTTCAGGGCAGATATTAATGCACGATTGACAGCCTATACAGCGACTGGGGTTGATAATGGGGTGTAATGAAGCAGGGTGAATCAAGCCAGCATCGATAGCCTGGTCACGGATAGAAATAGATTTATGGTGGGCTCTGGATTTAAAGAAGTGGTAAATCTGCCAGATTGAAAGCAATATAACTAAGTATATAACGACGAGTGAATTCTGTAGAAAAGCCTCTAGAAAGTTTTGGATATTTAAAATAAGGTCTTTATTGATCATAACAAATTTTAATTTTGTTGATTGGTGATAACAAATGCTTATATTTCAGAGCACGCTCTAGGAGCTGTTATTTACACAGTAACTAATAAATTTTCAATTGCATTTCTTATTTGAAAAGCAAGCTGAGTTCATGCCGAGCAATATATGTACCAAAAAAATTACTTTCTCGATCCCACACACTTGCCTATGAGTCTCCGCCACTTTAAAACAACAATAAGACATAAATAAATAGCTTCTCCGTGTATTTCATGGTTGATATGTCATTAATAAGCTGAAATTGATTATTCAACTGAGGTTTTCCAGGTACGTAGAGACGTAGCATGCTACGTCTCTACAAAATATCTGACTCTACGGTTTTTAAACAAAAAGAGACAGGCTTAGGTACCAGTCTCCGATATTTTAGAGCACCAGCAATGCAAGCTTCGCACTCCATCACGGTAAAGATAATCCAGATATTGAAGGGTTGTATAAAAAGTCTGAAGCTTGTGGGTAATCAGGTAAATCTTTGCTTTTATCTGCTCCAAAGTGTCAACACAGCCCGACAAAACGTAAGTGTTTATGATAAGTTTTTGATATAAATAACAGCCAAAAAAATAATTTATATTTAAACTATTTGTAACTGCTTGTAATAAAAAACAGAATTTTTGTTTTTTTATAAAAAACTTTGATGTTCATATTTTGTCGTGATAATGCTGAATTTATAGAAAAAATTTACATGAAAATTATTATTGGCTATTAACATATTTCAGCCTGCACGCTATTTTGCTCTTAAGATATGGCTCCTTGTAGTTTTGACTAATGCATCCCCACAGCCCGACCTGTGCTGGCTGATAAGCATGAAAATATTTACTCCCTCCCTCGTTTTGATAATGTGAAACAAGTTTGTTGCTCAATGGTGACAAGCAAGGCTTAATCTGCTAATTAAATCACCTCCCAGCAGCTTTAACCCTCTGTGTTCTATGTGCTTATTCATTACAAAAGTGCTATTAAAGGATTTTCCCCCTATAAAGTCACTACCATTAAGTTAAGGAATTAGTCCGCTGGAACGCAGTGCTTTAGCTGCTTTCCGTGCTAAAAATAGCAGGCTAAAGCACTGCGCCCCATGCTGTATTTATCTAAATTAATAACATTGATCCTAAAAAGTCGCTTTGGAAGAGTCACTGATGAATTTATTTTTTAGCTAAAAACACACTAAAAACAAAATAAACCCTTTGTTAGAAAAGTCGCTATTCCTGTCATTAAAACAACTAAAATAAGCTGCTCCCTATTCCGCTTTCTGCTGTTGTTTTGACCCTGGAGGCACTATCAATAAAGCTATGTAGAGTATTTACCTCAAACCCAGCAAGCTAAGAAAATGTAGCCTGGCTAAGTGATAGCATAAGCCGACAAGTCTTTAAAACATGCAGGATTACGCTATCACTCATCGACCCTATAAAAACTTAATGGCATTGTTATTGCTAAGGTTCAGCCGTTGGGCGTTGTTTATTAAATTGAACACTGAATATTGCAGCACAATCAACAGGACTGAGAACTGAAGGCCCTTTTTCTCTGGTGTTTTATTTAAATGAATTAAGTGAATGACTGTACAAATAATTGAAGTTGGCGAAAAAAGCATAAAACAAGATGAAAAATTGCATGATCAGGTACTGGATAAACGCCAGCTAGAAATCGAGAAGATGTATAGGCCACATGTAATTGAATTTTCTCCAATCATTTTTTCCCTGGCCGCAGTGCTTGTGATTTATTGGGGAATGCAGGCTGAACTAGCTAATTACATAACAGCTAAAAGTGGTTTAGGTTATGCCATGGGGATAACAGGCGGCGTGATGATGTTGGTGATGTTGCTATATTCTTTGCGTAAGCGTGTTAAATGGATGCGCGAATGGGGGCCGATTAGGTATTGGTTTAATATTCATATGATGCTTGGAATTGTAGGTCCTATTTTTATTTTATTTCATTGCAATTTTCAATTGGGCTCACAAAACAGCAATATTGCACTTTTTAGTATGTTGCTGGTGATGGCCAGTGGTATTGCGGGGCGTTATTTATATGGCAGGCTTCATTTTGGTTTATATGGTGGTGAAATAACTTTACAACAACTTCAGCAAGATAAATTGATTGCTAGATATGAGTTGTCTCGGTTGTTTGAGCTTAGCCCACGACTGTATGAAAAAATAAAAAAATACGATGATCTATTAGACCAAAAGCCAGAAAGCCTTATCCGTAGTTTTTTTAAAATATGCTGTTTAGGACTTCAAACCAGACGATCCAACCGCCGTGCCCGCAAGATGTTAATTAATTCCTGTCAGCAGCTGGCAGAGCATGAAGGATGGTCGCGTAGCAAGGTTAAAGAAACAATTGCTAAGGGAAATATATATTTGAATGCACATTATGTGACTATCAGGAAACTGCTCGGCTTGGCCTTTTTTGAAAGACTGTTTTCTTTATGGCATATCTTGCATGTTCCTTTCTTTTGTCTGCTGATAGTGACAGCGACCGTGCATATTGTTGCGGTACACATGTATTAGCATGCTATTAATTAATCTGAAAAAAGCCCTAGGGTGCTTGTGTTTTTTAGTGCTCACCTTGTTTGTTCATGAGGCGTATGCAATACGTATTGAACGCCTGCTTATGCCTGGAGAGCTTATACAAGGGCACAAGAAATTTGAAGATGAATGCGAAAGATGTCATCTAAATTTTACCAAGACGGCACAAACGGAATTATGCAGGGATTGTCATCAAGAAATTGATAGCGATGTTATAAAAAAACAGGGGTTTCATGGCAGCCACCTTATTGCTGCTAGAGCGTGTACCGATTGTCATACTGACCATGAAGGGAAAAATGCCGTTATTGTTTTATTTGAAGCGGAAACATTTGATCATAAGCAGACCGATTTTGAATTAAAAGGAAAGCATAAAAATATCAAGTGTGAAAACTGTCATGAGGCAGAAAAAAAATATCGTGAGGCAAAAGGTGAATGTTTTGATTGTCATGAAAAGGATGATCCCCATAAAGAGTTACTGGGTAAAGAGTGTGCAGATTGTCACACAGAGGATAGATGGCAAAAAACAAAATTTGACCACCAAAAAACTGATTTTCCGTTAAAGCATAAGCATAAGGATGTTGCATGTGAAAGCTGCCACCCTGCCAATGTCAGCAAACAGATTTCTACACAATGTATTAGCTGTCACCTTATAAATGATGTGCATGGAGGGCGTTATCAGCAAAAATGTGAAGATTGTCATTCAACTAAGGGTTGGAAAAAAGTTAAATTCAATCATGATAAAGAAACGGACTTTCCATTAAAGGCGAGTCATAAAAAAGTGAGTTGTGGCGGCTGTCATAAAGGCGACATTTACCAGGATAAATTAAAAACAGATTGCTATTCCTGTCATAAAAACAGTGATGAACACCGTGGGCAATATGGTCGTCAATGCCAGGGTTGTCATAAATCCAGTCAGTGGAATAAAGTTAAATTTAATCATGATAAAACTGATTTTCCGCTAAAAGGTCGGCACATAGATATAACGTGTAATGCTTGTCATCGAGCTAACTTATATAAAGAAGAATTAAAAACAAACTGTTATAGCTGTCATATTCAAGATGATGTTCACGGTAAAAGTGAAGGCGAAGAATGCGCAGAGTGCCATCATCAATCAGCTTGGAATGAAAAGCTAATCTTTGAACATGATATGACTAAGTTTCCTTTGATTGGCTTACATGCGGTTGCCTCGTGTGAACAATGTCATTTAACTCAGAATTTTAAACAGGCAGAACTTGCTTGTAACGAATGTCATCAACTAGATGATGTACATGAAAAAAAACTGGGTGTCGACTGTGTACTCTGTCATAACCCAAATAGTTGGGGAATCTGGGCCTTTGATCATAATAAACAGACTGAATATGCTTTGGATGGCAAACATGAAGGATTGGCTTGTGTTACTTGCCACAGCAAACCGCAAGATGATAATTCGCTTGCTTCAGCCTGTATAGATTGTCATCAAAAGGATGATGTGCATGAGGGAAGTTTTACTGATTATTGTGAGCGATGCCATGTGACAAGCTCATTTAAAGATATCTCGTTAGTTCGTTAACTAATACTTAGGGCTGGGTATTCGAACTTATTTCGTAACAATAAATCGTCAGTTTTAAGCTGTTGTTTGAACAGGCAAGATGAAAGTCAGGGTTGATATTTTAGCGCTGTAATTTTAGTAAAAATTGATCTGCTAATAACTTGGGGGGGACTATGAAAGATATAAAAAATAACAACAATGTGTCAATTAGGATGCCTTACCTAGTCTTGTTTCTAATTCTAGCTTTTTTCTCGTCTATTTCAGCCTCAGAAACCACAACTGAAATCACTGATTTTGATCATCTTCCCACGGGCTTCAGGCTCTCCACAGCACATCAGGATGTTGAGTGTGCCAGTTGTCATGTGCGCGGTATTTTTAAGTCAACGCCTAAAGAGTGTAGTGCCTGTCATACCAATTCAAGCATTATTAAGGCTTTCGGAAAAACCGCGAGTCATATCAATAGCACTAATGACTGCGAAGCTTGCCATGGTAATAACGGGACTAGCTGGTCTGCATTGAATATTACAAGCCATGATGCTGTGCTAGGGGATTGTGAGGGTTGTCACGATGGTTCAATTGCTGATGGGAAAGGTCCTAACCATATACAAAGCAACAATATCTGTAGCGATTGTCATTCAACGGGTGGCAGCTTTTCAGGCGCAAAATTTGATCACAATGGAGTTATTGCTAACTGTGTGAGTTGTCATAATGGCAACGTGGCGCAAGGGAAAACAGCCTTTCATATTTCCAGTTCCAATGCCTGTGAAGATTGTCATAGCAGTAATAACTGGAGCGTTGCGGGTAAACCTGATCATTCCAAATTTTCTAACAATTGTTCCAGTTGTCATGCTGTTGGCGGTTCGGCATCTAGTTCAAAAGGTAGTCGTCATATACCGACTACAGCTCAGTGCGATAGCTGTCATACCAGCAACACCTGGACTGGTGCGGTGTTTGATCACAGCAATGTGACCGGTAATTGTTCCAGTTGTCATAACGGGACCAAAGCAACCGGAAAAACAGCGCGGCATATTGCTAGTACTAACAGCTGTGAATCTTGTCACCGTACCGGTAGCTGGGAACCTGTTACCCGAGTTGATCATAGTGAAGTTTTAGGCAACTGTTCCAGTTGTCATAATGGCTCGATTGCAACCGGTAAAACAACAAACCATATTACTAGCGGCAATCAGTGTGATAGCTGTCATACCACTAATAGCTGGTCTGGTGCGGTGTTTGATCACAGCAATGTGAGCGGTAATTGTTCCAGTTGTCATAA
>Ga0105352_1001545_pt1 | contig 11776 bp, 16 predicted proteins | sample EN8Hudsemesocosm_FD_83507 | JGI IMG/M metagenome (GOLD analysis project Ga0105352, IMG submission 83507) | Methane-oxidizing microbial communities from mesocosms in the Hudson Canyon - EN8B Hudson Canyon | ecosystem: Environmental > Aquatic > Marine > Cold seeps | place: Hudson Canyon...
AAATACAATCAGAATTGACGGATGGTGAACACTTAGGGTAAAAATACACCCAACCCAATGCGTGAATAAAGTAGGTGTTCACGATGATAAGAATGGGTGTTCATTATCGTAAGAATACGCAGCCCAAGCCATTTTAGGAACAAAAAGAAGGAAAGAGCCAGAAAGAAACGTAATCAGCACCCTCAGTCTTATCTATGGGAAACTGAGGCAGGGAATGAGTATAGAGGTTATTTACTGGAGTTGCTAATAAAAAATAATCCATAAAAACACACAAATGGCGTACAATTGCTTTAAACGATTGGAGATTTTTATGCCTACAATAGAAACCATTAAGCAAGAGCGTATGCATATTCGCCTTGATACAATGTCTAAACAGAAACTAGAAAAAGCCGCTAGCTATAGCCATAAGAAGCTATCTGAATTTGTGCTTTCTCAATCTTTAGCGGCGGCTGAAACTATTATTAGTGAGCATGAGCAGATTACTTTATCTCAACCTGACTGGGATTTATTTTTAGATGCTTTGGAAAAACCGCCTGCAAAAAATGCGAAATTAACGGAAGCATTAGCCTTACATAAAAAGTCTGTCGTTCGTTAAGTATGCAGTTAAGCATTAATTCTCTAAATACTAATCATCGTCGAAAAGCATTTGACTGTGGTGAATCAAGTCTCAATACTTATTTACAGCGTTATGCTCGTCAGAATATAAAGAATCGTATTAACAGAGTGTTTGTTGCTTCACCTGTCGAATCAGGTAAATCGATTGTGGGTTACTACACACTGAGCGCGGGTAGCATTAGAGCTGATGATTTACCTCCTGCACAAAAACAGCGATTACCAAACTATCCTATTCCTGTTGCTTTATTGGGTCGGCTTGCTGTAAACAAACAGTATCAAGGACAGCGTTTTGGCACTATTTTGTTAGCCGATGCCGTACAGCGTGTTGAACAAGCCAGTCAAGTATTGGCTGTTTATGCCATTGTTGTTGAGGCTTTAAATCCTTCAGTTGCTAAATTTTATCAAGCCTTTGGATTTATCTCCTTTGCGGATCAGCCTTTAAAGTTATTTTTAACGCTGCAAAATTAACTTTTCTAAGCCCTATTTTTTATAAAAATTACCCCGCCACCTCTGAAAGCGTATTACAAAACGCATAAATATCTTCATCAAGTATTCGTTCAATTTTAGAGAGGGAGTCTCGACAAGCCTGCCATGCACGGACTCAAGAGTTACAAAATAACCTCTTGATCCTTGGTATTCCGCTGTAATTTATATTTGCAGTTAATGTGGTCTCAAAAAGCGGATGTTTGCAGGCCGTTACACCTAGGGAAAGATATGATCAAGCGGCGGAGAGGATTAGGGGCTTAAAGCAGCTTTAAATGGAAAAGATAATTTTTGTTATAACAAAATTTAAACTATGTTTGTAAAATCCACTCTTTACCTAAACTTATTCATACCATTACAGGCGATAGCTTGGGTAGTTGAATGTGGTATGGTTGTCGTAAAACGGTTTCTACGTCTAGGTAAAAACATCGACGGGATAGTGAAAGTGATCAGCAGGTTGAGAAAACGGAATCAGCTAATTAAGCCGGAGTATTTGAAATTTAGTTTATATTTGGAAGTAAATCATGAAGCATAATCGCGTACAGTCTTTTCGATTCGGCAGAATTATGGGAGTTTTCTTAATGGCTTCAGCGACTAGTGTAGTTGCGGAAACACTACAAGAGGTGAATTCTTGGACTTTCCATCATGAATGGGACAAGTTGAATAACGCCAAATATACACTAGCGCGTTCGCCTTTACCACCGCGCGGCTTATATGACAGGCTCAGGATGGATATCGTGTGTAAAGAGAATAAGTTGCAGTTTGTGTTGGATGCCAACAGCTTGCTGGCTTCGAAAGACAGAGCTTTTGAGTTTGAATATAAAATTGATAAAAGGACATCTGTCACGATTACAATGCGAGGAAATAGTGATAGGCGACACGGCTATACTGATGAGAATGTCGATAAAATCGCTCAGGATATGTTGAATGGCCAGACAATTTTTATCCGCGCTCATACCATGATCAGAACGGTATTGGTCAGCCTGATATCCTTAGAGGGTGCCGAGCAACCTATTCAACAGGTATTGATTGACTGTGGAGTTAATTTGTCGAGTAAAAACTCTGAGTAGTCGGCTTGTAGTTTGGCCGAGTTTTAAAGACAATCGAGTTGTCTCGATCCTTCTTCTCATGCTCCTTAATCTGACCTCGCACATAAGCTCTAATTACATCTTCACAATATGGTACACCAAACGATAAACATGACGCGTATCTCTTTGTCATTCCATAAGTTGGCTTATTCGCTTAAACTACTGTCATAAGCTATCTGAGCCAAATATAACCTTTTCAATAATTGGCAATGCTTCTCTAATATGCTCAAAACTATGCGAACCACCGTCATAGCACACCACATTCGCTTTTTCTTGGTATTTAGATAACGTATTTTTAGAGTCGATCAATTCATCATCCATATCCAATAAAATAGTTCTGTCTATAGTCTGATTAGTGCTTTCTAGCTCTGCCTCATACAGCCTATATTGATCACAGTGACTCTGATTCCAATGATAAGGCTGTCCTGTCTCGGAATTTTCTGTAACGCCAATAAATTGCGGCAACAACTCACTTGGTGTTATCGCAGGGTTAATCATAATGGCTTTACACCCTGTCTTCATAGCGAGATATTCACTGGCAAAGCCGCCCATTGATGAACCCATAAAAACTACATCATAAGATTGGTCTAAATATTGATTCCACTCAAACAGCATATCCTCTACGAGGCCTTCAAAATCTCGGTAATCAACATTAGGTGTATAAAACAAAATATCCTTTTGTCCACAAAACTCCTTCATAACCAGAAGCTTTTCTTTGTTTATTAACAGATTATTGTCTAAATCTAATGATGCAGAATTGAATCCGTGTAGGTAAATAATTGCTTTTTTCATAACTGCTAATTTTTCTAATTGGGTTCCATAAATTGATCAAAAAGACGACCACCTTTCTCGGCTCTAACCATCCACATTTTACTTTCAGACATACCCTTTCCTAATGTTGTGTTCCCTGATTATTCTCATTTACCCATCGCTAACAAATCAAACACCACCCTAGCAAACCCAGCTGCCTTGGTAGGATCAGACAACAGCTGCATCATCTGATTTTGATGCGCTTCGTTACTATCCATAACCGCATCATCTATCGCCTTGCTAAATCCACCTAGCATCGCTTGTTCGGGTGTGTTGTTGGCAATTTGGCTCATCACTAAAGAGTTTTCACTGAGCTTATCTCTGACGGTATAGGCGTAATTAACTAGATCTTTATCCGTTAGCTCATCGGTAATAAACAGCTCATTCAAGCGACCTATGATTTGAGAAAGAAATTCTTCTTTTTTATCTTTAGCTTTTGCAGAACCTAAACTATCACCCGGGTTTAAATATTCGCCTGACGTTTCTTTTAACTGAATATCCTGCTGGCGTATTTTGGATAAGCGATAGTGACTTAGCACCACACTATTCAGATCAATATCATCTTCATCAAGCAATGTTTCGCGTAACATCGGGCGCAAGTTTCTGGCATATAAACTTAACTTTTCTAAATCCTTATTATCGTAATCAACTATCTGAGACATAAACTCATAGAAGCGTACAAACGTACCTAAATCTTTTTTAAAGATTTCTAAGCTATCTTTTTCCTGCTTACATTCCTTAAAGCTAGTTTCTTCATTAGCGATCAATACAGCATCCGCTGTTTTCTTGGTACGATCAAACATGTCTTTTGCTTGCTTATAAGCCGCAACAGCTGACTTATAACGCTTTTGCCAACGCTCTACAGCAGGCTTACAAATATTCGCTATGGCAGCATTGCTTTTACTTTTTTGTAAGAAGGCATTACAGAACTGCTCGACCTCTTGCCATTGAAAAATACCTGCTGCCCTTAACTTATCAAATAAATCAAAGATCAAATCAGGGTCTGAGACATCATCTAATTCAGCGGTTTGATAATAGGGTTGAAAAGCCTCTAGAATCTCATCGGGATCATTAAAGAAATCCAGTATAAACGTACCCGTTTCTGCCTTGCCTGGATAAGTCCGGTTTAAGCGTGACAAGGTTTGTACGCATTCCACACCGCCTAGTTTTTTATCCACATACATAGCGCACAGCTTAGGTTGGTCAAAGCCCGTTTGAAACTTATTCGCCACCAGCATTACTTGATAATCGTCCGAATCAAAGGCTTTACGCATATCGCGGCCTTTAAGGTTAGGATTCATATTTTTTTCAGTATATTTCTCACCAATTAAGCCATCAACATTCGGATCTTTTTCGTTAAATTCAACTTCACCTGAAAATGCCACCATGGCATGGATCTTTTGATAGCCTTTTTCAGTGATGTATTTATCAAAACAAAGCTTATAACGCACAGCTTCTTTACGTGAACTGGTCACCACCATCGCTTTGGCTTGGCCTCCTAACAAGCCCATCACGTTATCTTTAAAATGCTCAACAATCACCTGCACTTTTTGCGAGATATTGTAATCATGTAAACGCACCCATTGATTCAGCTTAACCTTGGCTCGCTTACTTTCCCCCTCTTGATCAGATCCTTGAATCTTCATCGCCAAGTTATAGGCGACTTTGTAATTGGTATAATTTTTCAGCACATCCAGAATAAAACCTTCTTCTATCGCTTGGCGCATGCTGTACACATGATAGGCTTCAGGTTTATTGGTTTTAGACGATGCTTCATTCGGATTAGGTAAGCGGCCAAACAGCTCTAAGGTTTTGGTTTTAGGCGTGGCGGTAAAGGCTAAATAACTGAGATTTGATGAAGCCCGACGTGAAGCCATCACCGCATCCAATATATCTTCTGTGCTTAATTCTTCCTCTTGGCTGTCCACCATCAACACTTCTTTTAACTGCCGTTCTGTCGAGCCTGTTTGTGATGAATGCGCCTCATCTGCAATCACCACATAATTGCGTTCTTTTAAGCTCACGCTGTTTTCTATGGCTTTTAATACATGGGGAAAAGTCTGAATGGTGACAATAATAATCGGCTGAGAATTTTCTAAAGCGTGGGCCAGTTTTTCCGATTTAGAACCATCACCTTCTTGATTATTAATACGCCCAACCACACCCTCAACACTAGTAAATTGGGATATGGTTTCTTGTAGTTGGGCATCTAATACATTTCTATCGGTAACAATAATAATCGAATCAAACTGCTTATGGCCGCTGGCATTATGTAAAGACGATAACTGATGCGCGACCCAAGCAATCGAATTCGATTTACCCGACCCCGCGCTGTGTTGAATTAAGTATTTATGTCCTGGTCCTTCCGTTCTAGCTGCCTCAACTAATTTACTCACCACATCCCATTGATGATAACGCGGAAATATTAAGGTTTCTTTTTTATACTTTCGGCCTTCCCAATCTTCTTTTTCTTCAATCTGTAAATGCACAAACCTTGCAAGTATTTTTAACAGATTATCAGGCAGTAACACTTCATTCCATAAATAATCCGTAGCATATTGATTAATGTCTTCTGGTACATCATTACCAGCACCACCGTCTGCTGTACCTTTATTAAACGGTAGAAAGTAAGTGTCTTCACCCTCTAATCGAGTCGCCATATACACTTCATATTGACTGACCGCAAAATGCACTAAGGCACCGCGTTTAAAGCTTAATAAAGGTTCTGACTTTTTAGTGGCAGGGTCAATGGAAAAACGGGTGGTTTTATATTGTTTAATGGCATTTTGTACCGCCTGTTTAAACTCAGATTTTAATTCTAAAGTGGCAATCGGCAAGCCATTAACAAACAGCACCAGATCAATCCGCCAGGCTTTAGCTTTCGTACCTGTTTGTGCTAAATGCTCTTCAGTAGCCCACGGGCTATAAACCAACTCAGGTACCACACGGCAACGGTTTTGCTGATAACGTGCCAAAGTATCAGGGTTTAAATCATGCTCGGGTTTAAACTGGCATAAGCTAAAGCGTGTCCCACGGTCACGCAATTCATGGCGTAAAACACCCAAGGTACCGAAAGTCCGCATTTCTTTATTGGCGGCATTAGGATCAGCTTTATTGAGTTGCGTAGCGACGCGTTCTAAAAACTTTTGTTCAGGGTTGTTAGGGTAAAGTGCGCAGAATTTTTGCCATTGCTGGTCTTGGGTTTCTTTAACAAAGCCTAAAACATCTTCCTCATACAAGGCCAGTTTTCGGTTGTAGTGTTCAGGTTGCCCTAACAGCCAGCCATTAGCGACGAGCTGATTGATCATATCGTTTTGAAATACAACTTCGTTTGCCTTACTCATCTATAAATCCCTTATTTCTAGTTGCCAAGCAGCTGCTCAATCATTCGCTTTCTTTACCGCGCTGCGCCGCCTCATAAAACAAACGAATAAGTGGCATATAACGCCCATGTAACATCGCATGCTCCATCGCTGCGTAATACATAGCTCGATTTTTACCAACAAAAACGGGTGGCATTAAGCGAGCATTTAAACATTGCGCCATCACTAGCGCCCGACCGACGCGGCCATTACCGTCACCAAACGGGTGAATGGTAATAAAATAAGCATGTGCTTTAGCAATTTCATCCAAAGTTGATGCACTAGCCGCTTTATAAACCCAACGATTCATCTCTTCAGGAATATCTTCAGGCAAAGTGGTATATACATTCTCCAAACGCCCCATAACACGAATTTTTTCAGAGTAAAAACCCGCCTGTTCATATGCTCCACGCATAAAATTAGCATGTAAATTTTTGATACTCTCTTCGTTAATAATCAGCTGTTCATCATGTTCAATAATCTTCTGCCAAAGCCATTGATGCGTAAAAAATGTATTCACTGCTTCGTAAAATGCCTGTCTCGGCATATTTTTAGGTAACTTATTTTCATCTAGCACCTTATCAAAATCTGCTTTCAATATATCTGTTTCAATTTCAATCGTGCCATAACTCAAGCGCCGCAGGAAAGGCATCAATAAGGCCTTGTTATTAGGCAAGTCATCGGGTAAAAGCACTGGGGAAAAAGATTGCTCGGGTTTATCCCATTCAGGAATTAAGAAATGTTGACAGTACAACACATCAATACTTAAACAATGCTCAGCTTTGATCGAATCTGCTTATCTCGCCAATTGAGAAGTGTTCTGCGAGAAATACCTACTGCTTCCGCTAGCTTAGTTGAGAACTCATAAACTGACTGAAGCTGCCCAATCTTATCTGTATAACTAATATCATTGTATTTCATGCAAGCTACTCAAGGTTAATCCCATTGAAACCCATGATAAACAAAATGAGAAGTTAAGGCAATTTTAAAGAATTACTTCCCGATCTGTTTGCTTTGTTGTCCATACACAAAATCCCTATTTATTCTAAATAACTATTATGATGATGAAATACGTATCAACTCAACAATTAAAGCGGGAATATCATCCTGAATAATGCTCCATACTGTATCGTTATCAATACCTAATATCCCTATAGGCCACGACATTTTCAGAAAACCTCAACATATCATCAAGATAAAATCGCCATTCCCTTTCAGACATTGATCGCCTCCCGCTCTATAAAAGGCCGTAATTCTTCGCGCATTGCTTTTTCAGTGACCAAATCTACTGGCGCATTGAATTCATCTTCTAATAAAAATTGCACACCAAAATATCTTTCAGGGGTGGCAACACCCTCAAAAGCAACCACAATATCTATATCGCTTCCCGCCTTTGCTTCATTCCTTACAGTAGAACCAAACAATGCCAAACGCGTAACCCCAAAGCGTTTGACTAAATCAGGTTTAAGTCTGCTTAATATCGTTAATGCTTGCTGTCTATTCATAATTCAATCTTTAAGGTTTTAATTTCATATAAGGCAACGCTCACAGAGTGGTCATACTTCTTCTTTACTCATTTCATCGACTCCAACGCCTGCCGCCATTCGATAAACAAATTTTCAATAATCGCGTAATGTCGTTTGGTAATCACCGCTTGCACAATGCCGTCGTTTAACTCCAGATAATCATGCACCAACACATTCCGAAAACCGACAATTTTTAACAGCTCGTCATGTTGCTGGGCTGTCAAATAGCCACGACTTTTCAGCTCGTCCAATGCTTCACGCGATTGGCTGACCGTTAAAGTATATTTTTGCTGCACGAAATAACGTGCCATCCCAATGAACGATTCAATATAAATCTGCAATGCTCGTTGAATGGCTAAAAAATCACGCTCCGTCCAGTTTCCTGTGTCTTCGCTATGGTATTCATCTAAAATTCGCAGCATTTTTCGCTGATGCCGAATCAACGCTTGCTCATACGCAATATCTCTCATAATCCTTTTCCCATTTTGACAAAATGCCTTGCTCAACGCGTTTGACGTGCGGTACGTTGCGGTCAAACCATTTTACCGCAGACATTAAAATGCTGTATTGCAGGTAAACAGGCGCAGTTTCCAAATCAACCACGCTAATTTTATTGTACAATTTTAATTCCCGTTCCAGTGTCGCTTCTAGCGTTTGTTGGCGTAATAACCGCTCCATCAAATCCGTTTCGTAATCGGAGAATATAACCGCAATATCCCAATCGCTGTTTTCATGTGCGGTTTGTTTAGCGCGTGAACCGTAAAGATAAATCGCATCAACTGGCGCATACGCTTGAATAATTCGGGTAATGTTTTCTACCATTTCCTTAGACATTAGGTGGTGTCCAATCCCGCACATCAATTTTGCCTGTGACAGCGGCAGATATTAGGGCTGTACGACGTTCTTGCATGAGTTCGATTGCTGAATTTGCATGAAAAATTAAATGTTCAACTTTTTCACAACACTGTTTTATATAACTAACAAAATTAGATAATTCATCAATAGGTGGAATGGCAATACAGATATTTCCTAAAACCTCATTTGATAATTGCTTAACTGTTGAACCATAAGCTGCTACGCCTAATTGAGATTGCCATAACGAACTCTCGCTAATTTGTTGTAGATAATCTGTAAGTCCATTTATTGGTCTTATAATCATCATCTGAGCATTTATGAACCCTGTTTCACAACCAATTATTTCAGGGTCAAAGATTCCAACATGACCAATTGTGCCCCTCACTGTAATGACTAAATCGCCTGCAATTAACTTTCCTCGACTTAATTTTTCAAATTTTTCACGAGTTATATAGTTAAGATTTTTCTTTGTCAGTTTGTAATTGACTATATTTTTAGATGAAACGAAAGGAATACCATTATCAACTAAATCATTTTCGTTTGGATAAACAGAACTTCTATCTCCGTCAATTAAATTACAAACGCATTTAAGTGGTTTCACATTCCAATGCTCAGGCACTTCACCCAACCACTCAACACCTGAGTCGCGCATGGGAGCGTTGGGATTTAAACCTTTAGTCACGGCATGGCTAATGACTGCCTGACGCTTTTCTTTTAGCAGTTTTATTAGCTGTTGTTGTTTTTCGATCAGGGTATCGATTTTGGCGGTTTCGTGGTCGAGGAAGTTGGCTATTTTTTGTTGTTCTGAAAGTGAAGGTTCAGGCGCTTTTATATTCACAAGGTCAGAAGCATTAATTGCGGGATAGCTTACGCCAACAGAACGAGCAACAACTTCTTTAATAAAACCATTAGCTCTTAAGCAATAAGCGGCATAGCCTTTTTGTAAAAATTGATTCGGTCGAATTACTGCAAATCCCGTTGATACTACTAAATTTTCAGGCGGGTTATCAATTGGCACAATTGCTTCTAAATATGTTCTAACTGTTGAAACAATAACATCACCGTCACGCGCAATTCTTCTTGCGCGAGATGGTGAATTAGCAAAGGTCATGTTTTCTGTTTTTGTAATTCCTTCAGTTGCTGAAACACTGCCAATATCTACATATTCAATTTCATAATCGGGATTAACTGAATCGAATAAAACTTCATCATTGCAGGAGCAAAGAAATTTTAATTGTCGAGCGTTCCAATGCTCAGGCACATCCCCCAACCACTCAACCCCAGAATCCTTATACTCAGCATACGCCTGATATTTATTACTCATAAATAGCCCAAACTGCAGCATTCTCTAAATTTTTTTTCGTGACTCTATATTCTCTCAACATTGTTGAGAGTTTTGGGTCTGTATAATAGGCTTTAAAAACAAGTGTATAAGCCTGATATTTCATGAAACCGACCGTGCAATTTCAATATCCTTGCGTAACCAATCGTTAATCAAAACCTGCACTTTGTCAGCATTGAAATCACATTTCTTATTCAAATACGCCAAAACATCATCGTCTAAAATAATAGGGCTGGGATTGGGTGCAAGTTGCTGATATTTTTCCAATTGCTCATCCGTAAAAGCCCCGCAACTATGCAAATCAGACGCTGTTTCATAAATAGCATCAAGTATTGGGCTTTTTTTATTGTCTTTCATGACTAACCTCCAATAAATTTTTACTTTTGATTGAATTTACTAATTTTTCATCTGACATTTTAAGTAAATCTGCAGAAAAATCTTTTAAAAATAGCAGTTCTTTTTGACTGATGTTCTCACGTTGATTTTTCTCAAATCCCAACACAAAAAACCAACGGTCATTTTTATTAGTGGCAATTAAGGTTCGTACACTGCCACTTTTGCCGCGATTAGGCAACGCGATTCGTTTTTTTAACCACGCCGCCGCCTAAATCGGCATCAATCAAACCCCGTTCCATTTCAGCCACCGCATTCAAAAGCAGCGTATCCGACAAATCAGTTTTTTGCATCCAACGTTAAAAAACATGGGTTTTAAAAATGAGCGGTTGATCTTTCATACCTCACCACTCAATTCATTTTCAATCGCCTCAATACTGGGCAACTTAGACTGTAGGTCTTTAGGCAGTGATTGTGTTAACTGATATTCCGAGACACCAATCGGTTTTTTTATATCACTCAAAGCATATTCAGCGACCAGTCGAACTTTATTTTTACACAATAAAATACCAATCGTCGGCTGATCTGACTCGCTGCGTAATTGCTCATCTATGGCTTTAATATAAAAATTCAGCTTGCCTGCGTGTTCGGGTTCAAAGTCGCCTATTTTAAGTTCAATCACCACATAGCAATGTAATTGGGCATGGTAAAACAGTAAGTCGATAAAGAGGTCACGCTCGCCGACGTGTATCGGATATTGTTTGCCCATATAGGCAAAGCCAGCGCCTAGCTCTAATAAGAAGTGGGTAATATGTTCTATCAATCCTTGTTCTAACTCACGTTCGCTGTGTTGTTTACTCAGGGTTAGAAAATCAAACACATAAGGATCTTTTAAGGCTTGCTGGGCAAGGTCAGATTGTGGCGCGAGTAAGGTTTCACTAAAGTTGCTGATGGCTTTGCCTTCGCGTTGCCATAACCCGCTTTCTATTTGATGCGTTAATACGCTACGGCTCCAGCCATTGTCGAACGTGTTTTGCACATAATAGACCGCCTCTTCAACGCTTTGGCATTGGGTGATAATTTTTAGATTATGTCCCCAGGGGATTTGGCTTAATTGGGCAACAAGCTGTTGCCCAATTGCTTGTTCGCTGGAATAAAACACCACCCACTGACGAATGTATTTTAAATTCCGTTCGGAAAAGCCTTTCATCTCTGGAAATTCAGCCATTAAGTCTTGGCTTAGTTGCTTTAAAAAACCATCATCCCAACGCGCTTGGCTTTGCCTAAAGACAATCTCTTCGCCTAATTCCCAATAAAACTCCAACAGCGTGCTATTGACCTTCACCACGGCTTTAAGCTGTG